>OLPN01002405.1_pt1 | contig 14621 bp, 13 predicted proteins | sample 1672601 | NCBI WGS metagenome assembly OLPN01 (sample SAMEA3136704, study PRJEB25190) | human gut metagenome | reverse complement strand
CCTGGCTCAGGCCGGCCAGCGTTTCCAGACGCTCCATCTCCTTGGCGCGCAGGGCATCGACCTCGGCCAGATGGGCCTCGGCCTCCTCGTGCTTCTTTTTCAGCTCTTCCTCGCGCTTTTCCAGTGCCTCGGTCTTGCGGTCGAGGGCCGTTTCCTTCTGGTCGATGCGGTTCTCCTGACGGCTGATCTCTGCGCGGCGCTGCTTGATCTCCTTGTCGGCCTCTGCCTTCTGGGCATCCACCTCGGCCTTCAGACGGAAGGCCTCATCCTTTGCTTCCAAAATTGCTTCCTTGCGCTTCTGGTCAGCAGCCTTGATCGCTTCGTTCACCAGCCGGGTAGCCTCGGCCTCGGCGCTGCCGATCTGGGCCTCAGCGGTCTTCTTACGGTTGTTGTAACCAATAAAATAGCCCGCAGCTGCGGCAGCGACAGCAACGATCAATGCCACGATCACTCCGATCACGGTCATTGTTCTTCACTCTCCTTAACAGTCAAATTTTGCTTTAACAGGCAGGAGACGCTGTGCGGCCGAACGCGGGCCAGCAAAAATCAAATTTTCAACGAAAAAGAGGCAGACAAGAACAGACGCAGAGAAAGATCTTCCTGTGCGGTGAGTCTGGTGCAGCTTTTCGATTTACAAGATGTGCTTATAAAAACGGGCCAATGATGCCCCATTGAAATATCTGGTCGCGGAATGCTCCGCCTACAGCGTCTTAGATTCCATACTACTTCTTATATTACGAAACATTTTGCACAATGTCAAGGAGAAGTAAGGCCGAAAGCGGAAATTATTTTTTTATTTATTCGAGATACATCCGGCGCAGGCGCATCAGGCGGGCCGGCGTGAGGCCGTATTCGGCTTCCAGATAGGCGTCGGCACTGCCATAGCGCTCCCGGATGATGCTCAGCACGAAGGGAGCAGACTCCGGGTGGACGCCGAACACGCCGAGGTAGAAGTCCTTCCGGGCAGGGTCAGCGGCGATCTCCTCAGCGTGCTCGGCCCAGACGGCTTCCAGCTCCGGCCTGCGCCAGATGTTCGTCTTCTCAAAATCTTCGGCGATGGTCTTGTCCGACGCGCCCAGCGCCAGCAGGATGAGCATGGCGGCCACGCCGGTGCGGTCCTTGCCCGCCGAGCAGTGGAAGAGCACCGGCGTCTCACCGGCTTCCAGCGCACGGAACAGCTCCTTGTACGCCTTGTTGCCGAAGAGCATCCGCTCGTACATGGCGTCCGCCATCCGACGGCCCTCGTCGGGCATTCCCTTTAGCAGATTCTCCCGGTCTTCGGGCGAAAAGTCCACCTCTTTGCCGTTCTCGAGGCAGAGACCGCAGATGCGCACCAGCCGCGCGCCGTCCGGCACGTAGTCGGGCGTCTCGGCCGCTTCGGCCTCGCTGCGCAGATCGAGGATGAGGCGCAGGCCCAGAGAATCCAGCAGCTTCCGGTCAGCCTCGCTGGTGAGTTTCCACGTCGGGATGCCCCGGTAGATCTGGCCCCACTTGATGTGCTTGCCCTCATCGGCCTCGTAGCCGCCCAGCTCGCGGAAGTTGTGTCCGCCCTCAAAGGGCAGCTGAGTGCCGGGGGCAGGATGTACCACGGCGGGCTTTGCCGCCGCGCTGGACAGGACAGGCAGGTTATAGAAGGGCTTCGCCGACCGTCCGCGCCGGGGCGGCAGGCTGACCGCACCGCCCAGCACCTCCATCAGGTAGCTGCGCAGCAGGTCGATATAAGCCGAAGCATGGTCGCGCCGCTGCAAAAGTGAGACGCAGAGGGGCGGCAGGTCTTCCAGCAGGACATCCCGCACCCGGTCCAGCTCCCGCCGCGCGCCCGGCTCGTACCGGGTCAGGCAGGTGCAGAGCTGCTCCTGCACGAGGTAGTACGCCTGATAAAAGCTGGGGCCTATCTCAGCGTTGGGCGCAAAGCCCGCCCGGGCGCAGGCCTCCCACAGCGGGGCGAACAGGTCCTGCCGCAGGCTGGGCAGAAGGACCCTCTGGTTCCGCAGCTCGGCCAGCGGCACACTCTCCTTTTCCCAGAAGGGGTGGCCCCGCGGCACCAGCAGGCAGGCCGGGTCGGCCCGCAGGGTGGTGCGGGCCAGCACCGGAGCCGCCGTGCCCAGATCCATCACAAGGCCCGCGTCCAGCTCGCCCTGCTCCACACCATCGGCCACGGCATCGTTTTCCAGCAGGCGGAACCGCATCTCAATGTGGGGGTACTGCTGGCGGAACCTGTCCAGCTGGGTCTCCAGCCCGGGCAGGTAGTCCGGCACCAGCGAGACACTGATGCCGATGCGCACCGGCTGGGCCGACTGGATCTCCGCATGGAGGGCCGCCTGCATCTGCTGGAACTGCTCCACCACCGGGGCCGCATGGCGCTGCAAGCTCAGCCCCCGCTCGGTGAGCGAGAGCTTGTGGTGGGCGCTGACGAACAGCGGGCCGCAGAGCTCGGCTTCCAGCGCCGTGATGCTCTGCCGCAGGGCCTGCCGCGACAGAAACAGCCGCTGTGACGCGCGGGTGTAGTTCATTTCTTCGCACAAAACCAGAAAATAGTGCAGCTGGCGGATATCCATGGGTTCCTCCTGAAGGGTGGTGTATCAATAGATTAAGGATACCGCCTTTTTGCCCGCTTGTAAAGGCCGCATGGGCAAAAAGTCCCTCCCGGATTGACACATCCCGCCGCATGGTGTAGACTTCAAGCAGCAGATTTTTTTCCCCGAAGAGAAAAGCTCCATCAAACACACAGAAAGAAGGTATTTTCCATGAAAGTCATCGCTACTGAAAAGGCTCCCGGCGCGATCGGCCCCTACTCCCAGGGCTTCATCGCAGGCGGTTTTGTCTACACCTCCGGCCAGATCCCTGTGAACCCTGCGGACGGCACTGTGCCCGAGGGCATCGCCGCCCAGACCGAGCAGAGCTGCAAGAACGTGGGTGCGATCCTGGAAGCCGCCGGTTCCGGCTACGACAAGGTCATCAAGACCACCTGCTTCCTGGCCGATATCGCCGACTTTGCCGCCTTCAACGAGGTCTACGCAAAGTACTTCACCTCCAAACCCGCCCGCAGCTGCGTTGCTGTCAAGGATCTGCCCAAGGGTGTCCTGTGCGAGATCGAGGCCGTGGCAGAGGCGTAAGCTCCCGAATTGCACCGGCTTTGCGTTCTCCCCTTTACAACGCTCTGAAATTGTGCCATAATTTACTGTATTAAAGGGAAAGCCGTTCCGGTGCCGCAATTCGGCGGCGGAGAACGGAAAGAGAGGGGTAAACTGTTATGAGCAAAACGATGATCCCGCAGAACTACACACCCGCGCTAAACCTGTACGACACCCAGCGTGCCATCGGCACCGTGAAGCGGCTGTTCGCCGACACCCTGTGTGCCACGCTGAACCTCTACCGCGTGTCGGCTCCGCTGTTTCTGGAGGCTTCCACCGGCCTGAACGACGACTTGAACGGCGTGGAACGCAAGGTCACCTTTGACATCCGGGACAGCGGCATTGAGGCACAGGTGGTGCAGTCGCTGGCAAAGTGGAAGCGTAAGGCCCTGAAGGACTACGGCTTCCGTGTGGGCAAGGGCCTGTACTGCGACATGAACGCCATCCGCCGGGACGAGGAGCTGGACAACCTCCACTCCGTCTATGTGGACCAGTGGGACTGGGAGAAGGTCATCCGCGAGGAGGACCGCAGCGAGGCCTACCTGAAGAACGTGGTGCGCTCCATCGTGTCGGCCGTCTGCGCCACCGAGATGAACCTGCACGCCATGTTCCCTCAGCTGCAGGATCTGCCCCTGCACACCCCCAACGTGACCTTTATCACCACCCAGGAGCTGGAGGACAAGTACCCTGACCTGACCCCGAAGGAGCGCGAGAACGCCTTTGTAAAGGAGAACGGCACCACCTTCCTGATGAAGATCGGTGCTCCCCTGAAGAGCGGCAAGCCCCATGACGGCCGTGCCCCCGACTACGACGACTGGGACCTGAACGGCGACCTGCTGTTCTGGAACGAGCCCCTGCAGTGCAGCTACGAGCTGAGCAGCATGGGCATCCGCGTCAGCCCCGAGAGCATGGACCGGCAGCTGACCATGGCAGGCTGTGACGACCGCCGCACCCTGCCCTTCCACAAGGCAGTGCTGAACGGTGAGCTGCCCTACACCATCGGCGGCGGCATCGGCCAGAGCCGTCTGTGCATGCTGCTGCTGGGCAGCGCCCACATCGGCGAAGTACAGGCAAGCGTCTGGGACGAAGCCACCCGCGCGGCCTGCGCAAAGGCCGGGATCCCCCTGCTGTAAGCAAAACACGAGAAAAGGCTCTCTGCCAAAACCGGCAGGGAGCCTTTTTTGCATCTCAGCTTCTGAAAAGCAAGCCCACATTTTTCTTTTTGCGGCGATTCCCGCCCAGCCGCCAGACAAGCCAGGCATAGAGCAGGTTCATGGCCAGGATGGCCGCACACCACAGCACCGTCTGCCGGGTGGTCTGCTGATAGACCAGCAGGAACGGGTAAGGCCCGGTGATGAGCCGCTGGTAATTGGCCCAGAGGGCCACAGAGCCATAGAGCATCGTGGGGACCAACGCCAGCGGAACGCACCGCGCAGGCAGCTTTGGCTCCCGTTCCAGCAGGACAAAGGAGACAAAGGCACACAGCGGGTTGAGCAGGTGGTGGTAGAGCATAGAGCTCTCGGTCAGCAGAAACACCACGCCGCCCTGGTCGGCACAGTAGGGCCCCAGCACGAACACCACGGTCAGGAAGGTCATGGTCAGGCAGCAGGTGGCAATGTACTTGAGCGTCTTGACCCAGCGGGGCAGCTGCCGCCCCGTGAACAGGCAGATCACCTGACACACCGCCACCAGCAGGCAGACGAAGAACGCAAAGACATTGGAGTTCTCGGTGTAAAAGGTGAAGGTCTGGCTGCCCACCGCTTCCCAGGTCATCCGGATGGCCACCGGCTCCCACCGCACGATGCAGAGGTTCAGGAAAATGGAACAGAGAATGGCGATCTTCTTGATCATTTTGCGGTATTGATGAAGCTGCGGTTGTCCCACAGGTACTTGATGCCGGAGATGGCAGTGGCAATGGCCACCAGCCAGCACAGCCAGTAAGAGAGGAACACGCAGTCAGCGCCTATCATAACGGAATTGCCCCAGGTCAATGCGGTGCCGAAGTAGTAGAAGATGATGGTCAGCATCTGCAGCACGGTCTTGACCTTGCCCCACATGTTGGCGGCGATGACCTTGCCGTCCTTGGCACTGGCGGCCACCATCCGCAGACCGGACACGGCGAACTCACGGGCCAGGATGATGCAGAGCACCACCGGGCTGCACACGCCGTCCCGCAGCATGTAAATGAAGGCCACGGTGGTCAGCAGCTTGTCGGCCAGCGGGTCGGCAAACTTGCCAAAGTCGGTCACCATGTGCCACTTGCGGGCCAGATGGCCGTCCAGGTAATCGGTGAAGCTGGCCACCGCAAAAATGATGCCTGCAATGAGATACCACCGCGGATTATAGCTCGGGGTCATGTACTGACTCAGCGAGACAAAGATCATGAAAACCGGGACCAGAATAATGCGGGTCAGGGTCAGTTTGTTGGGCAGATTCATCAAAAAATCCTCCAATTCATTATTTTACGACAGTGCCATACAGATCGTAAAGATCACTGTCCTCTACAAGGATATCATAAAACTCGCCCGGATACAACGGTTCCTCGCTGGAGACGCAGACATTGCCGTCCACCTCGGGGGCATCGCCTGCCGTGCGGCAGAGGTAGAGGCCGTTTTCCTCGTCGATGCCATCACAGAGGACATGGACGGTCTGGCCCACTTTCTCGGCCTGCTTCTGGGCCATGATGCCGGTCTGGATCTGCATGATCAGCTCGGCCCGGCGCTCCTTGACCTCCTGCTCGATCTGGTTCTCCATCCTGGCGGCCACGGTGTTCTCCTCTGCCGAGTAGGCAAAGCAGCCCAGACGGTCAAAGCGGACCTCTTTGACGAAGTTGCACAGATCCTCAAACTGCTCCTCGGTCTCGCCGGGGAAGCCCGCGATCAGGGTGGTGCGCAGGGTGATGCCGGGGATCTCCCGGCGCAGCTTGCCGATGACCTCCAGCAGCTCTGCGCGGTTGGAGCGGCGGTTCATGTTTTTGAGGATGGTATCGTTGCAGTGCTGGATGGGCAGGTCAAGATAAGGCACCACCTTCTCGTTCCGCTTCATGGCAGCAATAAAGTCATCGGTGATGCGCTCCGGGTAGGCGTACATGATGCGGATCCACTCAAGGCCCGGCACCTTGTTCAGCTTGTCCAGCAGCTCACAGATGCTGCCGGGCTTGCCCCAGTCCTCGCCATAGGCGGTGGGGTCCTGGGCCACCACGATCAGCTCCTTCACGCCCTCACCGGCCAGCCAGCGGGCCTCGGCCACGCAGTCGGCCAGATCGCGGCTGTGCAGCGGGCCGCGGATGCCGGGGATAGCGCAGTAGTGGCAGCGGTTGTTGCAGCCCTCTGCGATCTTTAAGTACGCATAGTGGGCAGGCGTGCCGATGACACGCTTGCCGCCCAGCGGGAAGTCCTTTTTGGCACCGTAGCTTTCCAGATGGTTCTCACCGTGGAACAGGCGGGCCACGATGGTGTCAATGGCCTTGTTGGAGGCACAGCCCACCACAGCGTCCACCTCGGGGATCTCCTCCTCGATCTGGCTGCGGTAACGCTCGGCCAGGCAGCCGGTGACGATGACCTTCAGCTCCGGGTTCTGCTGCTTGTAGGCGCAGGCCTCCAGAATGTTCTCAATGGCCTCGGTCTTGGCGCTCTCGATAAAGCCGCAGGTGTTGACCAGAATAACATCGGCTTCACCCAGGTCGGCCACCGTCTCGTGACCGGCCGAAAGCAGGATGTGCACCATCACGTCCAGATCGACCTGGTTCTTGGGGCAGCCAAGGGAAATACATGCAATTTTCATAAAAAGGGATACTCTCTTTCCTGTTTGTCAAATCTCCGTTGTATAACCTCTCCGTCATTGCTTCGCAATGCCACCTCTCCTAGTAGGAGAGGCCTTGGCAGTAAGGGAGAAGTTTCCCGTTTTGCCAAGGGCTCCCCTACTAGGGGAGCTGTCGAGCGGATGCGAGACTGAGAGGTTGTACAACGGATTACTTATTCCTCTTCGATTCGCCGAATGGCTTCCTTAATGACGGAATACGAAAATCCCCGCCGCTGCAGGGCCGCAATGACCAGATCCCTGCGGCCCGCTTCCAGCTTTTTGCGGTAATGCCCTTCCACCAGAGCGGCGGCGACTTCCAGCTCCGGGTCCTCGCCGGAAACATCGGGGGTGTAAACAGCATCCAGCGCCTGCTGGATCTCGCCTGCGGCCAGGCCCTTCTGCCGCAGATTCTGGGCAGCGGCGCGGCGGCTCTTTTTTGCCGCCAGCAGGGCGTGGGCACGGGTCTCGGCATAGCGGGCATCGTTGATATACTCCCGCTGCACCATCTCTGCAACCACGGCGGCACTGGTCTGCTGGGTATAGCGGCGGTTCAGCCGCTCATACAGCTGGCCCGAGGAAAGCTCCTGCCCGGCCAGCAGCTCCATGGCCCGGGTGCGGGCCTTGGCGGCATCGGTAGATTTTTCCTCTTCGGCCAGCGGGCGGCGGCCACGGCTGTAAAAGGCCATTTACTCTTCCACCATGATATCCAGCTCACTCTCGCTGCTGCGGGCGGGAGCCTTGACCACCGGCTCCTTTGCTGTGGCAGGAGCTGCCGGTTCCCCCTCTGCAGGGGCGGCAGCAGCCTTGCCCCCCGGGCGGCGGGTGGCATAGAGCTTGTCGGCATTGGCGCGCACCTGACCCTCGATATCGTTGGCGATCTCGGGGTTATCGCGCAGGAACTGCTTGGCATTGTCGCGGCCCTGACCCAGGCGGATATCGCCGTAGTTGAACCATGCACCGCTCTTCTGAACGATGCCCAGCTTGACACCCAGATCGATGAGCTCACTCATCTTGGAGATGCCCTCGCCGAACATGATGTCGAACTCAGCCTCACGGAACGGAGGAGCCACCTTGTTCTTGACGATTTTTGCGCGGGTATGGTTGCCGATGAACTGGCCGGAAGAATCCTTCAGGCCCTCCACGCGGCGGATATCGATGCGGACAGAGGAATAATACTTCAGGGCGCGGCCGCCGGTGGTGACCTCGGGGTTGCCGTAGACCACGCCGACCTTTTCACGCAGCTGGTTGATGAAGATGCAGACGGTGTTGGTCTTGCCGATGACGCTGGTCAGCTTGCGCATGGCCTGGCTCATCAGGCGGGCCTGCAGGCCCACATGGCTGTCGCCCATCTCGCCCTCGATCTCGGCGCGGGGCACCATAGCGGCAACAGAGTCCACAACGATGGCATCAATGGCACCGGAGCGCACCAGCGCCTCGCAGATCTCCATGGCCTGCTCACCGGTATCGGGCTGGCTGACCAGCAGGTTGTTGATGTCCACACCCAGCGCCTCGGCATACACAGGGTCCAGCGCGTGCTCCACGTCGATGAAGGCAACATCGCCGCCCTTCTTCTGGGCTTCGGCCAGAACATGCAGGGCCAGCGTGGTCTTACCACTGGATTCAGGGCCGTACACCTCAATGATGCGGCCCCGGGGCACGCCGCCCACGCCCAGTGCCAGATCCAGGCCGATGCTGCCGGTCGAGATGGCATCCACCTGCATGGCGGCGTTGTCGCCCAGCTTCATCACAGCGCCCTTGCCAAACTGCTTCTCGATCTGGGCCAGTGCCGTGGCCAGCGCATCCTTCTTGGCACCGGGATCGGTCTTCTGGGTCGCCGGGGCAACGTTGTTGTTCTGATTTTTTGCCATAGTGTCATGCTCCTTTGTCATCTGTTCCCGGCGCGGTGCGGCCAAACGCAGGCGCGGGCATTCCAATTCTTTCGGTACTAGTATAACACATTTTACAGATATTACAACAGGAAGTTGTAGATATTTTTATTGTTTTCTCGCCATCACACAGCGGTCATTGCCGCCAAAGTCTTTTCTGCACACGATGTCCGTCCACCCGTTGGCGGCAAGCAGGGCCGTTACAGCTTCCCGCTGCTGCCAGCCGATCTCCAGGGCAAGGGCACCGCCGGGGCGCAGAGCTTTCTGGTAGTGTTCCGCAATGGCGCGGTAAAATACCAGCCCATCCTCCCCCGCTTCCAGCGCCATGGCAGGCTCCTGCGCCACCTCGGGCTGCAGCGCGCCCATCTCGGCGGCGGTCAGGTAAGGCGGATTCGACACAATGAGGTCAAGCTGCCCCTCCGGCAGGGTCTGCCAGTAGGTGAACAGATCTCCCTGCACCGGGGTGATGGTCAGCGCCGGGGAGAGATGGGCGTTCTGCTCCAGATAGCGGTATGCTGCAGGGCTCTTCTCCAGACTGGTGACCTGTGCCACCGGGCAGAAGCGCTTCACGCCCAGCCCCAAACAACCTGTGCCGGCACAGAGGTCGAGCACCCGGGGTACCTCCACCCCAGCCAGCATTCCGGCGGCGGCTTCGGCCACCACCTCAGTATCGGCCCGGGGGCAGAGCACGCCGGGGCCGACAGCCAGCTCAAAGTCGAGGAAGGGCCAGCTGCCGCAAAGGTATTGCAAAGGCTCCCGGGCCGCGCGGCGGGCCGTCAGGGCTTCCAGCCGCTCTGCCTGCTCTGCGCCCAGCGGAGCATCGGCAAGGCGGACATCCCCGCCCACTGCCAGCCGGAAGAGCTCGGCCGCGTCAAAATCTGCGTCGGGGCAGCCTGCGGCGCGCAGGCGTGCCTCCACCTCCCGGACTGCTGCCCGGGGCAGCATCCCTGCGGTTACCATCTGCCGTCCTCCGGGTCCTCGGGCAGGACCGGCGTGACGGCGGCAATGGCCACCTCGATCATGCTGTCGTCCGGCTCAAACACGGTCAGATGCTGCACCCAGATGCCGGGCTGCCGGATGATGCGGGTGGCAATGTTGTCCGACCGGCCGCACCACTTGAGCAGCTCGTAGCTGATGCCCATGACCAGCGGCAGGAGCAGCAGCTTGAACACCACCCGCAGGCTGGTGCTGGACCAGGGCAGCACGCTGTACAGGAACACGCTGACGATGACCACCAGGATCAAAAAGCTGGTGCCGCACCGGGGGTGGAAGCGGGTATATTTGCGGACATTTTCCACCGTGAGGGGGTCTCCGGCCTCGTAGCAGGCAATGGTCTTGTGCTCGGCCCCGTGGTACTCGAACACCCGGTGGATCTCCTTCATCCGGGAGATGGCGGCCATGTAGGTCAGGAAGATGGCGACCTTGAGCACCGCCTCCAGCACCACCTTGGCCCAGCGGCCCAGCGGCACCAGATGGTTCAGGCCGCCCACCAGCACCGTGGGCAGAACGGTGAAGAGCAGGATGGCAAACAGCCCGCCGATCACGGCAGCTGCCGCCAGCATAATATCTTCGGCCTTTTTCCCCAGATGGTCGCCCACCCATTTTTCAAAGGCAGTCTCCTCTTCGGCGGGGTCGTAGTCGTCCCCCATGCTCACCTGTGCCGAGTACATCATGTACTTGTATCCCATGATCAGGCTTTCAATCATCGAGATGGCTCCCCGCACCAGCGGAATCTTTGTCCACACGCCGTGGGTGGGAGTGGGCTCGACCTTGGTCTCAATGGTTCCATCGGGCTTGCGGACAGCACAGCAGATGTTTTTCGGGCCCCGCATCATAATGCCCTCCATCAGGGCCTGCCCGCCCACACTCGTCTTGAAGCGTTCCTTGTTCGGTTGATTCATTGGCTCTCCTATGGGGCGCTGCGGCCCCTCTCTATCGTAAAAACTGCCCCTCTATCTTACCAGATAAATATGGACAATCTCTTATCGTTTATAGATCGGCAGCCCCAGCGTGACCACTGTGCCCCGGCCCAGCGTGCTCTTGAGGTCCATGGTGCCGTCCAGTGCGGTCATAATGGAATCCACCAGCGCAAGGCCGATGCCGCTGCCCCGCACCGAGTTGCTGCCCTTGTAAAACTTGGTCTTGACGTTTTCCAGATCCTCCGGCGGGATGCCGCGGCCCTGATCGATGATCTCAATGAAGGCTTTGTACTCGCCCTGCCAGATCTTGACCGTGATGCGTCCGCCGGGGGCCGAATACTTGATGGCATTGTCCAGAATGTTGATGAACACCTGCCGCAGGCGGTCGGGGTCGGCGTAGACCGGGATCATCTCCTCCGGCTCCGCATAGGCCAGCAGAAGCCCCTCCCGCTGGATGCGCGCTTCACAGAAAAGGACAGCGTCCGTCAGCTCAGCCACAAGGTCCAGGGGGCGGCACTCCATTTTCAGGCGGCCATTCTGCAGGCGGCTGAAATCCAGCAGCTCCTCCACCATGTTGTACAGGCGGGCGGTCTCGTTGTTGATGATCTCCAGCCCCTTGCGGTAGTTCTCATCGGTGGGGTCATCCAGGGTGCGCAGGGTCTCCACCCAGCCCCGGATGGAGGTGAGCGGCGTGCGCAGCTCATGGGAGACCGAGCTGATGAATTCGTTCTTCATCTTCTCCGTCTCTTCCAGCCCCTCGGCCATCTGATTGATGGTGCCGCGCAGGCGATCCACCTCGTCCCGCTCGTCACCGGTCACAGGCAGGCGGACATCCAGTTCTCCCCGGGCGATGCTGGCGGCGATCCGCTCCACCTGCCCCAGCGGCACCACGATGCCCCGCACAAAGTACAGGCCAGAGGCCACTGTAAAGCCCAGAATGGCAGCCACCACGATCAGGCTGACGATGAAAACGCTCTTCAGCTGCGCCTGCACCAGCGTCAGACTGGTGACAAGGCGCATGGCAGCCACGTCCTCGGCCGCATAGGGCACCAGACTGCACACGGCCATGACCGTTTCCCCGCTGGCGGTGCGGTAGATGGCCACACCCACGCCGTCCGGTGCATCCTGCGCCTTGTTAAAGTCGTCCTGCACCACGATACCGTCCGCACCTGTGCCGCTGGAGGAGGCGATCACGCCGCCGTAACCGTCCAGCAGCATGAACTCATATTTGTCTTTATCCGCAAACTGCTCCACCATCCGGCGCAGGGCCACACTGCGGTTGGCCGCGGTCTTCTGGGCCGTGTCGCCGGTGTACATTTTCAGCTGACCGTTGATGGAGGAAAAACGCCGCATCATGGTCTGCTGGACGCTGTTGTAGTAGCTGCGGCCGAAGTTGTACACAAACATGCTTTCCACCAACAGCACCAGCAGCACGGTCAGGAACAGGCTTCCCCGCAGCCAGCGGTGGGTAATACCACTGCGCATTGCTTTTCCTCCTTTCTGTCAGTAATCCTGGCTCTCCTATTGGGAGAGCGGTCGAGTACAGCGCAACTGAGAGGTTTTTCTTTACTCCTCCCACCGGTAGCCGTAGCCCCACACTGTCATAATGTGGGTGGGGTGGCTGGGCTCATCCTCTACCTTCATCCGCAGACGGCGGATGTTCACATCCACGATCTTCACATCGCCGAAGTAGTTCTCACCCCACACGCCCTTCAGGATCTTTTCCCGCACCAGCGCGATGCCGGGGTTGTGGAAGAACAGCTCCATGATCTGGAACTCCACCTGGGTCAGCTCGATCTGCCGCCCGGCCTTGAGGAGAACACGGCGGTTCTCATCCAGCACAAATTCCCCGCTGACCAGCGTGGTGGGGGCATTTTCGTCTGCAGCGGAGCCGCCGCCCGAGCGGCCCACCCGGCGGCAGAGGGCCTCCACACGGGCCAGCAGCTCACTGACACTGAAGGGCTTGGTCATATAGTCATCCGCGCCGATGGACAGGCCGCGGATCTTGTCCTGCTCCTGCCCCTTGGCACTCAGGATGATGATGCCGATCTTCTGGTCGGTGCGGCGGATGGTCTCGCAGAGCGAGAACCCATTCATGCCGGGCAGCATCACATCCAGAATGGCAGCATCACAGCCGGGCTTCTGCTCCAGCAGAGGCAGGGCGGCTTCGGCACTGTCGGCCTCCACCGCCTCCATCCCCGCCAGCCGCAGGTTCAGCGCGATCATCTCGCGGATGCTGGCTTCATCCTCTACCACAAGTACCTTGACCATCTAAGACCTCCATATTTTTCTGCCTTCTCCCTCTGCCCAAGAGCACACGGAGAAGCATTTCACCTCAGAACACCCAGCCTGCATCCGGTAAACTTCTGCATAACTGAGCGGCATCATCAATTCAACCGGTACAACGACCGGGACAGTCGATAGCTCTGATCCTTCAGCACCACGTCCGGCCCGAACCTGGCCTGCATCTGGCGGGATGCCACCACGCCCAGGCGGGTCCAGCCCGCCGCGCTCTCGCTGGAAGGAACCAGGCGCATGGTCAGCACCAGCTTGCCCTCGTCCACGGTGCGCAGCTCCACGGCCTCCTCTCCCTCAGCGCTGTCGGTGAGCATCAGGTTGCCCTCCCACTCGGCAGGCAGCTCAATGTAGCAGCTGCTCTCCTCGTCCAACAGGCCGAAGCTCTTTTCCGGCTCCGGGCTGGTGTAGTCCATCCAGACGATGAAATCCATGCGTCGGCTCTGGCTCAGGTTCAACAGGCCCGCTTCGTCGGGCTGGGTGGGGATCTCCACGATGCCGTCGCCGTCCAGATCCCGGCTGACCAGCGTGGAGACATTGCGCAGGGACGCATTGTACAGCTCACTGGTGCTGATCTGCTCCGCGGGCAGCATCTGCTGGCTTTCCTCATCGAAGTAGAGCAGCACCGTGGCCAGATTGTTGCCCGAAAGGCCGGTCCAGCCGTCCAGCACCAGATAGCGCTTTCCGTCCGCTCCCAGGCCCGCCGCCACAGCGGCGCAGCCCGAGAACTTATCTGCCGAAAGGCCCATGACAGCCACCTGCTGGAACATCCCGTCCCGGTCAACGGTCAGCAGCTCGATCTGCACCCCGCCGTCCTCCAGCGTGGACATCAGGATCAGATCCTCGTTGCCGCCGCCGGTGATATCCTCCACCAGATACTGCTCATAGGACTGTTCCAGAATGGCATTGACCGTGCCGTTCTCGTAGGAGTACACCGCCAGATAGCTGTCCCCCTGCGCGGCAAGGTACCCCACCACCAGCTGGGTTGCGGCACCATCCTGCAGCTGTGCCAGTCGGACATTGTCCACTGTATCCGCCAGACCCTCGATGCTCTGGCGGACCTGCCACACGCCTGCGGCATCCTTCTGCAAAAATGCAATGCAGACGTTGGAGCTCTGGGCCGTGGTGTAAAGAACAGCGGCATCCTGCTGGCCGTCACCATCCAGATCCTGCAAAAGGAACGGCGAGAGCAGCTCCCCCTGCATCGGGTATTTCAGCTGGGCGCTCTCCCCCAGCCATTCGTTCAGGGCATTTTGCAGTGCACCGTAGTCGCCCGGAAGGCGCGGGGCACGCAGCAGCTCCTCCACCTGCACATTTTCCGACATCGGAAGGCCGCACGCCGAGAGCAGACCCATCATGCAGCCTGCACTCAGCACCAGAAACCGTCGTCTTTTCAACCGCCGCCCCTCCCTTCTGTGGAAAATTCGCAAAGTCGTGCAGAAATACAGTATAATTATAGCATTCTTGCCCCGCCATCACAAGCCCCAGCTGCTAACGCCCAACCGGGCAGCGGGGTGTTCCCAAAGCAAGTGTCCGCTGGGGTGGGACCCTGCTGCCGCAGGCAGTAGGGCGGGCGATGGAATGGC
>OLPN01002397.1_pt1 | contig 14641 bp, 10 predicted proteins | sample 1672601 | NCBI WGS metagenome assembly OLPN01 (sample SAMEA3136704, study PRJEB25190) | human gut metagenome | reverse complement strand
CAATACATAACCTGAAATTCCAGGGTGTATGGGATGTTAAGACTGTTAAGGATATCACAGGCCTTTCCGATTACTACTTTGCGCCGGATAAACTGGAAGCATACAAGGACGCAAACTTCCTGAAGGGCGGTATGGTATTTGCAGATGCCATTACCACAGTAAGTAATACCTATGCAGAAGAGATCAAGACACCGTTTTATGGTGAGAAGCTGGACGGACTTCTCAATGCGAGAGCCAACAGCCTGCGTGGTATTGTAAATGGTATTGATTACAATGAATTCAATCCGGAGACAGATCCGAATATCACCAAGAACTACAATGCAAAGAACTTCCGCAAGGAGAAGATCAAGAACAAGATCCAGCTTCAGAAAGATCTTGGACTTGAGCAGGATCCGAAAGCTATGATGATCGGTATTGTATCCCGCCTGACAGATCAGAAGGGATTTGATCTGATCGCTTATATCATGGACGAACTGTGTCAGGATGCGGTTCAGATCGTTGCTCTTGGTACCGGTGAGGAACGTTATGAGAATATGTTCCGTCATTTTGACTGGAAGTATCATGGCAAGGTATCTGCACAGATCTACTATGATGAGGCAATGTCTCACAGAATTTATGCAGCATCTGACGCATTTCTGATGCCGTCACTGTTTGAGCCATGTGGCTTAAGCCAGCTGATGAGCCTTCGTTATGGAACTCTTCCGATCGTCAGAGAGACCGGTGGTCTGAAGGATACAGTTGTCCCGTACAATGAATTCGAGGGAACCGGAACAGGATTCTCCTTCGTAAATTACAATGCACATGAAATGCTTGCTACGATCCGTTATGCAGAGAGTGTATATTATGACAAGAAACGTGAATGGAATAAAATGGTAGATCGCGCGATGGCTGCAGATTTTTCCTGGAACAATTCCGCACGTCAGTATGAGGAAATGTACAATTGGTTAATTGGTGAGTAAGGATTCACCGAAGCGGTTCTCGCAATAAAAAGGCGCAGACGACAGATAATATGTCGTTTGCGCTTTTTTATTGCGGGAATATACATGGATGTTATTGTATGTCTGAAAAAAAATATGAAGATGTTTGTTTATCAAACAGGAATTGTGCTAAAGTGAGAAAAAATATAAATGTTAATGATAAATAACTTTTGAATTGGTATTATTTATATGAAACTTATCAGATTAATCAGTTATTGTCAAATAACTTAAATTGTGTTACATTTATATTAGTACATCGTTTTTGAAATAACTATACCATTCACTTGTCTGTGAATCCGATTGATATAGTTATTTACGAAACGATGTACCAGTGGATAATACAGATATATGTATTGACCATGTAAATTGTACTTATGATGAGGTGACAATATGACACTGGACAAATTAAAGACTGGAGAATGTGGCAGAATCATCAGTGTTCGTGGCGAGGGGGAGCTGAGACATCATCTTCTGGATATGGGGCTTACACCGGGGACAGAAGTGTCTCTTCGTAAAACAGCTCCTATGGGAGATCCGGTACAGCTTGTGCTGCGCGGATATGAGCTGACATTGCGGCTGGCGGAAGCTGCAAAGATTGAGATCGTATCGATCGAATCCATGACGGAAACGAAGAAAGAAAATGAACGGCATCAGCCGATTGCTCATCCTGGTGTGGGAGAACTTGGAAAGGCTCGAGATTATCGTAAGAACCGGATCGGTGATACGATTCCCAAAGGGGAACCGATCACATTTGCACTGGCGGGTAATCAGAACTGTGGAAAGACAACTCTTTTTAATCAGCTGACAGGTTCCAATCAGCATGTTGGTAATTTTCCGGGTGTAACTGTTGACAAGAAAGAAGGAAGCATCCGGAGACATCCGGAGGCAACGGTAACGGATCTTCCTGGAATCTATTCACTTTCCCCGTATTCCAGCGAGGAGATCGTAACAAGAGATTTTCTGCTGAATGAGAAGCCGACAGGAATCATTAATATTGTAGATGCTTCCAATATTGAGAGAAATCTTTATCTTACCATGCAGCTGATGGAGCTTGGAATCCCAATGGTGCTGGCCTTAAATATGATGGATGAGGTAAGGGCAAATGGAGGCTCTGTTCGGATCAATGAACTGGAGGAGATTTTAGGAATTCCGGTTGTACCTATTTCAGCAGCGAAGAATGAAGGAATTGATGAGCTGATCGATCATGCAGTCCATGTTGCAAGATACAGAGAAGCACCGGGAAGAATTGATTTCTGTACTGACAATCAGTCACCGAAGGATCCGGTAGGCGCACTTCACAGATGTATCCATGCAGCCGTTCATCTGATCGAGCCCTATGCAAAAAAAACAGGACTTCCTGTACGTTTTGCAGCTACGAAGATCGTAGAGAAAGATTCTCTGATCGAAAAACGTCTGGATTTGCCTGAAGGTGAAAAAAAGGTTCTTGATGGGCTGGTACATGTTATGGAGAAGGATGGCGGTCTGGACCGTGAGGCAGCTCTTGCGAACATGCGCTTCAATTTTATTGAAAAGCTTTGTGAGAAAACTGTGGTAAAACCGGCAGAAAGCCGTGAACATAAACGAAGTGTCGCCATAGATCGTATCCTTACCGGAAAATATACAGCAATTCCCTGTTTTGTGGGAATTATGGCAATTGTATTTGTGATGACGTTTAATTATCTGGGAGCCTGGCTTTCAGACGGAATGACTATGGTCGTGAACTGGGTAATTGCACTTATTGGCAGGGGACTGGAGGCGGCAGGTGTCAGCCCAGTACTGCAGTCACTGGTTGTGGATGGAATTTTAAGCGGTATCGGAAGCGTGATCGGATTTCTTCCTACGATCGTTACTTTGTTTTTCTTCCTGTCAATCCTGGAAGATACCGGATATATGGCTCGTGTAGCCTTTGTTATGGACAAGCTCCTTCGAAAGATCGGACTTTCCGGAAGAAGCTTTGTGCCGATGCTGATCGGATTCGGCTGTTCGGTGCCGGCCATTATGGCAACCAGAACATTATCCAGTGAACGTGACCGGAAAATGACGATCCTGCTTACTCCGTTTATGAGCTGCAGTGCCAAGCTTCCGATCTACGGACTTCTCACCAGTGCATTTTTCCCGAAGCAGTGGAGAGGAGTTGTGATGATCAGCCTTTATTTTGCAGGAATTCTCTGCGGGATCCTGTATGCGCTGATCCTGAAAAAGACGAAATATAAGGGAGAGCCGGTTCCGTTTGTCATGGAGCTTCCCAATTACCGGCTTCCTTCTGCAAAAAGTGTAGGACAGCTGATCTGGGAAAAGGCGAAGGACTTTATCCAGAAAGCGTTTACAATTATTTTTGCGGCAACGCTGATCGTGTGGTTCCTGCAGAACTTTGATGCAGGTCTTAACCTTGTTACCAGCACAGATCAGAGCCTTCTGGCAAAGATCGGAAGCATCGTGGCACCACTTTTTGCTCCGCTGGGCTTTGGTGACTGGAGAGTATCCACTGCATTGATCACGGGCTTTATGGCAAAAGAGAGTGTTGTGTCTACGCTGACAGTCCTTCTGGGCGGAAATACGGCGTTGCTTCAGACTTTATTTACACCGTTTACTGCTTACGTATTTTTGATCTTTACCTTGCTCTATACACCCTGCGTTGCAGCTATTGCAACTGTGCGTCGGGAGATGGGAACTGTAAGAGCTGCCGCTGGTATTGTAGCAGTACAGTGTGCCACTGCATGGATCGTTGCGTTTGCGGTACATGGTGTGGGAATGATGCTTGGATTATAGAAAAAACACCTTACATATGGCTTTTCACAAACTGCAGAAAACATTTTGCAGAGGTTGTGAGAGCCATATTTTTTTTATGGGCAATTCCAACAGATAGCTTTTTCAGTCCATTAACCGGGACAGCAACAAGCGAAGGCTGACGAAAGAACTGAAAGCTGCTTTCTGTAAGAAGGCTGATCCCTTCGCCAATTTCCACTGCGCTGACAATAGATTCTGCACGGGCAGTACGCAGAAGCTGAGGGTGGATCCCTGCATTATGAAAACTTTGCATACAGAAACGGTAAATGGAGGTGTGCGGAGGCATCAGGATAAAAGATTCTTTTTTCAGTTCGGAAAGAGAGACCGATTTTTTGGATGCAGAGGGATGAGCTTCAGGAAAAACAGCAACCAGACGGTCTGCTGTGAGAGCATGAAAAGTATAGAGCTCCGGGTTTATCATGTGTTTTCGTACAAAGATCAGATTAAAAAAGCCTTTTTCAAGACCGGAAAGAAGTTCTTCGTCTTCTACCTCCTTCAGAGAAAAAGAAAGCTCCGGGTGTGTATCACAAAAACTGTGTATCACAGAAGTAAGATGGTACTGAGAAAGAAAAGGAAGTGTTCCAATATGAAGTGCCTGGAGCTTACTGTCCTTAAAATGGTACACTGATTCCAGAGAGCGATGATACTGTCTGGAAATCTTAAGTGCTTCTTTGTAAAAAAACTCTCCTTCAGGAGTAAGCACAGCAGTACGCTTGCTGCGGTCCCATAAGGTAAGCTCCAGTTCTTTTTCCAGTTTCATGATCTGCTTGGAAAGGGAGGACTGGGAGATATGCATAGCTTCTGCAGCATCAAAAAAAGTCCGGGATTGAGCTGCACAGATAAAATAGTCGATCTGTTCAAGAGTCATGGTAACACCTGCCTTTTAGAAAATAGTGATGAATCATTCCATATTGGAAACAATTATATCATAGAAAGAATTGATTCACCATGTAAAAAAGAGATAAAATAACATAAGAAAATAAAGATGTTACTGAGAACGGAGTGAACAGTAATATAAAGATAACGCAGGAGGTTTTTTATGGCAGAAAAAGTAAGAGATCTGAGAAGTGCTCTGGCACTTCTGGAGCAGATGCCAGATCAGCTGATCGAAACAGAGGTGGAAGTTGATCCGATGGCAGAGCTTGCAGGGGTATATCGTTATGTAGGAGCCGGTGGAACGGTGAAGCGTCCCACAAAGGAAGGACCTGCCATGATCTTTAATCGTATAAAAGGACACCCGGATGCAAGAGTAGCTATCGGTCTTCTGGCAAGCAGAAAAAGAGTTGCTGCTTTACTTGACACTCAGCCGGAAAATCTTGGAAAGATGCTCTGCAAAAGCGTGGAGAATCCAATTCCACCGGTCGATCTTGAAGGTGATGCACCGTGTCAGCAGGTGGTGCATAAGGCAGCAGATCCGGATTTTGACCTCTATAAGCTGGTTCCTGCGCCAACGAACACACCGGATGATGCGGGCCCGTATATCACACTTGGCATGTGCTACGCCACACACCCGGATACTGGAGTTCACGATGTGACCATTCATCGTCTTTGCATTCAGGGAAAAGATGAGCTTTCCATTTTCTTTACACCTGGTGCCAGACATATCGGAGCAATGGCAGAGCGTGCTGAGGAGCTGGGACAAAGGCTGCCGATTTCTATCAGTATCGGAGTTGATCCTGCTATTGAGATCGGTTCCTGTTTTGAGCCGCCTACAACACCACTGGGGTATGATGAGCTGTCTGTAGCCGGTGCACTGCGCAAAGAGCCGGTGGAACTCTGTAAATGTTTAACCGTTAACGAGCGTGCCATCGCCAATGCGGAATACGTGATCGAGGGAGAAGTGATCCCGGGTGTGCGTGTAAAGGAAGATCAGAACAGCAATACCGGATACGCCATGCCGGAGTTTCCGGGATATACAGGGCCTGCAAGTGATCAGTGTTGGCTGATCAAGGTTACAGCAGTGACACATCGTGAAAATCCGATCATGCAGACCTGTATCGGGCCAAGTGAGGAGCACGTATCCATGGCGGGAATCCCTACAGAAGCCAGCATCTATGGCATGGTGGAAAAAGCAATGCCTGGAAGACTTCAGAACGTATACTGCAGCAGTGCCGGAGGTGGAAAGTATATGGCTGTCCTTCAGTTTAAAAAGCTTTCTCAAAGTGATGAGGGAAGACAGCGTCAGGCTGCACTTCTTGCATTTTCCGCCTTCAGTGAGCTGAAAAATGTATTTCTGGTAGATGAAGATGTGGACTGCTTTGATATGAATGATGTACTTTGGGCGATGAATACGAGATTCCAGGGGGATGTGGATGTGATCGCCATTCCGGGTGTTCGTTGTCATCCTCTTGATCCGTCCAATGATCCTGCATTTTCTCCAAGTATCCGTGATCATGGAATTGCATGCAAGACTATTTTTGATTGTACGGTGCCTTATGATCTGAAGGAAGATTTTCACAGAGCCCGTTTTATGGAACTGGATCCGGAGAAATGGCTGAAAAAATGAAAAAGAGAATTATAGTTGGTGCGACAGGTGCAAGCGGCCTGCCGCTCCTTGTAAAATGTCTGGAGATCATCCGGGAGAATCCGGATTTTGAGTCTTATCTGATCATGAGTTCCAGTGCAGAGCTGACTCTTCGCCAGGAGACGGAGCTGGAACCGGAGGATGTGAAACGATTGGCAGATCATGTATGTGCACCGGGAGAAATTGGGGCAAAACCGGCCAGTGGTTCTTTCAAAACAGAGGGGATGCTGATCGTGCCCTGCAGCATGAAGACGATCGCGGGGATCCACAGTGGCTATGCAGATAATCTTATTCTGCGTGCGGCAGATGTGACGGTCAAGGAACAGAGAATATTGGTGCTGGCAGCCAGAGAAACACCGTTAAGCGGGATTCATCTCCGAAATCTTTATGAGCTTTCCATGCTTCCGGGAGTGCGGATCATTCCGCCGATGTTGACGTTTTATCATAAACCGGAGAGCATTGATGATATGGTGTATCATATTGCGGCAAAGCTTTTGGAACCGTTTGGGATCGAAGCAAAGGAGTATCGCAGATGGAATGGATTGTAAAAGAGTGTGTGGAGACTGCAGGCTGTAAGCTGGAGGTCAGTGCTGCATTTGTCGGAGAGGATGTGCTTATCTGTCTGAAAGGCGGAGAGAGACCTCATCTGGGATGTGTGGTGCAGACGGAACCGAGAGTGTCTCTGACAGGGGATGGTTCTGTGAGTGCGACTTCTTCAGTTTTGAATTTTCCGGGACATAAGGACGAGGTGATCTGCCGGTGGATGGCGGAGAAGGTTTCGAAAGAGCTGGGAAAGAGAGTGGTTTGCACCGGGGGATTTCATAAGGATGGTATTTCGGAGAAAGAGATCCGGGAGGTACAGGGAAGTGTTGTGCGTCTGACAGAGATGGTGATAGAAGGACTGCAGCGGTAGTTGAGTAACGAACGGCTGGAACCTGCTAAAGTTATTTCCCAAAAGTCCGAGACTTTCTTCGCTCAAACAGCGAATTTTTGAAAAATAACGCAGATTCCAGCCGTCTAAAATGTTTCTGTATTCTATTTATTTTCAAATATATTCTCGCGGGTAATATTCTTAGCCCACTTCCCACTGAGATACCTTTTGATCACCCATGGCCACTTCACAAATTCATCCGTACAGAGCAGAAAATACACCCACATAACCGGCAGCTTCAGTACAAAAGCAGCGAAGAATCCAAGGGGTACTGCATATACCCACATATCAATGGTATCACAGATCAGACCAAACTTTGTATCACCACCTGCCCGGAACACACCGGCGATCAGGGTTGTATTTACGGCAGACCCCATAATATAGTAGCTGTTGATCAGAAGCATATATTTCAGATAATGCATGGCAGTGGGTGTCAGGGACGCAAATCTCATTACGAACGGTGTGATGGCAAGAACGATAAGTCCGCCCAAAAAACCTGCAATAACAGTAAGCTTCAGTGTTTTGGAAGCATAACGCCTGGAACGTTCCAGATCACCCTGCCCCATAACATTGCCTAGAAGGATACCTCCTGCACTGGCAATACCGAAACAGAAAACAGAGCCGATATTACGGACTACTACAACCAGAGAATTGGCAGCAACCGCATCCGTACCAAGATGCCCCAGGATCACAGAGTACATGGAAAAACCAATACTCCAGGAAATATCATTACCAAGAGCCGGCAGGGAAAGCCGCACGAAATCACTGAACAGCAGTTTGTTTTTTGTGAACATACATCGGAGATCCAGTCGGACATTTTTGCTGAAAGCAGAAACAATAAAACAGGCGATCAGCTCGATCATTCTGGAAAGTGCAGTAGCAATAGCCACACCGGTAGCACCAAGCTTGGGTGCTCCGAACAATCCGAAGATAAAAGTCGCATTCAAAAGGATATTCAGTCCAAAGGCCAGCATATTCATCGCCATGCTGGTAGTCACCCGTCCAATGCTTCGAAGAACAGCCAGATAAACCTCCGTCATACCCCAGCAGATATAGGTGATACCCATAATGCGGATATAGGAAGAACCAATGGCCAGAAGCTCCGGATCGTTGGTGAACAGTCTCATCATCATCTGTGGCATGGTAAATGCAACGAGTGCCACGAGAACAGAGATGATCATGGAAAAACGAAGAGCGATTCCCTCGATGATCTGAATGGCTTTGTAATCTCCCTTTCCATAATACTGGGCACAAAGCAGGGTGGCTCCCGTACCAAGACCGTAATAAACCATAAACAGGACATTGGAATAATTCGCTGCCAGGGATACTGCGGAGATGGATGACTGACCTACAAAGTTCAGCATGATAACATCGGCGGAATTGACCGCTGCACTTAGCAGATTCTGAATGATGATGGGGATGACAAGCTTAACGATCTGTGGATAAAAATCATCCCGCTGTGAAAGTTGATTTCTCATTTCCTCCTCCAAAAAAATACAATTACAATGACGTGAAAAACAGTAGATCACATACATGGTAACTGTGTCAGCTTTTGTAAAAAATGAAAGCAGACATGATTGCACGATAACATAGTTTACAGGCAGTGTCAATCGGCAAACTGTGGAACTGTTTAAACAACTTACGGGAAAATGACGAATATAAAAAATGAATAAAAAATGCATAAAAAACCATATCAGCAGTTGTTGAGATTTCCAATCCATGATAAACTGAATGAAGATATTTTTCAGAGAAAGAGGAGTAAAAAATATGCCAGTTTTTGATTTCAGCGCAGCGCCGGCAGATAAAAAAGAGACAAAAAGCCAGTGCACATATACAACATTTCGTTCTAATGAAACAAAAGCCACACCGGAGAAACCGATGCTGATCCTGGATAACAGCAAAAGAGAGTGGAAACATCATTCCTGCGGATATTTTTCCAATCCTGCGAAGCAGACTGCATTTGAGTTTAAGGAAGAGGACGGTGTTTTTCCGGCAGACATCCTGAAGATCGATTCCCGTTTTACAAGCCTGATCAAATGGCTCGGAGAAAATCATATCAACATCCGTCTTTCCGGACAGAACACAGAGGAAGGATATGCTGTTTACAAAATCCGTGAGATCGCTTTTGGCGGAGGCACCAAGCTTTCTGCTGAGGACGGATTTCTTCAGTTTATGATCGAGCGTCTGTTTGCAAGCAGTGCGCCGGCAGAAGAAAATGAGAATGATGAGGAGGAAGAAGACGGTGACGATATGAAGCTTACCAGTATTCAGAGTATCACCGACTTTATGAACTGTGCCGGAAAGACTATGCCGGATAATATCCGTCTCTGGGCAAGAAGAAATCTGGCAGTTGCCCGTTCTCATGAGGTTTCTCAGGAGGAAAGACGCCATGCCCAGAGAGCACTTTCCATCATGATGAATATTCAGTGGAAGCATAATTATTTTGAGTCTATTGATCCGAAGGAAGCACGCCGTATCCTGGATGAGGAGCTTTATGGAATGGAGCGTGTAAAACAGAGGATCATTGAGACGATCATTCAGATCAACCGTACTCATACACTTCCTGCTTACGGACTGCTTCTTGTAGGACCTGCAGGTACCGGTAAATCTCAGATCGCTTATGCAGTTGCAAGAATCCTGAAAATGCCGTGGACAACCTTGGATATGAGTTCGATCAATGATCCGGAACAGCTTACAGGAAGCTCTCGTGTTTATGCAAATGCCAAGCCTGGAATCATCATGGAGGCTTTTTCCATGGCAGGAGAATCCAATCTGGTATTTATCATCAATGAGCTTGACAAGGCTGCATCAGGTAAAGGAAACGGAAATCCGGCAGACGTGCTTCTGACACTGCTGGATAACCTTGGTTTTACAGATAACTATATGGAATGTATGGTTCCGACAGTTGGTGTCTATCCTATTGCCACAGCCAATGATAAGGCACAGATCAGCGCACCTCTGATGTCACGTTTTGCAGTGATCGATATTCCGGATTACACACCGGAGGAAAAGAAGATCATCTTTTCCCGATTTGCACTTCCTAAGGTTTTAAAACGCATGAGCCTGAAACAGGAAGAATGTATCGTAACGGAAGAGGCGCTGGACGCAGTAATTAAGAAATTTGAAGATACCACAGGAATCCGTGATCTGGAGCAGGCTGCGGAGCATATTGCGGCCAATGCCCTGTATCAGATCGAGGTGGATCATGTGAAGGCTGTAACCTTTACCCCCGAGATGGTACAGGAGCTTCTGGACTGACAAGGGAACCAATTTTGCAATGATAAAAATGCTTCCGGAGATTTTTTCGGAAGCATTTTTGGCTGAGGGAATGCACCTGTTTATGCCGGGCCTGTCTGATCGTAAAGGAAAATTATAAAAATAATGAAATCAGGGATTGCCTGAGAAAGTGTAAATGTGTATAATGAGATAAAAGAGCGTGCGCGTGAACACAAAGCACACAGGAGAGGTTTTGGAGGGTAAAATATGGCAGTAACATTACAACAGATTGCGGAAGCAGCAGGAGTTTCAAGAGGCACTGTGGACAGGGCACTGAACAACAGAGGCCGTATCCGCCCGGAAGTAGAGGAAAGGATCAAAAGGATCGCCCGGGAGATGGGATACCAGCCCAGCCGTGCCGGTCGTGCCCTTGCCATGGCAAAGAGAAAGATCCGTATCGGTGTGATCCTTCAGTATATGGAGACTCCTTTTATGCAGCAGGTTTTAAATGGGGTCCTGGAAGCAAAAGAAGAAGTGGAGAGCTTTGGCGGAACAGTAAAGATCTATGAGATCGAGGGCGTGGAACCGGAAAAAGTAATGGCTGCAATGGAAGAACTCCGGGAAGAGGGGTTTAATGGAATCGCGCTGACTCCATCAGAAGATCAGCTTTTGAGAGCGAGGATCAATCAGTATCAGGAAGAGTATGGAATTCCGGTAGTTACCTTTAATGCGGATCTGGAAGATACAAAAAGGTTATGCTTTGTGGGACAGGATACCTTTCAGGCCGGTCGTACGGCAGCAGGCCTGATGGGGGAGATGACAGGCGGAAACGGGCAGGTTGCCATAATTTCCGGACAGGTTGCCAATCCTGGTCTGATCAGCAGGCAGAAAGGATTTACGACAGAGATTAAAGAAAGCTTTCCGGGAATCGAGATCGTGGATATAAGGTATTCTTATGATGACGAATGGGTGGCATCCAAGATCGTGGAAGAATTTCTGGAGCTTTATCCGGAGCTGACCGGGATCTATATTACGGGTCATGGTGTAAAGGGTGTCTGCCAGACCTTGCAGAAGCTTGGAAAGGATAAAACCATGCATGTGATCGCCAATGATTTCCTGGAAGAAAATCTGAAATGGCTGAAAGAGGGGACGATCAATTTCCTTATCGGTCAGGATGCGGCTGTACAGGGACATTCTCCGGTGATTATTTTGTTCCAGCTTCTCTTTGACAGCAAGGCACCGGAAAAGGAATACCAGTATACAGATATTGTGATCCGGACGAAATATAATATGGGTTAAAAAGGAATTGCTGTTGCGTATAGAACCCATGATCAGAAATATCATATGGCAGAATCCTGTACAGGGAAAGCAGATTCAGGAGGAAAAATGAATTATAAAAATGTAAAGATCGCAGAAGGTGCCAGGATCGCAAAGCAGTCTGTGATCCTTGGAAATGTAACGATCGGCCGTGACAGCTGTGTATTATATTATGCGGTGATCCGCGGAGATGATGCGCCGGTAGTGATCGGAGAAGAAACAAATATCCAGGAAAACTGTACCATTCATGTGAGCCACAACATGCCGGTCCATATCGGAAACAACGTTACTGTGGGACATAATGCAGTGATCCATGGATGTACCATCGGAGACCGGACATTGATCGGAATGGGAGCCGTGATCCTGGATGGTGCAAAGATCGGAAACGAATGTATCATAGGAGCCGGAAGCCTTGTGACTAAAAATACGGTGATCCCGGATGGCTCCCTGGTAATGGGAAGTCCGGCCAGGATCAAACGAAACCTTACCTGGGAAGAGAAGCTTGGTATCGTGGAAAACAGCAAAGAATATCTTACTGTGTCCGAAGAGATGAAAGCGCAGGATGTATTATAAAAAAGTGAAGAAGACATTTGTAAACGGACAGCTCCGACTGCTTTGTAATATGAGAAGCAGTCGGAGCTGTAACTTTGTTATATAAAATGCTTATATTTATCGTTTTTTTATTTATCGATCACTTCCACCGGTGTGTCATCCCGTGCATCCAGATCGTTAATATATTTTTTAGTCTCTTTTACGATCACATTGGAAAGCAGTAATACTGCGATCAGGTTTGGAATAGCCATCAGTGCATTCAGGATATCCGCTACGGTCCATATCAGGTTCAGAGAGATAACAGGGGAGATGGCAGCTACCGCAATGTACAGCACACGATAGGGGATGAGTCCCTTTTTGCCGGAGAAATACTCCACGCATCGCTCGCCATAATATGCCCATCCAAGGACTGTAGAATATGCGAAGGAAATGATACCCACTACAAGGATCACAGGACCAAGAACCGGGATCTGCTGAAAAGCCAGTGTAGTAAGAACACCGCCATCAGTGATATTTCCCATGTCGATCGAAGGATTTTTCATAATACTGGTTACCAGAACAAGACCGGTCATCAGACATACCACAACGGTATCCCAGAATGTACCGGTGCTGGAAACGAGAGCCTGACGAACCGGATTTCTTGTCTGTGCGGCAGCAGCGGCGATGGGGGCAGAACCCATACCGGATTCATTGGAAAAAAGTCCTCTCGCGATTCCATACTGCATGGCCATCATGATACCACGTCCTACAAGACCTCCTGCAGCAGCACCAGGGGTAAAAGCAAATTTGCAGATGGTTTTTACTGCGGGAATGATAAAATCGAAATTGATCCCCAGGATGATGATACATCCGATCACATAGAAAAATGCCATAAACGGGACAAGACGTTCACACACATTGGCGATGGATTTGATCCCGCCAAAAATAACAAGAGCAGTAAGAACTGCCACAGCAATGCCGATCGCTGCCGGCGGAATATGAAGGTTCTCATTACATACCGTTGCAATGGCATTGACCTGGGTAGCACATCCGATTCCAAAGGAAGCAAAGCCACCGAAAAAGGCAAAGATCAGACCAAGCCAGCGCATATTTAATCCGCGCTCCAGGGCATACATAGCACCACCCTGCATACGGCCGTCTTTGGTTTTGACGCGGTATTTTACAGCGATGAGAGACTCACTGTATTTGGTGGCGATTCCGAAGACACCGGTAAGCCAGCACCAGAGGACTGCACCGGGACCACCAAGAGCAATGGCAGTACCGACACCGATGATATTTCCGGTTCCAATAGTGGAAGCAAGGGCTGTTGTCAGGGCGCCAAACTGGCTGACTTCACCTTCCGCATTGGTATCTTTGGTGACAGACAGGCGAATGGCGGTACCAATCTTACGCTGGATCACACCGGTACGGATGGTCATGAAAATATGGGTGCCCAGAAGTAAAATGATCATCCACCAGCCCCACACCAGACTGTCGATCTGGTTTATCACACTTCCGATTGCATTCATCATAGAAATCTCCTCCCTTTCTCAAAGCGAAATATCACAGGACTGCAGAAATAGCACAAGGGCGTACAGACACAGGAAATATGTGCTGTACGCCCTTGTACGTTACGCTCTTAAGTTTTGATTATTGTGCTAATTATACAGGAATATTCAGAATAATGCAACAAAAATATTCCATCTGAACAGAAGATTTTTTACTTCAATATATGTTGATCAAAACACTACAGGACCTTCCTCGCAGTACATATAAAATCCCGGGCGTACTGTGGGAGATAGGTACCTCTTCGGTATGCAATTGTCAGTGTGCTGAAAACGCCATCTTCACCAATGGAAAAACAGGCTGGTTTTACAGGGAGGTCCATATTTTGGACATAGGTTTCCGGGGTGAAACACATACCAAGTCCTTGCATGCAGAGTTTGACACAGGTTTCTGTGTTGCGGCTCTGCATTGGCACATAAGGCTTGATATGGGCAGCTTTCAATGCTTCCAGCGAAAGCTGTCCGGTAGTCTGTTCTGGAAAATGCAGGATAAAAGGCTCTTCTGCCAGAAGTGAGAGATCAAGCTTCGGGTATATGCCGTGAGTGGATACACTGCCGGCAGCAGCCAATGGGTGCTCCGGAGGCATGATCAGAAGGATTTCTTCTTTTTTCAGCAGTTCGTATTCCAGCTTGGGGTGTTTATGTACTTCATTGAAAATGCCAAAATCAAGCTGATCATTGAGCAGAAGTTTTTCCTGGATAGAATATGCCTCTTCCAGGATATTGACCTTTACTTTAGGATATTTTTGAAAAAAAGAGGTCATGATCTGAGGAACCATACAGGTACTCCTCA
>OLPN01002394.1_pt1 | contig 14650 bp, 13 predicted proteins | sample 1672601 | NCBI WGS metagenome assembly OLPN01 (sample SAMEA3136704, study PRJEB25190) | human gut metagenome | reverse complement strand
AATTCCGGTCAGTGTCAGCAGCAGCGTACCGGATATAAAGTTCTGTTTCATGGGATTTGCATATGATTTCATTGGAAAGAAGACTCTTCTGCCTGTGGATTTTTTATAAATATATGCAGAGAAAAATCGGTCAGAACCGAAAGGAATGGTATGATTATATGAAACGGTTGATTTATTTGGATCATGCCGCCACAACGCAGCCTTTTCCGGAAGTGTTGGATGCGATGATCCCCTATTACAGCAGATATTATGGCAATCCATCATCCGGATATGAACTGGGGGAAGAAAGTAAGCGCGCCATTGAGACAGCCCGGGGACAGATTGCAGACACACTGGGAGTGGAAGATGACACCATTTATTTTACATCGGGAGGAACAGAATCCGATAACTGGGCATTGCGCTATGCCGTGCAAAATGGAAAACGAAGGAGACCACACATTGTGACATCGTCTATTGAGCACCATGTAATCTTAAACACGTGTAAAAATCTGGAAAAACAGGGAGTGCGTGTGACTTATCTTCCGGTGGATGCTTACGGAAGAGTGAAGCTGGATGCATTGCAGGAGGCATTGTGTCCGGAGACCATCCTGGTATCTATTATGTATGTGAATAACGAAGTTGGATCTGTACAGCCGATCCAGGAAGCAGCAAGTATTGTAAAGGCTTATAATAAAGATATTCTGTTCCATGTGGATGCAGTACAGGGATTTGGAAAATACCGCATTTATCCGAAAAAGTTAAAAGTCGATATGCTTTCGGTCAGTGGTCATAAGATTCATGGTCCGAAAGGTGTGGGCTTTTTGTACATTGATGAGCATGTGAAGATTCGTCCGATCATATACGGCGGAGGACAGCAGAAGAATATGCGCTCCGGTACAGACAATGTGCCTGGAATCGCAGGACTCGGTGTGGCAGCTGCGCAGATTTATGAAAATCTCGACGAAAATGTAGAGCATATGTACCAGCTGAAAGAGCATATTGCAGAGGGCTTATCTGAGATTGAGGATATCCGTATCAATGGTATGCCGCTTCGCGAAGGTGCGCCACAGATTTTGAGCATCAGCGTTATGGGTGTGCGCAGCGAAGTCCTGCTTCATGCACTTGAAGATAAAGGAATCTACATTTCTGCCGGAAGTGCATGCTCCAGTCACAAGAGAAAACCGAGCGCGACGCTTTCTGCAATGGGAATGTCGAAAGACCAGATAGAAAGTACAGTACGTTTAAGTTTCTGTGAAGAAAACACGATGGAAGAAGCCGATTATTTTTTACAGACTATGAAAGAGCTTGTTCCGATGCTCCGCAGATACTCAAGAAAATAAACAACCAGTGTCGGAAAACACTGACAGAAAATTCAGGAGGAAATACCAGATATGATATTTCATGCATTTTTGATAAAATATGCAGAAATCGCCATTAAAGGAAAAAACAGATATCTGTTTGAGGATGCACTTGAAAAACAGATGAAACGGGCTCTCGAGCCGGTAGAAGGCGAATTTACAGTAACTAAGGAGCAGGGGCGTGTATATGTTTTCTGCCCGGAAAAATATGATTTTGATGAAGCAGTAGAGGCACTGCAGCGTGTATTTGGAATTGTGGGAATCAGTCCGGTTGTGATCTATGAAGACCAGGGATTTGATCAGATGGCAAAAGATGTCGTTTCCTATATGGAAGCAAGATATCCTGGATACAATGGTTCTTTTAAGGTTTACACACGAAGAGCCAAGAAATCTTATCCGATCACATCGATGGAAGTAAGTGCGGCAATCGGAGAAAAGATTTTGGATGCTTTCCCAGATGCATCCGTAGATGTGCATAATCCGGAAATGACACTTTCAGTAGAGATTCGAGATAAGATTTATGTATATTCAGAGACACTTCCGGGACCAGGTGGTATGCCGATTGGAACAAATGGTAAGGCAATGCTTCTTCTTTCCGGTGGAATTGATAGTCCGGTTGCTGGTTATATGATCGCCAAACGTGGAGTCAAGATAGAGGCTGTTTATTTCCATGCTCCGCCGTATACAAGCGAACGTGCAAAACAGAAAGTCGTAGATCTTGCAAAACTTGTAGCACGTTACAGTGGTCCGATCCGTCTTCATGTAGTTAACTTTACAGATATTCAGCTGTATATCTATGATCAGTGCCCGCATGAAGAACTGACGATCATCATGCGCCGCTATATGATGCGTATTGCAGAGCATTTTGCACGCAAGGATAAATGCCTTGGCCTGATTACGGGGGAGAGTATTGGACAGGTGGCCAGCCAGACTTTACAGAGTCTTGCAGCAACAGATGAAGTATGTGAACTTCCGGTATATCGTCCGGTTATCGGATTTGATAAAGAAGAAATCGTACAGATTTCCAGAAAGATCAATACATTTGAGACTTCCATTCAGCCATTTGAAGACTGCTGTACTATTTTTGTGGCAAAACATCCGGTTACAAAACCAAATCTGAAAGTGATTCACAGATCTGAAGAAAAATTAAACGAAAAGATCGATCAGCTGATGGAAGAGGCACTGGCAAGTACAGAAGTAATTGAGATTCAGTAAACAGAAACGAAATAGGCAGAAATAAAAACAGCTTCTCATGCGTTTAGCAAAGAAGCTGTTTTATAACTGTATCATATTTGGTATTTCAAAAGAAAATCGGTGCAGATCACTCAATTACATATGGCTGAACGATTGCCATGATCGAATCAAGAGTGCTTCCTTCTGCATGAATATTCAGGTTGATCGGTTTGGATAAATCCAGGCTGAAGATACCCATGATAGATTTAGCATCGATAACGTATCTGCCGGATACCAAGTCGAAATCGTAATCGAATTTGGTAATGTCGTTTACAAAAGATTTTACCTTATCGATAGAGTTTAAGGAAATCTGAACTGTTTTCATGATAACTACCTCCTTTGGGTTCACACTTTCTGATCTTATATTAGCAAACTATCGTCACAAAAGTCAATTATCAAACGTAACAAAAATGGTGGAGAATAATATGAAAAGTGTTGCATTACATAATTTAGGTTGCAAAGTGAATGCGTATGAGCTGGAGGTTATGCAACAAAAGTTACAAGACCGGGGATATAAAATTGTGCCTTTTGATTCCGATGCGGACATTTATATTGTAAATACCTGTACCGTAACCAACATTGCAGACCGGAAGAGCCGTCAGATGCTGCACCGGGCAAAGCACAAAAATCCGGACGCGGTTGTCGTTGCGGTCGGGTGCTTTGTACAGGCGGGCGAGGAAAACAGAATGGACGACTGCATTGATCTGGCGGTGGGAAACCAGCATAAAAAGGATATCGTGGAAATTTTGGAGGCGTATCTGGAGGAGCATACTGCAGACGCCAGTGCCGTGACAGACATCGGCGCTGTGCGGGAGTATGAGGAAATGCGCATGGAGCAGAGCACGGAGCACACGCGCGCGTATATCAAGATTCAGGACGGCTGCAACCAGTTCTGTTCGTATTGTATCATTCCATTTGTGCGTGGACGCGTCCGGAGCAGAAAGCAGGAGGATGTGTTGGCTGAGGTAAGAGGGCTGGCGGAAAAAGGCTTTCAGGAGGTAGTCATCACCGGTATTCATTTGAGCTCCTATGGCATGGATTTTATCGGAGAGACGGACGGAGATTACCTGAAAAACGGAAAAGATCTGCGGGGAACGGCGTTTGAACGCGCCTATCTGGTTTCTTTGCTGGAGGAAATCGCAAAGGTGGACGGCATCCGCAGAATCCGTCTGGGTTCGCTGGAACCCCGTATCATCACAGAAGAGTTTGCCGGACGGCTGGCGGCGATTCCGCAGCTTTGTCCGCATTTTCACCTGTCCCTGCAGAGTGGCTGCAATGAAACGCTCAAGCGGATGAATAGACATTATACGGCGGAGGAATACTGTGAAAAAGTGCAGATTCTCCGCAAGTATTTTGAACATCCTGCGATTACGACGGATGTAATCGTCGGTTTCCCTGGAGAAACTGCGGAGGAATTTGCGGTGACGAAGACATTTCTGGAAAAGGTTCACTTCTTTGAAATGCATATTTTCAAATATTCCCGCAGAAAAGGTACGGTTGCAGACAAACTGCCCGGACAGCTGACGGACGCTCAGAAGACGGAACGCAGCGGACAGCTGCTGGCGCTGGAAAAGGAACAGTCCAGAGAATTCCGTGCGCATTATCTGGGACAGGAAGTGGAAGTCCTGATCGAAGAGCAGAAGGAGATCGGCGGAAAGGTATACTGGCTCGGTCATACGGATACCTATGTAAAGGCTGCGTTTGCGGCGGACAGTGCAGAATGCATGGATTATTCGAACCGGCTGGTGCACGGACGAGCGGTTTCTTTCCTGTCGGACGAGGTTTTGGAAATTGCATTGAATTTTTAAGAGAAGTAGGGTAAGATAAGATATAGAGCTTTGAACAAAGGACGTGACAATATGCAGGATTTGGAAAATACACAGTATTTTAAAGTAGAAGTAGAGCCGGAAAATGGCGTAAAAATGATCCTTTCTGAAGTGTATGAAGCACTTTCTGAAAAAGGCTATGATCCGGTGAGTCAGATTGTCGGCTATATTATGTCCGGAGATCCGACCTATATTACCAGCTATCGCAACGCACGCGGTCTGATCGGACGGGTGGAGCGCGACGAGCTGGTAGAGGAAATGCTCAAGGAGTACATCGAGAAGAATCACTGGAAGCGCTGAGCGACCAGAGGAACAACAAGGAGAAGCGGGATGCGAGTGATGGGGCTTGATTTCGGTTCCAAGACAGTGGGAGTTGCCATCAGCGACCCGCTTTTTGTGACTGCCCAGGGAATCGAAATTATCAGAAGAAAAGAAGAGAATAAGCTGCGCCATACGCTGCAGCGAATTGAAGAACTGATCGGAGAATACGAGGTCGGGCAGATTGTGCTCGGTCTTCCGAAAAATATGAACGCCACAGAGGGAGAGCGCGTGGAGAAGACGAAGGAATTTGCGGATAAGCTGGCACGCAGAACCGGACTTCCGGTGGCATTTATGGATGAGAGACTGACGACGGTTGCAGCGGACCGCACGATGATGGAAGTCGGCGTGCGCCGGGAAAACCGGAAGGAATATGTGGATATGATTGCAGCTGTGCTGATTTTACAGGAATATCTGGACAGACAGCGGATGCAGACAGAGAACGGACAGGAGAATTAAGCTTTGGAAAAGATTACATTTTGCCCGGAGGACGGGGAAGCCGTTGAATTTTTTGTGCTGGAACAGACCAGACTCGGCGGAGTTGATTATATTCTGGTAACAGACAGTGAAGACGACGATGCGGAAGCGCTGATTTTAAAGGACGTTTCTGCGCCGGAGGACGAAGAAGCCATTTACAGCATCGTAGATGACGATAAAGAAATGGATGCAGTGGCTGCGATTTTTACAGATATGCTCGAGGATATTGAGCTTGAAAAGGAATAAATGCGAGCACCTTTTTCGTGCAGCACAACGTGATTTATCCCTGCTATAAAAATAAAAATGGAGGTAATTTTGCTTGAAAAGAACAAAAAAAGTGAATATTGACGGCCCCAGCCTGAAGATTATACCATTGGGCGGACTGGAGCAGATCGGAATGAACATTACTGCCTTTGAATACGAAGACAGTATTGTTGTAGTTGACTGCGGCCTTTCTTTCCCTGATGACGATATGCTGGGAATCGATCTGGTGATTCCGGACGTGACTTATTTAAAGGAAAATGCGGATCGGGTAAAGGGCTTTGTGATTACGCACGGTCATGAGGATCATATCGGAGCACTTCCGTATGTGCTGCGGGAGTTGAATATTCCGATCTATGCGACCAGACTGACGATGGGACTGATCGAAAACAAGCTGCGCGAGCACAATCTGCTCGGTCACACGAAGCGTAAGGTGATTAAATTCGGACAGTCCGTAAATCTGGGACAGTTTAGGATCGAATTTATCAAGACGAACCATAGCATCGTAGACGCGGCTGCACTGGCGATCCATTCTCCTGCGGGAACAGTTGTCCATACCGGTGACTTTAAGGTGGACTATACTCCGGTATTTGGTGAAGCAATCGATTTGCAGCGGTTCGCGGAGCTTGGCAAAAAAGGCGTGCTGGCGCTGATGTGTGATTCCACCAACGCGGAACGGAAAGGCTTTACACAGTCTGAGCGGACGGTAGGACATACCTTTGATACGATTTTCCATGAGCATCAGGGCTCTCGGCTGATCATTGCGACGTTTGCATCCAATGTGGACCGGGTACAGCAGATTATCAATACGGCGCATAAATATGGACGAAAAGTTGTGGTTGAAGGCCGCAGCATGGTAAATATCATTGATACAGCCATGAACCTTGGCTGCATCAACATCCCGGAGAATACGCTGGTGGATATTGACCGCCTGAAGGATTATCCGGACGACAGAACCGTTATTATTACAACAGGAAGCCAGGGCGAAAACATGGCGGCGTTGAGCCGTATGGCATCGAGCGTTCACAGAAAGGTTTCCATCGGACCCAACGATACGATTATTTTCTCCTCGAATCCGATTCCCGGGAACGAAAAAGCTGTAACGAGAGTCATCAACGAGCTGGAGATGAAGGGTGCAGAGGTTATTTTCCAGGATGTTCATGTTTCCGGACATGCATGTCAGGAAGAGATCAAGCTGATTTATACGCTGGTTCATCCCAAATACGCGATTCCGGTGCACGGCGAATACAAGCACCTGAAGGCGCAGGCTGGCATCGCGCAGGAGCTCGGAATCCAGAAGGAAAATATTTTCATCCTGCGCTCCGGCAATGTTCTGGAATTAAATGAGGAAAAGGCTGGCGTGACCGGACAGGTTGCGGCTGGCGCAATTCTGGTAGATGGTCTTGGTATCGGTGATGTCGGAAACGTTGTGCTGCGTGACAGACAGCATCTGGCAGAGGACGGCATCATGATCGTTGTTGTTGCATTGGACAGCATCAGCGGACAGATCGCAAGCGGTCCGGATCTCGTATCCAGAGGCTTCGTTTACGTCAAAGAATCCGATGCACTGATGGACGAGGCACGCGACCTGATGGAAAACGTTATGGAGGGCTGCGTGAGCAGAGGCTGTACCGACTGGGGCAGAATCAAGACCGCGATCAAGGACAATTTAGGCGACTTTATCTGGAAAAAGACGAAGAGACGTCCGATGATTTTACCGATCATTATGGAAGTGTAAAGTAAGGGGAAACATGAGCAGAGTTGAGGCAGCTTTGGAGGAACTGATTGCCGCGGTAATCGCTTCTGAAGAATACAGAGAATATGACAGACAGAAACAGATCATGAAGGAGCAACCGGAATTAAAAGCCCAGATCGACCGGTTCCGGCAGGAAAATTTTGAGCTGCAGAATTCGGTTCAGTCGGATGAGCTTTTTGACAGGACGGATGAATTTTCGAGGCGTCTGGAGGAGTTCCGCAAAAACCCGCTGGTGGACGCATTCCTGAACGCAGAGCTGGATTTTTGCAGGATGATTCAGGAGATCAACGGAAAAATCGTGGAGGCAGTGAACTTTGAGTAATAAGAAAAAAGCAAAGCATCAGTCGAAAAAAAGCTCTGTGGCCAAAAATATTGCAGGCGGTGCGGTCGGAACGATTTTTAATGTGGTTCTGATCATTGTCGCTGTGATGCTGATCTACTATCTCGCAGTTTCCGCGTATCAGTACGGTGTGCGGATTTACGGGGAGCCTGCAATTTCGGAGGAACCCGGAACCGAAATAAACGTAACAATTACGGACGGAATGGATTTTAAAGGGATTGCGAAGCAGCTCTACGAAAAGGGCCTGGTCCGGGAAGAGAGACTGTTTTATATTCAGGAGCGCTTATCCAACTATTCAGAGGACGGCTTTGTGGCGGGCGACTATGTGCTTTCCACTGCGATGACGCCGGATGAAATGATGGATGTGATGGGCGCAGGCGGAGACGATAAATGATTGTAGAAGAGAGAATGCGAACGTTTATCAATTCTCTGGACCCCGGAGAGCCTGCATGGCTGGACGAGATTCGCAGCAGTGCGCTGCAGGATAACGTGCCGATTATCCGGATGGAGATGGGAAGTCTGCTGCGTTTTCTATTGACTCTCAGACGGCCGTCTTCTATCCTTGAGGTAGGGACGGCCGTTGGTTATTCCGCTCTTTTTATGAGCGAATACATGCCGGAGAATTGCCATATTACGACGATTGAAAAATATGAAAAACGGATTCCGATCGCAAAACAGAACTTCAAAACAGCCGGTCGGGAGGACAAGATCACGCTGCTGGAGGGCGATGCAGCAGAAATTCTGGCAGAGCTGTCGCAGCCGTTTGATTTTATTTTCATGGATGCGGCAAAAGGACAGTATATGCATTTTTTGCCGGACGTCCTGCGCCTGCTTGCGCCGGGCGGTCTGCTGGTTTCGGATAACGTGCTGCAGGAAGGCAATATCATCGAATCCCGCTATGCGGTGTGCAGACGCGATCGGACGATTCATGCGAGGATGCGGGAATATTTATACACCCTGACCCACCATGACGAGCTGGAAACAGTCGTGCTTCCGGTGGGAGACGGAGCGACGCTGAGCGTGAAGCTGCCCGAAAAAGAGCAGAACGCGCAGCCGTGAAATGGAGAATGAGGAGAGCAAATCAGATGAAAAAACCGGAATTGCTGATTCCGGCCGGCAGTCTTGAGGTGTTAAAGACTGCGGTCAATTTTGGAGCGGATGCAGTTTATATCGGCGGAGAGGCGTTTGGACTGCGGGCAAAGGCGAAGAATTTTTCCCCGGAGGATATGGCGGAGGGGATCGCCTATGCGCATGATCGGGGCGTTAAGGTCTATGTGACAGCGAATATTTTAGCGCATAACGGAGATCTGGAAGCGGCTTCGGATTATTTTATGGAGCTGAAGCACTTAAAAACAAAAGACGGCAGACCGGTTCCGCCGGATGCGTTGATTATTTCTGATCCCGGACTGTTCATGATTGCGAAGCGAGTGTGCCCGGAGATCGAGCTGCACATTTCCACACAGGCAAACAGCACGAACTACGAGACGTGGCTGTTCTGGTGGAATCTGGGCGCAAAGCGTGTGGTTTCCGCGCGGGAGCTTTCCCTGGCAGAGCTGAAGAAAATCCGCAGCCATATTCCGTCTGATATGGAAATTGAGAGCTTTGTACACGGCGCGATGTGTATTTCCTATTCCGGCCGCTGCCTTCTGAGCAATTATTTTACCGGACGGGATGCCAACCGCGGCGCATGTACCCATCCGTGCCGCTGGAAATATGCGGTGATGGAGGAATCCAGACCAGGCGAATATCTGCCGGTTTATGAAAACGAAAGAGGAACGTTTATTTTCAATTCCAAGGATCTGTGTATGCTCGAGCATATTCCGGATCTGCTGGATGCGGGAATTGACAGCTTTAAAATAGAAGGACGGATGAAGACAGCGCTGTATGTGGCGACGGTGGCGCGGACATATCGGAAAGCGATTGATGACTGTCTGGAATCCGAAGAAAAATACCGCGCCAATATGGACTGGTACCACCGCGAAATTTCACGCTGTACCTATCGACAGTTTACGACGGGCTTTTATTACGGAAAGCCGAATGAAGAATCTCAGATTTATGATTCTAATACCTATCAAAGCGATGCAGTTTATCTGGGCACTGTTTACGAGACGGATCATAAGGGCCGTGCAAGAATCGAACAGCGCAATAAATTCTGCGTGGGCGATATGATCGAGATCATGAAACCGGACGGAAGAAATGTGGCATGTCAGGTGCTGCAGATCCAGGACGATCAGGAGGGAAAAATGGAGAGTGCGCCCCATCCGAAGCAGGAGCTGTGGCTGACGCTTTCGGAGACTGCAGAAACGGGAGATTTACTTCGTACAATTGTCGAAAAGGAGACGGACGAATGAGTGAAGTGCTGAATGTGGAAAAGCTGTTTGGAGAAAATGTATTCACCCTTGGAAAGATGCAGGAGCGTCTTCCTAAAAAAGCGTTCGCAGAAGTCAAACGCGTCATGGAGCATGGCGGTGAGTTAGACAACGCGACAGCGGACGTTGTGGCAAAGACGATGAAGGACTGGGCAGTGGAGCATGGCGCGACCCATTACACGCACTGGTTCCAGCCGCTGACCGGCATCACGGCGGAGAAGCATGATTCCTTCGTGACACATCCGGATGAGAACGGAAAGATGCTGATGGAGTTTTCCGGTAAGGAGCTGATTAAGGGCGAGGCGGACGCTTCGTCATTTCCCTCCGGCGGTCTGCGTTCCACATTTGAAGCGAGAGGTTATACGGTATGGGATATCACTTCCCCTGCGTTTTTAAAAGAAGATGCGACGGGTGTGATTCTGTGTATCCCGACGGCGTTCTGCTCCTTTACAGGTGAGGCACTCGATAAAAAGACTCCGCTGCTTCGTTCGATGGAAGCAATTTCCGAGCAGGCGATGCGAATCGTTCGTCTGTTCAACAAAAACACGACGGCGACAAAAGTTACTCCGTCTGTCGGCGCGGAGCAGGAGTATTTCCTGATTGACCGGGCAAAATATTTACAGAGAAAAGACCTGATTTTTTCCGGCAGAACGCTGTTCGGCGCGCCCGCACCGAAAGGGCAGGAGCTGGAAGATCATTATTTCGGCGTGATCCGCGAACGGATCGGTGCGTTTATGAAGGATTTAAACGTGGAGCTGTGGAAGCTCGGCGTGACGGCAAAGACGCAGCACAATGAGGTTGCACCCGCGCAGCACGAGCTTGCCCCGGTCTATGAAACTGCGAACATTGCAATGGATCACAACCAGCTTGTCATGGAGACGATGAAAAAGGTGGCAGAGCGTCATAACCTGCGCTGCCTGCTGCACGAAAAGCCGTTTGCAGGCGTTAACGGCTCCGGCAAGCACGACAACTGGTCGATTACGACGGATACCGGCATGAATCTGCTCGATCCCGGTGAGACGCCCAATGAAAATATTCAGTTTTTATTGGTGCTTGCCTGCGTTATCAAGGCTGTGGATACACATGCCGACCTGCTGCGCAGAAGCGCCTCCAACGTCGGTAACGATCTTCGTCTCGGTGCAAGCGAAGCGCCTCCGGCAATCGTTTCCGTATTTCTGGGCACACAGCTCGAGGATGTGGTAAGACAGCTTGTGGAAACCGGCGAAGCCCGTTCCTGCCTGGAGGGTTCTACGTTACATACCGGCGTTTCCACTGTGCCTGATTTGCCGATGGATGCGACGGACAGAAACCGTACTTCTCCGTTTGCCTTTACCGGAAACAAGTTCGAGTTCCGTATGGTCGGCTCTTCGGATTCGATCGGAAGCCCGACGACGACGATCAACGCAATTGTCGCAGAGGCGTTCTGCGAAGCTGCTGACCGACTGGAAGCTGCCGGGGAAGAAAATTTCGATATGGCGGTGCACGATCTGATTAAGGAATATATGACGGCACATCAGCGCATTCTTTTCAACGGAGACGGTTATTCGAAGGAATGGGAGAAAGAGGCGCAGCGCCGCGGACTTCCGGTATTCCCGGGTATGATCGATTCGGTGGAGGCACTGACGACCGATAAGGCGATCCGGTTGTATGAGCGTTTCGGCATCTACAACCGTGCAGAGCTGGAATCCAGAAAAGAGATTGTTTACGAAACCTATGTCAAGACGATTCATATTGAGGCAAAGACGATGATCGATATGGCGTCGAAAGATATTCTTCCTGCCGTCATTCGGTACACAAAGACGTTGGCGGATACCATCGCTTCTCTGGAATCAGTCGGTGCAGACAGCAGCGTTTCAAAAACGCTGTTGAAGGATACCTCTGCTCTGCTGTCTCAGGCTTCCGCCGCGCTGGAAGACCTGAAACAAAAGGAAGCAGACGGAAACGTGCAGAAGAAAGATGCGAGAAAGCAGGCATTTTTTTATCGGGACGAGATCGTTCCTGCAATGGAAGCCCTGCGCGCACCGGTAGATGCGCTCGAGATGAAGGTAGACCGTTCGTTCTGGCCGATGCCCGGATATGCGGATTTGCTGTTTGAAGTGTAAAAACGCGTCAGCGGATTCGACGCAGGAAATCCTCGTGAATCCGCTGACGAAGCGGCAGGTGGATCTGGAAAAAATAAAAAATAAAAAATTTAAAAAAAGGCTTGCATTTTCTGTGAATGTGTTGTATATTAAATAAGCGCTGTGAGACAGGGAAACAAAATCACAGAGAACAAGACTTAGGGCTATCGCCAAACGGTAAGGCAACGGACTCTGACTCCGTCATTTTCCAGGTTCGAATCCTGGTAGCCCTGCTACAAACCCCGAAGGAAAATTCCTCCGGGGTTTTTGTTATAACGGCACCAAAAGGATGTCGGGTTGCCGAACCAAGTGATTCCTGCTATAATAATCGCAAAAGAGAGCACAGCCAGTACCGGAGGAAAGACGGATATGTATACATTTGACAGCAGAGTGCGCTACAGCGAAACCGGGGAAGACGGATTGCTGAGCCTGCCGGCGATCGTGGATTATTTTCAGGATGTTTCGACGTTTCAGTCGGAGGATCTCGGAATTGGCATTGATTTTCTGAAAGAAAAGGATCTGCTCTGGGTGATGAGTGCGTGGCAGGTGGTTGTACACCGCTATCCGGCGCTCGGAGAAAAAATCAGGATCGGGACGATTCCATACGAGCTGCGCGGCTTTATGGGACTGCGTAATTTTTTTATGGACACGGAAGACGGAGAGCGGCTGGCACAAGCAAATTCGGTCTGGTCTCTGATCAATCACAAAAAGGGCGTTCCGGTGCGGGTGCTGCCGGAGATGGTCGAAAAATACGACGTGAAAGAACGTTTGCAGATGGATTATGCGCCGCGTAAAATTGCAGTGCCCCAGGGCGGCATCAGACAGGAGCCTTTCCGAGTAGAAAGACAGCACTTAGATGGCAACCACCACGTCAATAATGGACAGTACATTTCGATGGCGATGGCGTATTTGCCGGAAAATTTTGCAATTAGACAGATGCGGGCGGAGTATAAAAAATCCGCACTGCTTCACGATATAGTGGTTCCGATCATTGTGACGGAGGCAGACCGCGTAACCGTTTCTCTGTGCAGCGAGGACGAAGCTCCGTTTGTGGTCGTTGAGCTGACAGGAAGATAAAGGAAAATAATATGCTGGAAATTGGAACAATTCAGAATTTGACAGTAGTAAAAAAAGTGGATTTCGGCGTTTATCTGGCAGAGCCCGGAGAAGAGGACAAAAGAGTGCTTCTTCCGGCAAGACAGGTTCCGCCGCAGACCTCGGTCGGGGATCAGATTGAGGTTTTCTTATATAAAGATTCGAGCGACCGGCTGATTTCAACAACGGCGCGTCCGAAGCTTTTGCTTGGTGAGGTTGTGGAGCTTACGGTTGCGCAGACTGCGAAAATGGGAGCATTTCTGGAATGGGGACTGGAAAAAGACCTCTTCCTTCCATTCAAGGAGCAGACCAGAAAGGTAAAAGAGGGCGACCGTTTCCCGGTTGCTTTGTATGTGGACAAGAGTGGTCGGCTCTGTGCGACGATGAAGGTGTATCATTATCTGCGCACCGACAGCCCTTATCATAAGGATGACAGAGTGAGCGGCTGTCTGTATGAAATCAGCCGCCAGTTCGGCGCGTTTGTGGCAGTGGACAATCGATATTCCGCGCTGATTCCCCCGAAGGAAATGTACGGAGAATTAAAGGTCGGTGACCATGTGGAAGCCAGGGTTGTCCGGGTACATGAGGACGGCAAGCTGGATTTGAGCGTGCGGGAAAAGGCGTACCTGCAGATCGAGACGGATGTAGAGAAGGTCATGAAGCTGATCGACAGCTTCGACGGCGTGCTTCCGTTTACCGACAAGGCTTCTCCGGAGGTCATTCGCAGGGAGCTTGCGATGAGCAAAAACGAGTTCAAGCGTGCGGTCGGCAACCTGCTGAAAAACGGCAGGATTGAGATCACAGAAAAAGCGATCCGCAGGATATAAGGCGGCGGGTACGCTCCGTGGGGGCGGAGAGTGACGAAGCTGATACAACGGGGATGCGTTTCAAAGGCGTTTCGTTGTGAGAAAAGAAGTGAGTAGAGGGTTATGAGAAGGTATTCAGTTCTGGGAATTTCCTTAATGGATGTTTCCGCAAGAGAGGGCCTGCGCAGAGCGGAGCATTTTTTGCAGACCGGGGCACTCAATACAACAAGCTATATTAACGCGCAGTCTCTGTCGATGGCGTCCAGGGACGAACAGGTCAAGGAGTATCTGGAAGAGACGGATCTGATGTTCTGTCTGGAGCCGGATATTTTGGAGGCAGCGGGAATCGCATCTCCCGGCAGGGTTCGGGAAATCGAGGACCGGATGTTTTTGCGGGAGTTTTTGAAAAGACTGGCAAGACAGCATGACAAGGTTTATCTGCTGGGCGACACGGATAAACAGGCGCAGGAGCTGCAGGAGATGCTTCTAAACGCGCAGGAAAATTTAAATATCGTGGATGTGCGCGGCTACGAGGAATTTGAGTATCAGCCTCAGCGATTGATGAACGCGATGAACGAAGCTGCGCCGAAGGTGATTTTTTCCCGGATGACATATCCGCTGGATCTGGAGCTGATGCACAGCGGCCGCAAATTTTTAAACGCGGAGCTTTGGGTGGCGTTGCCGGAGACGAAATTAAAAGAAAAGGTGAGGA
>OLPN01002379.1_pt1 | contig 14726 bp, 12 predicted proteins | sample 1672601 | NCBI WGS metagenome assembly OLPN01 (sample SAMEA3136704, study PRJEB25190) | human gut metagenome | reverse complement strand
CGACCGAGCAGCCCACTGCGACTGAGCAGCCCGCTGTGACCGAACAGCCCGCTGTGACCGAACAGCCCACCGCGACCGAGCAGCCCACCGAGGGCAACCAGCCCGATGTACATCGCCAGCCCGCTTTGCTTGCGCTGACCCCTGATGACAACAACGGCGGGGAAATCGCGCCGACCGAGGAAATGCAAGACCTGCTGACGCATTGGTACACCATCAAAGAGCTCGCCCGTGATGATGCCAACGGCATTACCTATGACCCCACGGTTTATACTGTGTGCGTGAAATTGCAGGATGATAGCAAGGGTGTCCTGACGATCGAGAGCATCACCTATTACCAGGCCGACAAGACCACCCCGCTGGGGGCTGGCGTAACGCCGACTTTCCACAACAGCTATGCCGCAGCGGATTCCGACGCAGTAACCATTACCCTGCAAAAGAACCTGACCGGCCGTGCTCTGGACGCAGGCGAATTCACCTTTAAGCTGTCTTGCCCGGAGGACGCAGCGCACAATGGCCTGACCGCTACCAACGATGCCAGCGGCAAGGTGACCTTTGCGCTGACCTATAAGGATCCTGACTCCAACAACAGCGACGCCGCCCCCACCGCCTACACCTACACGGTATCGGAGGTTAAGGGCGACGCCGAAGGCGTAAGCTATGATGACCAGACCTATACCTTTACAGTTGAGGTGCAGGACGATGGCACCGGCAAGATGAAGGCAGCGCTTACGAAAGTGCCCGCAAGCATGACCTTTACAAATACCTACACGCCGAAGGCCACGCCTACGCCCACTCCCACAGTCACACCCAGCCCGGAGCCTTCTGCCACCCCCGCACCCACAGCTACCCCCGCACCTACCGCCACCCCGAAGCCCGTTGCTACCGCAACACCTGCCCCGATGACGCATATTCCGCAGACGTCGGACACATTCCCGCTGGCGCTGCTGATCGCTATTCTGGCTATCAGCGGCGGCGCGGTTGCCCTGCTGATCGTGGGCAAAAAGCGCAGCAAAAAGTAATTCCCTCATAGTTTCCTAAATAGCAGACCCCCTCCCATACCGCCAGCAACAGCGGTGTGCGGAGGGGGTCTGCCTTTATCTGTTAAACAAAATAACCCCCGACTCATAAATCGCGGGTTGGATAATTATTCTTCCGAATCCTTAAGCAGGTTTCGCAGAGTACTGCGGAACTCGCGCATCTCATTTTTACCAAGGGTGTGAAATAGTTCATTTGCATACCATTCGGCACGACTTTTGGTAGGCGCAAAGGTCCGCGAGAATGTTTTTCCGCTATGCACAAAGCCGACTTCCTGAACCAGTTCCTTTGACAGCAAGCCATTCAGAATTGCAAAAATAGAGCGATCTTTAAAGCATCTCGTATCAGGCGATCCCGCTTGTTGAAGAATCTGTAATTGAGTCATCGGCTTTTTAGCATTCCAAAGAATGTTCATCACCTGATCTTCGGATTTGGTGAGGTAAAAGACGCGGTTATCCTTCATGGCTTCCTCACTTGCTTAGAACGATTACACTTATTTATGCTAATTATAACGCATTTTTTACGGGCGTCAATACGGATGTTATCAGAACAAGCAGCTTTGTAATAGATTGGCCGCTGCTGTGTTTGAAGTGAAGATGATGGTTTGGGTAAAGTGTTCCATACTATGGGCCTTCCCTTGGGGAGCACCTGCCAAGCTGGCGGTAGAAACAAAGCCGCTGAAATACTTCTTGGGTTGCAGCTAGATTAGTCGTATGTGGCCGGTGATGTGGATATTCTGTTATCAAGGTGCAGATGTGGGGAGATATTCTTTGCCTCTCTATACTATATACTCGCAAATGGATGCCAAAATTCGAGGGATAATTTGCGGTTTTTCAAAATGATTCTTCGTTGAACGGAATCTAAAATACTTGTTTGGGAGTTGTGGGGTAGCCTAAAACAAAAGGCGCTGTTACACATGTTTTGCTTTCATCCAAATGTGCTTTTTGATTCTTCGATTCTACGAATAAAAGGGGCTGTCACATGTGCAACAGTCCCCCTTTGCCAGAGAAAGATTAGACCTTGAATGTCCGAATCATTTCGAGAAATGCAATCACAAGGATATGATGCAAATCCTCATCAAAAACCCCATTCACGAAGCTGTACTTCCGCAGCAGGGGTTTATACTGCTCATAGAGTTTGTCTACGGCCTCTTTGTCACCATGGTGTGCCCTTACCAGAATATGCTTAAACATTCCCATATTACTTGGCCTCCATCTTTTTGCGAATCCGTGCAGTTGCATTTTTCTTATGCGTGCTGACCGTACTGGGCTTGATGCGCAACTCCTTGGCAGTCTCCTTTACGCTCATCTCGTTGATGTAGAGGCATGTGATAACCGCATACTCTCTAACAGGAAGATTCTGCAGATGTTTGTCAGTCTCTTCCAACATCAGCTTTTCTTCAATGCACTCTTCAACAGATATCTCAATTCTGCAGGATACACTCTCTAAGTAAGAGGCATTTGCTTCAAAGGGAACTTCCTTCGTCTCCTTCTGGTTCCGCAGATATGAAACTCTCTTGTTGTGCAGAACCTTGTCCAGTTTTCCGGTGAATTGTGCTAGCAGTTCGACATCCTCACCAGAAATTGATTGATTGTAGGATTTTTTTTCCTTTGCCATCGTAAACCTCCTGAATTTTGAGTCTCCTTGAATAGACCTCAAAACTCGGAGGGGCGCGGGCAGAAAGTGGATTTACTTTTCTTCCATCCAACCAAGGAATGTTTGCAATTTCTGTATGCCACCGTCATCGAGGTCTTGCAGTCGGTTAAAAATGTTGATACGGTCAGTTTCGTCCCCAGCACCGGTAAAGAATTCCTGCGGGGTTACGCCGAGGTATTCACAGATGCGCAGAAATTCGTGCATTGAGGGCAATGCCTTGCCGATTGAAATACTGCGCATATAGCTGCCGCTTTTGCCAAGGTCAAGGCTCATTTTATGTTCAGAAACGTGGAGGCGATGGCGCAGCTGCGTGATGCGCTCACGGACAAAATTTTCATATTCGGCTACCTGGAGCAAGCAGATACACCCTTTCCCATTTATACTATAATATGTAAATATTGTAATATAAATTGCGGTAGAGCGTTCAGCATACAACAATCATCCATTCGAGAGAAACGGTCATATTCAAGAGGCAATCCCCGTTCCAATCCCTGTTCAGGCTTAGGGGGTGCTTAGAAACAGAAAAAAACTACATCTTGCCGTGTAGAACATGATGGTGTAAAATGAAAATAACGAGATGTTCCTTTCGTAAAAGCAGCAATACGGCACTATCAAAAGCTGCAGATGATGCAAAGACCTACAGCCGTGCGGTTTGCATCGGAGGCTATGAGAATACAATTCGTTGGAGGTGTGCATTATGCCCAAGCCAAAATGGAATCTGAACACCATTTACATATCTGAGCGGCTGCAAGAGAGCCTGCGGCCTATTTCCCGCTGCGCCATGACGACAGTGGTCGCGCCCATGGGCTATGGAAAAACCACAGCGGTGAACTGGTATCTCGGCGAGCACGCCAAAGCGGAGGCACTGCATATCATCCGTATCAGTGTGTATTCCGACAACCTTGCGATTTTCTGGAAGAGCGTGCAGGAGGCGTTTGCCCGCGCAGGGTTCACCTTCCTGCGGGAGTATCCCTGCCCAACGGACGCGGCAGGCGGCGGGCTGCTGGTGGACGATCTCTGCCATATGCTGGCGGGCGAATCCCCCTGTTACATCTTCATTGACGATTTTCATCTGCTGACGGACAAGCGTGCCCCCCTGTTCCTTTGTATGCTGGCAAATCGGCTGCCTGCCAATGTGCATATAATCGTTGCAAGCCGTGACCGCTTTTTGCCCGCTGCGGAGGCGGTGCGGCTGGGGGGCAAGGTATATCAAATCGGCATGGAGCAGCTGCGCCTCAACCATACGGAGCTTGCGGTTTATGCCCACCGCTGCGGGACAAAACTTTCCGATGCGCAGGTGGAAAGCCTTCTCTATTCCAGCGAGGGCTGGTTCTCTGCCGTGTATCTGAACCTGTGCACCCTCTCCGAGCGCGGCGTGCTGCCCAGCCGGAACTCCGATATCTACGCCACTTTTACCGCCGCTATGATCGATCCGCTGCCGGAAAAGCAGCGGGAGTTTTTGGCGGTAATGGGCCTTGCCGATGAGTTTACCGTCGAAATGGCGCAGTGTATCACAGGGGATGCGGATGCGGCGCAGATCCTTGCCATGCTGACCGAGCAGAACGCCTTTGTCACGCGTTTGCCGGATGGCGTGACCTATCGCTTCCACCACATGATGAAGGAATGTGCCGAACGGAGCTTTCACGAGATGAAGGCGGAAACACAAAAGCTCTATTGGGAGCGTTTCGGGCTGTGGTATGAAAACCAACGGCAGTATCTTCACGCTATTGCCGCCTACCGAAAAAGTGAGGACTACCACGCGCTGCTGCGGGTCATTCGCGGTGATGCAGGCATTCTGTTGGCATCGCTGAAGCCGGAGGATGTGCTGGACGCATTGAGCAAATGCCCCGCCGAGACATTGAAAGCCAACCCCTTTGCCATTTTGGTCCTGATGCGGCGGATGTTCACATGGCGGCAGATCCCGAAGATGCTGGAGCTGAAAGAACTGCTGCTGACAGCTATTGAGGAACACCCGGAATTGTCAGCGGAGGAGCGCGGCAACCTGCTGGGCGAATGCGACCTTATCCTGAGCTTTCTCTGCTATAATGACATCAGTGCCATGAGCCGCCTGCACCGCAGTGCCAGCAGGCAGATGTCCCGCCCCGCCATCAGCATCCAATCCGGCGGCGGCTGGACCTTTGGCTCGCCGTCCGTCCTGATGATGTTCTACCGCGCACCGGGAGAACTTGAGGGCGAGCTTGCCGAGATGGACGAGTGTATGCCCCATTACTACAAGGTCACGAACAACCATGGGCAGGGCGCAGAAACCATCATGCGCGCGGAGGCGCTGTTCTGCCAGGGACATTTTACCGATGCGCACATCGAGCTGGAGCGCGCTTACGCACAGGTCAGGGACAACGGGCAAATCAACATGGCGTTATGCTGTGATTTCCTGTCGCGGCGGCTTTCTCTGCACACCGATGTGGAGCAGCGATATACTTTTGCGGAAAGATACGCAGAGCTGCTGCAATATCACGATGCATCATGGATCAACATCTGGTGTGCCACCAGTGCCTATTATCATGCGCTGCGGGGGGAAGCAGAAGAGATCCCGGAGATTTTTTCGCAGCACAAGCTCTCCACCGTCAATATGCTTGCGCCGGGCAAGCCCATGATGGAAATGATCGAAAATCAGGTGTATCTTGCCCAAGGCGCCTATGCCAAGGTGGTGGGACGCAGCGCGGAACTGCTGGCGGTATGCGAGGCGATGCACTACGCGCTGGTGGCGCTGCATATCCGCATCCAGACGGCGGCAGCCTATGAGAAATTGGGCAAGACCGAGGAGGCCCGTGTATGGCTGCGGAAAGCGCTTGCCGACGCGGAACCGGACGGCTTTGTGATGCCGTTCGTGGAGAACTACGACTGCCTGCAGCCCATTCTTGCGCGCGAGATGAAAAACGGCTTGATTGCGAAGATCACTGACCTTGGCGAAGCGGCAAAGGTACGAAATGCCGCAAGCGTGCGCCCGGCAGCATTTGATGTGCTGACAGCGCGGGAATTTGAAATTGTAGAACTGATGGTGCAGCGGCTCAGCAACCGCGAGATTGCCGAAAAGCTCTATCTCTCCGAGGGAAGCGTCAAGCAGTACGCGAACCAGATCTATTCAAAACTTCATATTGACGGCGATACCCGAACCAAGCGAAAGCAGCTTGCCGAGCTGCTTGGGCAAAAGCCCTAGCCTTTAGTTAATGGTTATCCCACCCGATCCACCGTACAATGTAGGTACGGTGGATCTTTATTTTTGCGGAAGGGAGGGCCTACACTTGAACCGAAGGTATCTCACAGCTGTCACGCCGCTGCCTGATTATATTCTGCAGGTCGATTTTGTGTCCGGAAGTCGGCTTTTGCTGGATATGAAGCCGCATCTGGATAAGATTCGGTTTCGCCCGCTTGCTGATGCGCGGGTGTGGAACAGCGCTGTGACCAACGGCATCTTTGTCCGCTTTGGCGATGTGGAGCTAAGCCATGACGAAATTTTGACCATGGCAGAGCAGGCATACGAATGAAAAAAGCAACGCAAAATAGAGAAATTTAAGGAGGAAAGACATGAACTGTATCCAAAAAATGCTGGCAGCTGCGCTCGGCTGCGTGCTGAGTGCGCTGCTTCTGACCGGCTGCGGAGAAAAAGAAGAGCCGGTCAACATAACGCTTGCAAACCACAGCGGTCACGGCATCACATCTATCAGCATCACGCCCTCGACCAGCGATGAATGGGACACGGAGCTTGTCGACGGTATCTTCCAGAGCGGAGAAATGATGGAAGTCAGCCTTGGTTCCTACAAGCCGTCTGAGCTTCCGGACTTCAACATTCTTGTCTACAACGAAGAAAGCTACGTCCTGTACGACAACGATGTTGACGAAGTGGATTTTACAATCCACGATGGCGACTATGTTGTATTCCTGTCTCCGGACGGCGACGACAGCATCGTGGTCTGCACATCGGAGGAATATGACAATCTGTACGCCGGCGATGGCGAGAACGCCCCGACAGGCTACACGGCCGAAGATCTTGGGCAGACTGGCGGTATGTCAGGCTTCTCCGGCTGCTGGAAGCTTGAAAACGCGCCGTTCTATTTCGTCATCAACGACAACTATGAGTGGATTGCCGTCAACCTCTACGGCGAGCAAGTCGGCCCCGGCTATGTCGTGTCGGAAGATGACTGCATCATGCTCTGCATGGAGGACGACACAGAGCTTGTTTCCCTCTGGCAGACCGCTAACGGCGACCTGAGCGACGCCAACGGCAACACACTTACCGCCTCTGAGTACATTATGCTCCTGCCGACACCGGATGACGAGCTGAACCAGACCGCCTGCTTTCCCGGTAGCTTTACCAATGTATCCATCAAGTATCCAATCCAGATGGAAGCACACGAACACCCGAATGTTGACAATTTGCTGAGCTTCAACGCAGTCATGGAAGACGGAACAGATGACTACTATTCCAATATTGTGATTGCCTTCCAGCCTATCTCCGGCTATGATTCCTATATGGAAAAGGGCGCTGCCAGCGCGAAGCCCTACATGGTCAAGATGCTCGACGACTTTATGAAGGGTATGTACGGCGACAAGCTCATCCAATCCTTCGGCTCGGATTTCAAGGATAACGGCGACTACTACAGTCTGACCGGTTATATGTGGCTCGACGGATCCATCTTCTCCGACGGTCCGTCTCAGCCTGTGCGCGGCTGTATGGAGGTTCGCTACTACGGTCCGACCGGCTACGCGCTTGTCGCAACGACCATCGCGCTCGAGGGTCGAATCCACAACTACTTTGAGATTTGCAACAACATGCTCGAAACCATCTCCTACACCGCCGGATGGAGCACCGCGCCCAAGCCCGTACCCACTCAGGCAACCTATTCCGGCGATACCGGCGACTACGGCACGCCATACTACTGGTATGATGAAGACGGCGACGTGTGGTACTGGAACGGCTATGAAAACGAGTTCATCTCCTACGGCTCGGACGGCTATATTGACGACGATTCTGGCGAATACATGGAATCCAACGATGCCGGCTGGGATTACTCGGATGAGTACTACGACGACTACGATCCGTGGTCTGACCCCGGTGACGGCTGGGACGATTACTCTTACGATGACGAAGGTTGGGGCGACTACTTTGATGAGTAAGATACAGGCTCTGAACGTGCGCTGCCGGTGCCGCGCAATGTCACTTTATTACCTGATGGAGTGACCGGAAGGAGGCGTATCATGAAAAACCGGTGGAAGAGCACCGCATTCTTTGCGCAGGTGATGGTGCTGTGCCTGTGCCTTGCCGCCTGCGGCAATTCCGATGATGTGGCGGGGGATGATTGGCGCACGACCGGCATGGTGGTCGGCAGCGGAACCATCACCCATGACGGCGACAGTGTGGATGTCCTGGTCACAGTGAGCGAGAGCAGCGCAGCCTTCTACCGGGACATCCCGGAGCAGGTGCTGTTCGACAGTGTCGCCTTCCCCATGGACATCCCCGATGCGGAGCAGGCATTTCACAGCATCTCCTTTGACGATCTGGACGGCGACGGCGAGAGCGATGTATGGGTGAGCTTTCTTCACGAAAACGGGGATGCAACGGATCTGATCTGGATCTGGGATCCGGAGGAGCGCTATGTCTATCGGGAGGATCTGTCCGCGATTCCGGCTGACGAGGACGATCCAAGCGAGTATGCAGGACTTTGGGAGTACCCGGACGAAAATCTTTGGCTGCGCATCTATGAGGATGCGACATGGGAATTTGTAAATGATCAGGAAGATGTTATTGAGTACGGCACACTGTGGGCGGACGAAAACGGCGTGACGCTGCACTTTGACGGCAGCGGCGATACCCTGCAGCTGGATCGCAGCGTCAGCGGCGATCTCATCAACAGCGTGAACGGCGGTATGCTTTTCCCGGCGGAGAGTAACCGGCAAGGCGGAATAGGAGACGAATATGGAAGAGAAGAATAAAAAATTGACGGATGAACAGCTTTCGCAGCAGCTCCGCAAGAGTAAAGGCGGAAAATGGGGCGGAATGCTCCTTTCCCTGCTGGGCGGCGTGGTCGTCTTTGCGGGTATCGTGCAGGGCGGCAATCTTGTACTGATCATTGCGGGCGTTGTGATCCTCGCGCTGGGGCAGACGGCAAAGGGAAAATCCAGGGAGCAGGCCGGCCGCCAGACCTTCGATGCCCTGGCACCGGATATTGTAAGCACAGTCTTTGACAACATACAGATGGATCCCACCCCGCACATATTGGATGCGAAGGATACAAACATCCCCCTGCCCGGCCATACCTATTGCAGCGGCAGCGGGTATATCCGCGGAACCTATCAGGGGCTGACCACCGAATTGTGTACCGTCAGGCTGACGGAGGTGAACGAGTTTCAGCGCGAGGAAACCGGTCAGTGGGAGAAAAACGAGCGCGAGGTCTATACCGGGCAGTGGATGCTGTGCGAGCTGAACCGGGAATTTCCGACCTGGCTGACCATCTGGCCAAGAGAACGGATGGATAAGCTGTTCGGCAGCAAAACCATCCGGACAGGAAACGAGGCTTTCGATAAGCGTTTTAATGTAAGCAGCGATGATGAAGCCGCAGCCCTGCACATTCTGACGCCCGACTGCGCAGAGAAAATTCTGGCGCTGGCGGATTCCTCCTTCGGTAAGCTTGCCATAAACCTCAACAGTGACGGCAGACTGTATCTCGCGGTTCACAGCGGGCACGGCTTTTTTGACCTCGGCAAGGGCCGTGAGGATCCGGCACAGCTGCGCCGGCGCTTTACCCGTGAGCTGACGTGGTTTACGAATATGATCGATGTGTTCCGCGGCGCGTAAAGGAGGTGGGCAATATGCCGCTTTGGCTTGCTGTGGTGCTGTTGGCATTGGCGGTTATCGGCATCGTGCTGTGCCGTAAATATCTGCGCCGAAACAAAACCGTGCGCATCCTCGGTATCGTTCTCTGTGTGCTGCTGGCGTTGGCCTGCATCCTGTATATCGGTCTGACCCTTCTCTTTGTGGATGCGGTGCAAAATTAGCCGCCCGCATTGTGACATAAAAGGCACCGGCAGAGGTGTGAAGGAGGCCGTATGAAAAAGAATCGAATCCTCATTATCAGTATCGTTCTTGCGATAGCGTTTGTAGCGTGTCCCATAGAATCTACGCGGAATATCACAGCGGGAATCGGTTTTATTCTCGGGGCTGTGTCGGTGGCATGGCTCGGGGTGCGCCAGCGGAAAGGCGCGCGGAAGGAATACGAGGATACTGTGCGGCGGTACACAGGCACCACGATGATGAAGGTGGTATGGATCGAGGAATCGGTCAATGAACGGTGGGAGCAGCAGGAGGACGGCAGCGAACAGCTGCGCCGGGAGACAGTCTATCTTCCAACCTATGAGTACACCGTGAACGGCAAAACCTACCGGTACGCAAGCCGTCAGACCGTTTCCGGCAAGCGGGAACTGGGACGGCAGGTGGTCGGTTATTACGATCCCACTCGGCCCGACCGTATTACCGAAAACAAGCCGCGAAAGCCTGTTTTGGGTGGGATGGTATTCTTTATGTTTGCCGCATTCCTGCTCTGGTTCGGGATCATGTCCTTTATCGGTATGCTTTCCATTTCCTGATACTGCGTACCCATGCCGGGTCGCAGCAGGCGCATTTCAGCCCTCAAAAACTTGTGTGCGCAGCGCGTGCTGCAAAAAAGCAGGATACTTGCTGCCATACTTTTGTTTTATCTCTCCATGCAAGCATTTCTTTCGCAGATAGTCCGCGTGTTCGGCTGCATTTTGGCTTTTTCGATACTGCGCAATGTTTTTTCAAAAAAGGCTTGACAATTTGCGATTTTTACCCCTATAATTTTTATAAATACCTTGGGCACTGCTGCCCAACAGCGCGAAGAAGGAGACATGATGAAAAAGCAGCTTGTAAGCATCCTGTTTGCCCTGTGCATGGTGCTCTGCCTTGTGCCCCTGGCGGCCTTTGCGGAGGAAAGCACGGAAACCCCGCCCGAGTGCAGTTGTGAAACAGCCTGCACGGCGGAAAGCATGAATACGGAATGCCCCGTCTGCGGCGCAGAGGGGGCTTCGGCGGAGAATTGCGCAAAATACATCAAGCCCGCAGACGGGGCGGCAGCCCAGCCGGAGGAAGAAGTGTCCGACCCCCAGCCGGAGACAGCCTTGACGGCGTTGATTGGCGGGAACCCGACGGAAAGAGACGTCAGCAGCGAGTTTGAGCTGACTGAGGCGATTAAGGATACTAATGTCAACACCGTCAAGCTGACGGCGAACATTGACATCAGCAATACCCTGACCGTCGACCGCATCGTGACGCTGGACTTGAACGGCAAGGTGCTGCAAATGACCGGCAGCGGCAGTGTTATCAAGGTGGAGAGCAGCGGCAATCTGACGCTGACCGACAGCAACACCGCCGCCGAGCACAAGTTCATGCCCGGCACCAACGGCCTGTGGGTGCTGGACGAGGTAGGCGGCACAGAGATCGTCACCGGCGGCGTCATCACCGGCGGTACGGGCTATCCGTTTACGCTCACCAGCAGTACAGTAGTATATTATGGCGGCGGTGTGTATATCGCATCCGGCGGGCAGTTGACCATGACCGGCGGCAATATTATCGGCTGCTCCGCGACGTATGGCGGCGGTGTATGTACTGATTCGGAGCAAACAAAGTTCTCTATGTCCGGCGGCAGCATCGCCGGATGCGTCGCCTCCAATAGCGGCGGCGGTGTTCGTGCTTCCGGCACGTTCAAAATGTCAGGTCAGGCGGTCATTCGCAGCTGCACCGCCGAAAGCGCGACCCAATTTGTTTTCGGCGGAGGCGTATATGTCAACAGCAGCAGCAGCTTTGAAATGTCTGGTGAGGCAAAAATCAAAGGCTGTCAGGCAATCTCCAACTCTTCCTATTCTTCCAACGGCGGAGGCGTATATGTCAGCAGCAGCAGCAGCTTTGTGATGTCTGAGAAGGCACAAATCGAAGACTGTAAGGCAATCTCCAACTCTTTCAAATCTTCCAACGGCGGGGGGGTCTTTCTCGCAAACGGTACGTCGCTCGCCCTGTCGGGCAACGCCGTGATTCAAAATTGCACGGCAACGAATTCCGTCAACTCCGGCGAAGCCTATGGCGGCGGTGTGCGCGCCTTTTATGTGAGGGAGATCACCTTGGAGGGCAGTGCGAGCATTGCCGGCTGTGCTGCGGCAAACGGAAGCGGACTATACATCACCGGCTCTACGACACCTGGCTATGGGAAACTTTTCGCCAACGGCGGCTCGGTTGACGGCGACGTCGTGCTGGGAGATACAACAGAGGGTCCCTGTACCATTACAGGCTCCGGCGAGACTGTGTTCAATGGCAAAGTGACCGTTACCCCCGGCAGCACCATCGAAAGCGGCATATTCAACGGCGAGGTCATCAACAACGGCACCATCACCGGCGGTGTTTTTAACAGCACAGTTTCCGGCAGCGGTATCATCAACGGCGGCACATTTAACGGCACCCCCGATCACATCACCGGCAGCGGCACGGAGACAGATCCCTATCAAATCAACACCGCCGAAGGGCTGAAATGGTTCCGGGATAAGGTGAACGATGCAAAAACCGAAGAAGAAACCAAAATCTGCGCCGTGCTGACAGCAGCCATTGATTTGAATAACGAACCGTGGACGCCTATCGGAAACTTTACCGAAGGAAACAAGATTTACTACGAGGGCACATTTGACGGCGGCGGCCACACCATTTCCGGCCTGAACGTTACGGGCAAATTCAGGTGTGCCAGTCTGTTCGGTGCTGTAAAAGGCGGCACGATTAAAAACCTGACAGTGGCAGGTAACGTATCCCATAATTATTCTTCGACGGGTCTAGACTGTCACGTCGGCGGCATTGTGGGCAGCGCTTTGGATGCTGCGACGATTGAAAATTGCAGCAACAATTGCAGCGTTACTGGCGGCAGTGGCGATTTTATTGGCGGTATTGCTGGCAGTAATATTGACAATGCGAGAATCATCGACTGCTATAATGTTGGCACAATTACCGGCACAATTATGGAAACTGGCGGTGTTACGGGATTTAACATGGGCACGATCTCCAATTGCTACAATGTTGGAACGATTAAAATGCTCCATAATAGTAATGCTGTTGGCGAAATCGTTGGCAATAATGTTGGCACTGTAAAAAACTGCTACTATCTTGCCGGTACGAATCTGAACGCAGTTGGCCAAAGCAATAATGGCAACATTACAAAAACAGAGTCCAAAACCGCCGCAGACTTCGCCAACGACACAGTGCTGGCGCTGCTCAAGGCTGACCGCGACAATTCTCCATGGGACAGCTGCCAGTATGTGGCTACGGCAAAAATAACCCTGCCCGTGTTCAAGGGACAGGGCGATGCTCATGAGCACAACGGTAACTGGACATCGAACGGCGACGGCACCCACAGCCGCCACTGCACCTGCAATGTCGTGGAAACACAAAACTGCTCCGGTGGCACGGCCACCTGCACCCAAAGAGCAACATGCACAGTTTGCGGTGCGGAATATGGCGATGCTCTGGGACATGATTTTACTACCAGTTGGACACATGATGATAACGAGCACTGGAAGCAGTGTTCCCGTTGCGATGAAAAGAAGGACGTAAGCCCTCATACTTGGGACAACGGTACGATAACAATAGCGCCTACCTGCACAAAAGCGGGTGAAAGGACATATACCTGCACCGAATGCGGCGCGACAAAGACGGAGCCAATCGACGCCACCGGCCACAGCTGGAAGTCCGATTGGACGTCCGATGCAACGCATCACTGGCATGAATGCACCAATAAAAACTGCGATGTGACGGATAACGCGGGAAAGAAAGGCTACGCGGAGCACTCCGGCGGCAAAGCGACCTGCACTGAAAAGGCAAAATGCACCGTTTGCGGTGTCAAATACGGTGCTATCGACTCCGCCAATCATACCGGCACGGAACAGTGGACACAGACAGCCACTACCCACGAGAAAAAATGGAACTGCTGCAATACCGTAAGCGTACCGAATGAAAATCACGAATGGACAGACGGCGTGTGCAGCGAATGCGGATATGTGTGCCAACATGAAGATGCAGATAAAAACCATATCTGCGATATTTGCGGCAAGACCATTTCCGAACACAAGGATGCAGATAACAATCACATCTGCGACTACTGCAACAAGAAAATCAGCGACCACTCCGGCGGTACGGCAACCTGCATAGCTAAGGCGGTCTGTGAGATTTGCAAAGAAAGCTACGGCAGCCTTGACCCGAACAACCACACCGACCTGAAACACATTGACGCAAAGGCCGCTACCGCTGCAGAAGAAGGCAACATTGCGTATTGGTACTGCGACGGCTGCAAGAAGTATTTCTCCGATGCTGCGGCAAAAACGGAAATCGCCAAGGCTGACACCGTGACGGCAAAGCGTTCCCCGCAGATCACAGCCGGTGATGGTGCAGCAGTCACGCAGGGCGAGAAAAATGAACTGACCTTCACTTCTGACGCATCCTTTGCCGATTTCCTTCGTGTAGAGCTTGATGGCACTGCGCTGGATGAAAAGAACTATACGAAGAGAGAGGGCAGCACCATCATCACGCTGAACCGTGATTTTGTTGCCACGCTTTCCGTGGGAGAGCATACGCTTGCGATCGTTTCTCAACACGGTACGGCAACAGCTAAGTTCACCGTCAAGGCAAAGCCGACTGAAACGACAACTCCGCAGCCTACTGTGACACCGCAGCCCACGGCACAGCCCCAGCCGACGGTGCAGCCTGTTTCCCCGATTCCGCGCACTGGCGACACCGCCAACCCCGCATTGTGGTTTGCGCTGCTGATTGTCAGCGGCTCCGCACTGGCGGCAATTTTCGTACTGCGCAGGAAAGACAATCGCAAGTAAACAAAATTGGTACCGGCCTATATCAGCGCACGGAAACCATATCCATCGGATTCACACGCACACCATTCTGCATAACCTCAAAATGCAGGTGGAAACCTGTGCTGTCGCCGGTATTGCCTACATAACCTATAACCTGCCCTGCC
>OLPN01002377.1_pt1 | contig 14729 bp, 19 predicted proteins | sample 1672601 | NCBI WGS metagenome assembly OLPN01 (sample SAMEA3136704, study PRJEB25190) | human gut metagenome | reverse complement strand
CAGATAAAGAATGGAATGCAAGAAAACAATTATATGAAAGAATAAGAAGAAAGACAGATAATTCTGAACTAGTAAGTATAAATGATGAAAAAATAAAAGTAGCATTTGAAAATTATATAAATTCAATGGTAACAGGATATTTTGCAGGAAAAGCACCAGTATATGATGTTGAAAAGATATCAGACCCAACAAAATTAAATATAATCAAAAAATTGCTTAATAAAGTCTTTAATACAGATGCAAACAAGGATGAAGAATTAAAAGTATTAATAGATTATATAAGTAAATACAATGATGATGGAACAGAATATTTTGATTTAGCATTTGATTATTTTGGAATGAGAGGATGCTATGAAGTATTATACGAGAATGAAGATAATGAAATAGTATATACTAAACAAAGTGCATTAAATACAATAGGAATATTTGATTATTCAACACCAGTAAAACAAATAGGACAATTAAGAAAATGGACTGAAAGAGATAAAAATGGTGCAGACATAACAATAGTAGAATTAACAACGATAAATGGCAAAAGATACTATTCACCAACACCAAATGATTATGCAAAATTACAAGAAGATAAACAAAAATTTGAAGAAAGTAAATGGAATATGCTTCCTTGCATAGCAATAGAAAATGAAATGGGATTATCAAGCTTTGAATTGGTAGTCTCTTTAATTTGTGCTTATGAAAGAGTAGTACAAAATAGTAGAAATACATTTCAATATAATGATGATGCAAAATTAAAGATAACAGGTTTTACACCACAAAATGATTTAATGATCACAAAATTAGATGACAAAGGCGAACCAGAATTAGATGAAAATGGACAACCCAAACAAGTGGTTAATAAAGCAAGAGAAGAAGAAGACAAAGCACTATTGAAAATGCAAGTATTTTATACACCAGATAATTCAGGTGACATAGCATGGGTTGAAAAATCAGTACAAGATACAGCACTAGAAAATCATAAAAAGACATTAATAGACTTAATAGCGATGATAAGTGGAGTGCCAAACATAACAGACTTAGGATTTACAAATGCAGATAATGCAAGTGCATTAGATAGAAAATTCTTTGCGTTAGAACAAATGATAACAGATGCAGACAAACACTTTAAACAAGCAATACTAAGAAGATGGGAAACAATAATAGATAGAATAAATAAAAGAAAACACAAATCTTATGATTTTAGGAGTATAAAAATAGATTTACAAAGAAATCTACCAACCGACAAAGATACTGAAACGGCAAGAGCATTAAAATTAAGGGGACTATTAAGTGATGCATCAGTTATTGATATGTTGCCAGATGACCTAGACAGTAATTCAGAACTAGAAAAAATAGATAAACAAAATGAAGAAAACATTCAAAAAAATTTACAACAAATGCAAATGATGGAACAAATAGGTGTAGAGCAAAATAATAATGAAAATAAACAAGATAACAAAATAACAGATTTGACAGAACAACAGAAAGCACAAAAATTAACAGCAGACAATAAGAAAGAACAAACAAAAGTAGTTAATAAACAAATCAATAAAGAATAGAGGTGTTTTATATGTGGGAACAACATGATAATTATATGAAACAATTAAAACAACTATATAATAAAACATCAAAACAAACTCAAAATAGACTTCAAGAACTATTTGATACATTTAATTTTACAACAGAAAACATCTATAATATTGCAGACAATAAGACTAAAAAAAGAATAAATACATATATAGAACAATGGAAAGAACAAGGACTATTAAAAAATAATAACTATTTTACTGCATTAGCAAACAATATTTATAAAAGAACAAGAGTAAAGAATAGTGAAATATTAGAATTGCTTATTTATAGTGCGTATATAGAAGAACAAAGCAAATTAGAAGAGCAAGAAAAACAAATAATGTATGAAGATGCTAATTATTACTATGAAGAACGGACAAAAAGAAGTAAATAAAAAGAAAAAGCCATCAATATTAGCGATGGCTTTATTTCTTGCATTATTGGACCAACCCAATTATAGTGGTTTTAACTGGAAACAGTATATAGAAGCAACGATACAATATAACACACAACAAATATATAAACAAGCAATTTTAAATATGCAACAACAAAAAGGCCTAGAAATCGATTCTAATGAGTTTCAAATAATAATAAATAGACAAAACAATCAAAAACTTAATATAAATAATGATAAGATATCAGGTGCAGTAGATTTACAAATGATTGGATTAAATAATCTAGCAAAAGCAGAAGGAATAAAAGAATTAACAGAAGATAATTCAAAAGTTAGATTTATTGCAGTAGAAGATGATAAAACAACTTTAATGTGTGATAGTTTAAATAATCAAGAGTTTTATATTAACAAAGAAAATGTATTTGATAGATATTATGGTGAGACACAAAAAGAATTAACAGTACAAAGAATTAGATGCAATGGATTAGTACTAGGCTTAAATCTCCCACCAATACAACATCATTTTCACTATTGTAGAAGTACAATTGTGTATAATTCTAATAATGAGCATATTGAGTTAGAAACAGAAAAACAATTTAATATATTTGATACAAAATTTGAAAAATATATAAAAGAAAAATACAATATTAAAAAAATGAATACAAGGCATATAGATAAAGAAGTTTTAAAAGAATTATTAAACAATATGAGCAGAGTATACAATGATTTTCCAAATATAAAAGGAAAGATTAAAGAAATAAAAGAAATAGACCATCAAAATGGTGGAATAGCAGTAGAATTACAAAAAGATGGAACATATGTAATGTATATAAATAAAAATAAATTTTATAATGGCAAAGTTCCAAAACAATTATATGAAAAGGATGTTAAGAAGCATTTTCATCCTAATAACACGACTTATAAAGATATGCCAATACATGAAACAGGGCATATAGCAGTAACAGAAATAATAAAAAAGTTAAATCATAACAATAATAATGCAATAGTTTTTGATAGCGAAAATAATATAACAGTAAATAAAATATTAAATAAAGCCTTGAATAAAATAGGTGTAAATGATATAAAAGAAAAAGATTTGCTAATAAGAAATATTTCAGGATATGCATATAAAGAAAGAGGACAAGAAATTATTGCAGAAGCATTTGCAGATTATTATGCTAATAAACAAAATGCGTCATTATTAAGCAAAAACATAATAGAAGTTATGAAAGGAATGATTTAATATGATACCTATGGAACACCCTTGGACAGATTGGCAAATAGATACACTAGGAGAAGAAAAACCATGGAAATGGAAAGAAAATACACCAAAGAAAATCATAGAAGAATATGAAGAATGGGAAAAATATTACAATGAAATGATGAGAATCAAATTTTAGCACTTACTTTAAAAAGTAGGTGCTTTTATTATGGAAAGAAGGTAAAAAAATGAAATTTTTAGTATTAGTATCATTGATATTAATAATAGCTAAAGTATTTAGTTTAATATCATTAAGTTGGATGATGTGTTTAATGCCATTTTTTATTGTAGTAGCAATAAAAGCAATAATTACATTATTAGCAATTATAATGGTAATAATAGGTTATTGTTGTGGCAAAAAATAAATAAGTTATTAACATTTTATAATTATAAATCAAGAGCTAAGTCGACTAGCTCTTATTTTTATGCCGTTTTTCTTGTAGTTAGGCTTTATAAAACAAACAAAATAAATTTTAAGCAACTTTAGGCAGAGAACTAAAGGGGCAAGGAGGAACAAATGGAACAAGAAAACAATCAAAATGTTAACTCTGAGGCAGAGAACTCAAAGGGAACAGAAACAAGTAAAAGTGAAAAAACTAATTATGAAGAACTTATTAAGACAGACAAAGAACTTCAATCATTTTTAGATTCAAGAGTATCAAGTTCTAATAAAACTGCTATTGAAAATGCAAAAAAACAATGGGAATTAGAAAGAGATACACAAAAGTCAGAAGCTGAAAAATTAGCACAAATGAATGAAACACAAAAGCTTCAATATCAATTGAAAAAACAAGAGGAAGCAAATCAAGAAATTCAAAGGAAATTAAATGCTAGGGATTTAAAAGATGAAGCACTAAAAATAGCAACAACACAAGATACAGCATTTGACCCAGAATTTTTAAATCTTTTTGATTATGAAAACATGACAGCAGAGCAATTACAAGACAAAACAAAACTTATAAAAGCAATTCAAGACAGAATTGTAGAAAAAGCAGTAAATGAGTGGTCAAAAGAAAAACCACCATATAATCCTGACCCATCAGGTAATAAGTCAAGTGCTGATGAAGCAATAAGAAAGGCAATGGGATTAATTAAATAGGAGGATTAAAAAATGAATAATATTGAAATATCAACAATATACTTACCAAAATTAGATGAAGTATATAAAAACGAAGCAAAAACATCTATATTAGATGGAGATGAAACAACAGTACAAAAAGGATTAAATGGAGAACTTAAAGTTGCTAAACTAGACATGGACGGTTTAGGAGACTTTTCAAGAAATGATGGATACACAAAAGGTTCAACAACATTCAAATGGGAAACAGTAAAATATGATAAAGAAAGAAGTCAAGATTTAAGAATTGATAGATTAGACAATCAAGAAGCATTAGGATTACCTTTTGCAAAATTATCTGGAGAATTTGTAAGAACAAAAGTTGTTCCAGAAACTGATGCAGCAAGAATAGCAAAAATAGCAGGAGTAGATGGAATATCAAGAAAGAAAGAAACAATTTCCGATGGTGCAGGAGTTGTAAGTGCATTAAGAGCATGTACAAATAAAATGGATGAAGATGAAGTTTCAACAGAAAATAGAATCTTATTCATAACACCAACACTAAAAGGAATGGTTGACGATTTAGATACAACTAAATCTAAAAAAGTTTTAGAAAGATTTTCAACAGTAATTGAAGTTCCACAAACAAGAATGTATACAGCAGTAACATTAAATAGTGGAAAAGAAAACTATGGATATCAAAAAGCCAAAGACACATATATTAAGTCAAAAGATACAGCTGTAGTATCAGGAAAGACATATTACACAGAAAGTTCTGGAACTTATTCAAAAGTAACTTCACCAACAGGAAATCCATCAACATCAGACTACTATGAATTAATAGAAGGTGGAAAAGAAATTAACTTCTTATGTGTTGAAAAATCTGCAGTTGTTACAGCTATGGACCAATTTATTAAATACTTCACACCAGATGAAGACCAAAATGGAGATAGCAATGTATTCAAATACAGAAACAATAACTTATATGGACACGTATATGAGAATAAATTAGCTGGTGTATACTGTTCATACGAAGGATAGGAGGTAGTGAAATGTCAACATTTATAGGATTAAAAGTAAACAAAGTAGAAGAAGAGGCTAAAACAAAAGCTGAAAAAAAAGAAACAAAAGAGGCTAAAACAAAAGTTGAAAAAGAATAGTTAAGGAGGCAATAGAAATGGCAAAAACTAACAATATAGACAAAATAATAGCAGATTTATCATCTAATTATAAAGATGATGAAGAAGCCTTAAATGAAATATATGAGGAAGTAAGTTCTATTGCCTCTGATATTTCTAATAGGCGAAAAGATGATGAGAAGTTATTTCCATATATTAAGAAAGCAACAAAAGCAATATATCTTTCAAGGGGAGCAGAAGGCTTAACAAGTCGTAATGAAGGTTCTATTTCAACATCATTTGAAGACATTATAGATAAATTAAGAAATGATATTATTAAATCTGGATTAAGGAGGATTAGATAGTGTTATTACGAGATTTAACAAAAGTATATATATCAGAATATGAAGAGATAGAAGACCACGGTGAGCCAGATAAAGTATGGAAATATAAAGGACAGGCTTGGTTAAATATGCAACAAGATGTCAACGAGTTAGATAGAAAGTCTACTGGTGAAGTGGATTATAGTACATATAAAGGTCGTACAACTAAAAATTATGATATACAAAAAGGTAATGGAATATCATTTGAAGATATCTCAAAATTAGAGAAGTTTATTCCGGAGTATAGAGTACTGGACAAAAATAAAATAGGAAGTACTTATGTATATAGAATGGAGAAAATACAATGATAAATTTCAATTGTAATATAAAAGTAAAACATAATTTTAAAAATATAGATGCTATAATTCAAAAATTACCACAAACTGCAAAAATAATAACAGAAGATGTATTAAAAAACATTAGAGGTTATGCTATAAGGTTGGAAAAAGGACATAATGAAGAAGGGATATTAGTTGAAATGGTTGATATGGCTACTAAAGAAGTGAAACGGTCGTATATATGCTGACCCCTCTAAATTTATGAGTAATGGGGTTTCATATTTGTTTTTTGAATATTTTGGGACAGGCGCTAATGCTGAGATGGAACATGTAGGAAAATCAAAACATTTTATTCAAAGTGGTTACACAGAATGGTTTATTCCAGTAAGTAAAGTTGAAAAAGCATTGCCTTATCCAGTTGTAAATATTCAAGGTATGGATTTTTATATTGCTCATGGTAGTAAAGCCAACCACTTTATAGCCGATGCAGGTTTTAAAAGTAGAAATGAAAATGCAGAAATAGTTAAGAAAAAATTAGATGAGATGTTAAGGGAGGTATGTAAGTAATGAAAGATTTAAGCGAATTAGAGTTTAGCGATTTAGTATATGAAAAACTAGAATCATTGAAGTATAAACAAATATTAACAAATCCAACAACTACAAGTAAATTCCCTTGTTTGGAATTACATACACCTTTGAAATCAGTAAATTTAACTGAAAATGCATTTCCAATCAAATCTATATTTCAAATATCAATAACTTGTTGGAATGAAAAGCAACGTCAAGCAATGAAAATGGCAGATGAAGTTGATGAAAAACTTCAAGAACTTAATTTTACAAGGACAAATACAAGTTCTGCAGTATATGACCAAATACTGCAAAAATACGGTATAACAATAACATTTGAGGTTCGTTATAATTCAATAACGACCTCTTTTAATTTAAAATAATAAGGAGGAATTAGAGATGGGAGTAGAAACACCACAAGCAACAACACCACAAGTTGCAATGAAAGCAGAAGTATCATATGCAACAAGCTTGACAGGAGATAAAACAAAAATAGGTTATGTTCAAAAAGTTGGACAATTAAAAACTTTAAAAGAAGGACAAACATATAGTGCATTAGATTTAGATGAAGAAAGAATGGCAAAAGGCAAAAGAAAAGCAGAAGCTGTTGATATAGAAATGATGTTTATACAAGAAACACATAAAGCAATGATGGCAATAGCAGATGCAGATACTGAAATATATTTATTCTTAAAATATCCAGATACAACAGCATCAGTTGCATCAAAACCACTTGTTCAAACTGTAAAATGTACAATAGATATAGCAGGTCAAGAAATGAGTGATGGAGATTTCATCAAGGATACAATGAGAGTATTTAAAAATTCAACAGTAGTAGAAACAGATGGTTATCCAGTTGAAGGAGATTCAACAAAATTTTAATTTAAGAGAAGGCTTGTGCCTTCTCTCTTTTGCAAAGGAGAGAAAATAAAATGATTATAGAAACAAAAAATCAAACAATTAATTTAGTACTAAAAACAAGAAAAATAGTAGACATAGCTAATCTACTAAAAAATAAAAATTTTGAAGAAGTATTTATAAAAGCATATTCTATATTAGATATAGAAGCATTGTCAAAAATAATATTTAAATTAGCAGAAAATGAAAATGGTGAAAGTGTATTCACATCATCAGCTGAAGTATATGACTTTATGGATGATTGTAGAGAAGAAGGTATAACTATAAGTGAATTATATGCGAAGATAGCAGAGGCATTGAACGAAGAGGGTTTTTTCAAAAAGAAAATGAGCAAGAAAGAACTAAAGGAAATGACATCAAATCCATTATTAACAATGAATACAGACAAATTATTGGAAAAAGCAGTAGAAAATGCAGCCAACAGAGTAGTGGAAAAAGAAATAATGGCTCAAATCTAAAAGGTTTAAATGATATCATTGAAAATATAAGAAAAACTAACAATTTAATAGAATTAATATATTCTATAGAGCCATTGGCATACTATTTTGATATGAAACCACATGAATTTTGGAATAGCAGATATTCAGAAATAAATGCATATTGTCAGACACATCTTGTGAAAATAATTGACGATTTAAAAAGTGAAATTAATTTACAAGAAGCGGTAACAAATAAACTAATAAGAGCAGATAGTATGAGTAAAAATCCTAAAATTATTCTAATTAGAGATAATTATAAGAAATTATTTAAAACAGAGGAGAAAGAACAAACATTAGAGGAACAAAGAATATTATTTAAGGGATAATGATAAAAAATATACATTTTCGACAAAATTCGACTTGAAAATATAACTAAAAGTGATATAATCTTTTTATAATAAAATAAAAGGAGGTATTCTTATGGAAGAAAAAAAGAAAAGTGGTTTTGCAACAGCAGGTTTGGTGTTAGGAATTATAGGGATATGTACATCATTTATTCCAATTGTAAACAATTTATCATTTGTAATAGGGGCAATAGGTGTAATATTCGCAGTAATTTCATTAGTTAAAAAAGCAAGCAAAGGACAAGCTATAGCAGGAGTTATTTTATGTGTTTTAGCAATAGTAATAACTATTAACTCTCAAAAGGCTTTATCAGATAGTTTGAATGAAGTTGGTGCAAATCTAGATAAGGCATCAGGGGCAAGTACAGAAGAAGTGTTAGCAAATGATGCAAATGTTGAATTAGGAAAATTTGAAGTAACAAAAGATAGTTATGGGATGACTGATACAAAGTTAACTGTGAAAGTTACAAATAAAACTACTGAAAAGAAATCTTTTAATTTTCACATAGAAGCAGTAGATGCAACAGGTGCAAGAATAAATGAAGACTATGTGTATGCTAATGATTTAGCAGCAGGTCAAAGCCAAAGTTTTGATATATTTACATATGTATCTTCAGATAAGTTAAATTCAATGAAAAATGCTACTTTTAAAATTATAGAAGCATCTATGTATTAATAATTAAATATAAAAAAGAACACTTACTTTTAAAGTAGGTGTTTTTATTTTGGTAAAAATTAAACGAGAAGGGAGGAATAAAGATGACCGTAGAAGAAGTCGAGATTTTAGTAACTGCAAAAATAGAGGAAGCATTGAAAGAATTTGAAAAAATAGTACCAAATATAAAAAAACAGATGAAACAAGTTCAGGAAGCATTTTCGAAAATTGATACTAAAGAGATGCAAAATAAAGTTCAACAAGCTACTAATTATGTAAAAAAAAGAGTACAAGATTTAAAACAAAGTTCAAAAAATAATGAAATATCAATTAAAGTTAATAATAAAGATGCGCAAAAACAAATATCTCAAATACAAAAACAAATAGATAGTTTACAAGAAAAGATAAATGCACGACAAATGAAATTAAATGTAATAAATCCACAAATAGATAAAATAGTAGATGATACTAGAAAAAGTGTAACGCCAGAAGGAATAAATCCTAATGATAAATCAATGGATACAACAGTTAATAATGCATTAGGAAACAATAAAGATTTTACATCATTAAATAGTCAGGCACAAAAATTATATATGGAAATAGAGATGTATAATACTCAGTTAAGTGAAGCAAAAGGTAAAATGTCACAATTAGAACAACAAACATCACAAACAGCAACTACTCAAAGCAAATTGGGTAGTTTTTTTAGTGCTTTTAAATCTAAAATAGAACAGGCAAAAACGGTATCAGGTAGAATAGGAACAGCATTTAAAAATGTTGGAAGTGATATAGCAAGATGTTTAAATCCTATAAATTTAATAAAAAAGGGAGCAGGTGCAATAGGAAATGTTGTTAAAAACATTGGCACAAAAACAAAAGGCGTTGGAACAGGAATAAAAAGTGGAATAGGAACAGTATTAAAATATGCAGCAGCATTGTTTAGTTTAAGAAGTATTTATTCTACATTAAGTGGTTGTGCTCAAAGTTGGCTATCTAGTCAAAATGCTGGTGCAAAACAATTAAGTGCAAATATTGAATATATGAAATATGCAATGGGAAGTGCATTAGCACCAGTAATACAATTTGCAACTAATTGTGTATATCAATTATTAAAGGCAATTCAGTCTGTAGTTTATGCTTTATTTAAAGTAAATATATTTGCGAAAGCAAGTACAGGAGCATTTAAAAGTGCACAAAAAAGTGCAAAAGATACCAGTAAAAGTTTATCTAGTATACATAGTGAAATAAATAATGTTGGAGATAAAGGCAATAGTGGAAGTGGAAATAGTTCACCCAATATAGGCGATTTATCAAAATTAAATCCAACAAATAGTTTGTTAGATTCTATAAAAAATGGAAATTGGTATGAAGTTGGTTCGACAATTGGACAAAAATTAAATGAAGCAATGAATAATATACCTTGGGATAAGATACAAAGCACAGCAAAAAGCATAGGAACCAATATTGCAAAATTTTTGAATGGATTTATAGCAACAACAAACTGGAAACAAGTAGGAAATACATTTGCACAAGGCATAAATACGATTATTTATTTAGGACAAAGTTTTGTAAAAACATTTAACTGGGAAAAATTTGGAAAAGCTATTGGTGATGGATTAACTTCTTTAATTAAAAATCTAGATTGGAAAGCTAGAGCTGATACATTATCATCTGAAATAAAAGGAATATTCGATACAATAACAGGTTTCTTTGAAACTTTTGATTGGAGTGTTTTGGTTGATGGATTATTAGATTTTGTTAAAGGTTTTGATTGGAATGGCGTGTCAGATGCAATATTTAAGGCGCTGGGTTCAGCGTGTGCTAGTTTAGTAAATCTTGGAATGATAATAGGAGAAAAAATAAATATTGCATTGGATAATGCAAAGAAATTTTTCCAAGAAAAAATAAGAGAATGTGGCGGAAATGTTGTTGAGGGAATATTTAAAGGAATTATAGAGGCACTTGGTAATTTGGGACAATGGATAATAGACCATATTTTTACACCTTTTATTAATGGCTTTAAAAGTGCATTTGGAATACATTCACCTTCGACAGTAATGGCTGAACAAGGAAACTTCATAATGCAAGGTTTATTAAATGGCATAACAAATTTAGTAGACAATGTAAAACAAATATGGGAAAACATGAAAAATACAGCAGTTCAAAAATTTACAGATATAAAAACTTCTATAAGCAATATCTGGCAACAAGTAACAAATAAAACTTCTGAAACTTGGCAAAATATAAAAAACAAGGTAAAAGAAGGAGCACAAGGAGCTTGGAATGGAATTACATCTATATTTGGTAATATTCCAAATTGGTTTAGAGATAAATTTAGTCAAGCATGGCAAGCAGTAAAAAATGTATTTAGCACAGGTGGAAGAATATTTGATGGTATAAAAGAAGGAATATTAAGTGGACTAAAATCAATAGTAAATGCAATTATATATGGAATTAACAAAGTAATACGTATACCATTTACTGGTTTAAATACAGTATTAAGAAACATAAGAAATGCAGAAATAATGGGATTAAGACCATTTAGTTGGATAGGTACAATAAGTGTACCACAGATACCAAGACTTGCTAAAGGTGGTGTATTAACAGAAGCAACAACAGTATTAGCAGGTGAATATTCTGGAGCTAGAACAAACCCAGAGATTGTAACACCTCAAAACATAATGAGAGATACATTTGAAGATGTATTGTCTAATTATAGTGGAAACAACAATGACAGACCAATATACCTAACAGTTAATGTAGGAAATGAAAAATTAGGACAAATATTACTAGATAATTTAAGAGACAAGAAAAGAAGAACAGGAAAAGACATAGAAGCTTTAGTAGGAGGATAGAAATTATGTTATGGAAATTAAATGGTAAATTAATGAAAACACCAAGTACATATAAAGACAATATAGAAGATACAGACAATGACAGTTATACATCAAAAGTAACAGGAGCATTAATAGATAACCCAATTGCAATTCGGAATGCTAAAGCTTGAAATGTCATGGGATTACTTATCAGAAGATGAGGCAGAAGAACTTTTGCAAGCAACATACCAAAATCCGATGTTAGTAACAGTAAAATGTCCATCTGTTCAAGGCGGTATGTTAGAAAATGCCAAATTCAGAGTAAGTAAAAGAACAAGTGAAATGCATAAAACAGGATTAGATGAAGACACTTCCAAATCAAAATGGAAAGTGTCTTTTAATTTGATGCAAAAGGAATTAACAGCACAGCAAAAAGCAACAGTAAATAAAGCAAAGGGGTTGAGTTAATGTACGAAACAAGTAAAAAATGGAAACAAAATATATATGAAAACCCAGTTTGTGCAATGAATATCTATATAGATGATGTATTAATAAATCCAGATTATATTTTGGAATTTAAAAAGGGTGGCAATGCATTTGAAGAAAAATTTTGTCTAGGTGGTACACCAAGTCAATACATTGAAATGAAACTATATAAAGATAAAATGCCAAAAACTTTTTCAAAAATAAGAGTAGAATATGGCATTTTAATCAATCATGCATTAACAGTAGCAGAAGTAAATGCAATGTTGGTAGGAACATTAAATGGAATATCAGTTAAAAGTTTAAGTAGTAATGATAGTAGTTTCGAAATGATACCAATACGGAGTCTATAATGTAGATGATTACACAGACAATGATGATAATACAATAACAATAAAAGCACTAGATAATATGATTAAATTTGAATTTAATTACGATGGTAGTGAATTAATATCAAAAGGTGAAGCAACTCTTTTACAAGTTGCACAAGATATCTGCAATAAAGCAGGAGTAGAATTGGGTTCTACTTCTTTTTTAAATTCAGATAAAAAGGTCTCTGTATATGACAATACTGTAACTGCAAGAGAGTATATAAGTTATATTGCAGAGAGTGCTGGTTGTTTTGCGTGTATTGATAGAGAAGGAAAATTATGTTTTAGAGAATTTTATCAAGATGAAACAGAAATTTCACTTGAAATGTTTGGAGAATATAAATGGGGTGAAGAATTTAAAATTTCAAAAGTATCATATGAAGACGGCGTTAGAAGTTTTAAATTTGGAGACAACACAAGAAATAATCTTTGGATAAATCAAGAAAATATGTACATTGTTGACGAAGACCAAGTTCAAAAAATTTATAACAAAATAAAAGGCTTAACAGTAAATACATTTGAAGGAAAAGTAATAATAGATCCTGCTATAGACATTGGAGACAAAATATTTATAAATGGTAAAAATATTATTTATCAAGGTGAAATGTCATTAGAAGGAAGATTTATTGCACAAATATCAAGCAAAATTCAAATAAAACAAAAAGAAGAAACAACCGTAAAAAAAGAAAGTCAAAAGGTTGTAAACAGAAGAGTTCAAAGCAGAATAAATCAAGCAGAAGGGAAAATAGAGCAGTTAGTCGAAGAAACAACTGAAAATTCCAAAAAAATAACAAAACATGAACAGGATATAAACGGAATAACACAAAGTGTAAGTGAAGTAAAAACAGAAGTAAAAACAGTAGATGGTAAGGCTGATAAAGCGCAAACTACAGCAGATACTGCGAAAAGCACGGCGGAGACTGCAAAAAGTACAGCTGATAGCACAAATAAAAATTTAAGTAATAATTATTATACAAAAACACAAACAGAAAATAAAATAACTCAAACAGCAGAAAGTACAATAAGTGAAGTAAGTAAAACATATTCAACAAAAACAGAAACATCAAATGCTAAACAAGAAGCAATAAAAAGTGCAAATTCTAATACAGATGACAAGTTAAAAGGTTATACAGAAACAAGTAAACTTGGCACGGCAATAGAACAAAACTATGAACATGTAAAAGTTGCTTGGAATCAAATATCAGATTTTATTCAAATGATGATAATAAACAATAATGCAAGTTTGGCAATATTGGACAAAGACAAAAAGGTAATGATGGCGTTAGATAAAGAAGGACAACATTTTTATAAAGATAATGGAACTGAATTTGGAGAAATGGGTGTAAATGCAATTGATAATCAAAATTATATAAGTTTTGGAGTAGCAGGAGAATATGATAAAGAAATATCTGATGGTATGGCTTGGGGAATAACAACAAAAAGTGATGGAAAGTTTTGGCCAATCCTGTATATAAAAAATTTTTCTATGGGACCTAAAAATAGTGATGCTTCTTCTGGAGAATTAGTTTTAAGTGCTTGTAATCTGATTTTAGATGGAATTGGAACGGGAATAAAAACAGGAGACATTTTCATAAGCGGTGATGTTGCAATGGGAAATGTAACATTTGAAGATACAGGAACAGGCACAATATTGATGAATATACGACCACAAAATGTAGTGGATTATCCCGCAATTGATATATTAGGGAATATTTCTTTTTATGCAAATCAAGCAGGAAGTAATAGTTTTAAAATAGGAGAATGTTTGTTTACAGATATTGGAGATATAACAGGAAAACATGTTTATATTGAAGGAGATATAACAAGTACAGAAAATTTAACGGCATATAAAGGAATTAATTGTACTGATGGATATGTAAGTGGTAAGGCTTTTATAAATAATTCAAGAGAAGAAACAAAAAAGAATATTAAAAGATATACAGATAATGCAATAAAAATAATAAAAGATACGGATATTTATAAATTTAATTATAAAACAGATAATAGTACAAGTAAAGAAAGTATTGGTTTTGTAATTGGTG
>OLPN01002375.1_pt1 | contig 14742 bp, 10 predicted proteins | sample 1672601 | NCBI WGS metagenome assembly OLPN01 (sample SAMEA3136704, study PRJEB25190) | human gut metagenome | reverse complement strand
AGGTTCCCACATATATGCCCGAAGGCGGTTGGGGCGGATCTGCCGCAGCCAGGGCGGCATCGGCTGGCAAGAAAGAGGCGGCGCACAATACGTTCGCGGCCGGCGATACTGTCGACCATAAAACGTTCGGTCGCGGCAAGGTGCTCAAGGTCGATGGCGACTCGCTCGTGATCAAATTCGCGCGCACGGGCCAGACGAAGACTTTGCTGAAAGACTACGCGCCCATCGTGAAAATCAACTAACAAAATAGATGGAAAGAGGAGCTTGCGGCTCCTCTTTCCATATGTCCTTCGATGAGCGATGGGAAAAAGAAAAGGGGCCTCGCAGGGTCCCTTTTCTTCAAAAATGCTGCAATCTCTTGCAAAAATCGAGCTATACAATGTAAAGAAGCGATTTCTTTACGCAGTTGCAAGCTTTTTGCCGACCATGCGGCCGAAGGTTGCGCAGCGGCCTGCGTTCAGGCCTGCGGCCTGATTGGGGTAGGTGCCAGCATAGAAGCAGCCTTGGTCGTTGCCGACAACATAGACGCCTTCGATGGGCTCTCCGTTTTCGCCGATGGGCTGCAGCTCGTCGTTAACCTGAATGCCGTCGAGCGTGCACAGCGTGAGACCGCACGATTTCACGGTTGCATAGAACGGGGCCGTGCGCAGCTCGGACAGACGGAACGCGTCTTTGCCGAAGTCGGGGTCTTCTTGGGCATCGAAAAGCTCGTTCTGGCGTTCGCATGTGGCAAGGAAGTTCTTCTTCACGTCGCCTTCGAAGCCGAGCTTGTCGGCAAGTTCTTCAAGGGTGTCGGCTTTCACAATGTAGCCGGCATCGACGTACGATTCCATTTCGGGCTCAATCCACTCGTCCATCATTCCGGGGAACGCGTCATGGTCGGCGCCTTCGCGGTAGGTGATGGTGGAGCACCCGACGGTATGGAAGCGATCGACATCACCCTTCCAATTTGCATCCCAAACCTGGTGCCAATTGCGCTGGCCTTCGGGGTATTTCGTCATGGCGTTCAGAACGAAATCGTATGGAGCCGATTCGTTGTGGAAGCGCAGACCGTCGTTGTCGACGCGCAGGAACGGCTGGGAGCTGAAGAAGTAGTAGCCATAGTCGCCGTCGGGGATGGAGTAGGGGTCGCCAACTTGCTGATCCTTGGTAAGCAGGCAGCGGTTGAACGTGAGCGAGGTGTGCACCGCATCCATCTTCGCGCCGGCCCACAGAAGCGACTTGATGCCGTCGCCCGTGCAGTTCGGGAATGCGTCGAAGGTACCCAGGCACGAATAGCGCTCAGGCTGAAGCGCCTTGTACATGTCTTCGTTGTAGGCGTAGCCGCCCGTTGCGACGATGACGCCCTTACTTGCGTTGATGCGAATGTACTTGCCATCGGAATTCTTGGCATAGACGCCTGCGACCTTGCCGTTTTCGACGATCAGGTTCTGCATGGGCGTGTTGAAGAGCACTTCGCAGCCCGAGAACGAGGCGATGTAGGTGTTGATGATTTCAGCGACGTCGCCCTCGCGGCTCGGATATTCGCCGTTGGTGCCGTGGCCGGTCGGCCACTCCGGATAGCGGGTTCCCTCGGGCATGTTCCACTCGAGCTGAACCTCCATGCCGTTTTCGTTCATGAGGTCGGTATACCAGTCGATGGCTTCGCCGGAATTGTCAGCCCATTTGCGAATAAGTTTGCTGTTCACCTGGCCGAGTGCGTAGTGGTCGAAGTCGTTGACGATGTCCATCTTATTGATCTTGGTGCCCTGCGCGGCCTGGAGCTTCGTGTCGATTGCGCCAAGCGCGGAGCTGCGCACGCTCGAACCCGATGCGGCCTTTTCGATGAGCAGCGTTTTCGCGCCATTTTCTGCGGCGCTTGCGGCGGCAAAGTATCCCGACGTGCCGGCGCCGACGACGACGACTTCGAAGTCAAGCGTCTCAACACAGTCACTATCGGCGATTTGGGGTGCCTCGCCAAGCCAATCGTTGGCTTTGTCACCATCGGTGGCGGCAGCTTCTTTGGAGCCGCTCTGCTTAGGCGAGCCGCAGCCCGTCATGCTTGTGATGGCGGCGAGGCCCATGGTTGCCGCTGCGCCCGTCAGAAACGAGCGACGATTCATTTCTGCAGTCATTGTTTTCCCTTCCCGTGTGCGCCCGGGGGCGCTAGCTTTCCGCCAAGGGCCAGAGCGGATATGAGGGAGGGGTCCGTTCTGGACTCTGGCATGTTGTGCCTGTGCGGTCGTGCCGCATTCCAGGCAGTTGCAGCATGCTCGGCAATGCGGGGGAAAACATCGCCCAAATGCAGTGTTTGGCGTAAAATCAAGCTGTTTTCACCTAGAATAGGTGAGGTTTTGAACTGGGATTTTCGTCACCATCGGTGAGGTTTGCATGCGGTGATGCTAACAAACTCACTGTTATTAATAGGGGCCTCTTGCGCTTTGGGAACGTGAAGGGCTGGCGGATTTTTCGCTATTCGCAATGGAGGGTTGCGTTTTGGCTATGAGCGACTTTGTGTCGAAGGTCGAGGATTCGGTTCGACCGAGACATTTGGGCCTTGGCTTCGTATGGGCTTGGATTTACTGTGCGTTTTCGACCTCGGCGTTGTTTGCGGGTCGTGCGGGCTCGTCCATCAATGCTGATTCTTCGTGGTTCGCTTCGGCCGTTGCCGTTGTCGGGTGCTTTTTCGTATTCGCGCTCGCGTGGCGTCGTGTTGATATGTTGCGCATGAGGCCGGCCGCGTTTGTGGGCACCGTGCTTATGGCCGCTGGAACCTTCTTCTTGGGAGCGTTCGGCTTGCCTGCATGGGTGGGCACGCTATGTGGTGTGGCGAGCGGCATTGGCAGCGGTCTGCTCGTTTTGTTTTGGGGCGATGTATATTCCCGCCTCGAAACCGAGCGTGTTGAGATTGCGGTTCCCGCGGCATCGGGAGCGATGCTCGCGTGCTCGTTCATATTTCCCTATATTCAGGGCCTGCCGGGTGTGTGCGGCGTTTCGTCGCTGCCTATTCTTTCAATGGTTTGCCTTTATTTAACGTGGAACGATATTGATGCGGGTCGATTTGTCGAACATCCTTCGGAAGGGGGCCCGTTGCGGGCAGAGGTGCGTGTGGGTTTATGCATGAGTGCCGCGCGTGGTTCGGATACTTCCCGGAGGTATGGGCACGGAATGCGTTTTTCGGGGATGTGCGCTCGTCGAGACGAAAACCCGCAAGCGCCTCAGGGGAAAGCGCTGGCGTTTCTTGTGAGGATATCCGTGGTGCTTTTTGCCGCGTACATGGCGATTGGCGTGGCGTCTGCCACCGGCGGTGTGACCGACGCATTTCAGGCTGCCTATGGTTTTGACGCTGCGACTATGCTCGGGTCGGTGTGCGGTGTGTGTTTGGCGTTTTGGTTCATCTTCTTCTCGCCACGAGTGAATGTGCCCGCGCTTTTGCGTTGGGTGGCGCCGCTTATCATGATCGGTTTGGCCGCCATTCCTTTTAGCGGAATGGCTCCAGAATTCGTCGCGAGCGCAACGATGTCGGTGGCCGATACCGTGTTGCAGATCATTGCGTTTCTAAGCTTGGTGAACCTTGCGCGAGCCGCCGTATTTTCACCTGCGTTCGCCATTGGCGTGGGGCAGGGCATGATTCAGCTCGGTGTTTTGGTGGGCAATTTGGCTGGGAAGTGGTCAGCGCTCTCTACAACGTCAAGCGGTTATGGTTTATGGGAGACCTCGCTTGTCGTGATATGCGTCTTTTCGGTTGCCATGGCGCTTGCGCCCTCTGATCGAAACATGGTCGGAATTGGTCTTCGCTATGCGGGCGGCCTCGATGATGCAGATTCCATGGTCGCCGGCGAGTTACCCGTTTCGCAGGGTGGTTCAGCAGCGTCCGAGAGGGCACTTCATGCTTTTGAGGCCGAGGGCAAAGGACTGTTGACGCAGGAAGAGAATCTCGATGGAATGGTTGCGCGCATAGCCGCCAAAGGTGGGCTTTCGACGCGCGAGACAGAAGTGCTCGGCTATTTGGCTCGAGGCCGTTCGCAGCCATATATTCGTGATGCGCTGGTGCTTTCGAAAAACACGGTGGCAAGCCACGTGAAGCATATCTATCAGAAACTCAATGTACATAGTCGGCAAGAGCTGCTCGATTTGTTTGCGAATTAGGTTGCCGATTTTGCGCCTTGCCGCGGTTGGCGATGAGCGGTTTCGACGTTTCCGATTAGACGCTTCGTTGTTGCCTGTTCGGGTGCTACGCGGCAAGCGTCGAGCGCATGCGGCAAGCTGTCTTATTGCGCCCGAGACGACGCCGGAAGAACTTCGGGATCGACTGGGGAAAGCATTTTGTCTCGACTGCGGAAGGGGTTTGCGTTGACCGTAGCAGGCGACCGAAGCTGGTTGGGAAGCCTTTGGAGCCGAGCTCAATAACAAGGCCCATTGTGGCCCTTTCTTTATGCTAAAAAACGAGCTACGAAATGAGTTTTGCACCAGAAATGGAGCTATACTCTGTAAAATAATTATGAACCGTACGCCGCTATCAGGTATTTTAGAAGACCGACATAATAAAAAGCGACCATTAATTGAATGCGCCAAAGCGCATATTCGAGCTTCGATGCCTCCTCTATCTATCGGATTCGTATCTCTTTTCGCCACCCTTCATCTTGTTGGATGCTTTCGTCGCTGGCGCGTTCGCCGTGCGCTGCCGAGTGCGTGCTCTTTTGCAGTGAGAATGCATGAAGGGGCGAGTGCGTCAGAAAAGTCGAGCATTTGCGCATGGGAAGCGTGGGAAAATCCCATGAAAACTAACGCATAGCTCATGTATTCGGGCAAGAGACCTCACGCATTCGGGCAAAAAACGGGCAAGGTTTTTGTCTTAGCATTGCCCTCATGTCCATCTGCCTCTCGCATATCACAGCCCTTTCCGTTTGGCGTGCCGCCCGCGCCTCTCTTTTGCCTGCGCCAAGTATTTCGCATGCGGCAGTTCCGGAAAAAGTTGCGGCACGTGAAGTGAGGGCCTTGCGCGATTCATCATTGTCGACGGTTGTTGCGCTCGATCGGCCGCATCTTATTGTTGCTTCTCAGAACGGCAAGACGAGTCGATTTTCCGTTGCGTGCCACTGCTCTTTTTCATCAAAAGTGCCACCTCGACTTTTTAGTATCACTCCCGACGTTTGCGTCGTCTCCATCGAGGATGCTTTTGCGCAGGTTTCCCTGCGCGCGTCGGTCGAGAGCTTGACGCTGCTCGCGTTCGAGCTGTGCGGCACATACTCGCTGCTTTCCGATGGGAGTTTTGTTGCCGCTCGGCCACTGACGAGTGTGAGGCGATTGGCGAACCGGGTCGAGGCGTTGGCTCCGTTTCCTGGTTCCGTCAAGGCGGCAACGGCGCTTCGCTACGCGTTCGACGGCGCGGCGTCTCCCGCGGAAGCGAAGCTTGCGATGCTGCTGTGCTTAAGGCAAACGCTCGGCGGCTATGGGTTCCCCGCGCCGCGCATGAATTGGCGCGTGGACGTGACGGGTGATGCGCGCAAACTCACCCCGCGTAAATATTTCGTACTCGATTTATTCTGGCCCGACGCGATGCTCGATGTGGAATACGACAGCAATGCATTTCATCGTTCTCCTGGCGCCCTTGCGAGCAACGCCGAACGTCGAAATACGTTGCAGGCGATGGGCTACACGGTGATTACGGTGACGAGCGACCAGATGGCGTCTCCCGATTTGTTCGACGACGCTGCACGCACCATAGCGAAAGCGCTCCATATACGGGTGCGCCACTCGTGCGAACGTTGGCCGCGAAAACGCTACGATCTTCGACGCCGCATTGAGGATCCCGAAAACCTGTTGCTTCAGGTGCTCTCGAATAATTCTGCGCCAAAAACCGCGAGGACATCGCGTTTGAAAGCATCACGTTTAAATGGGGCCGGTTCCACGAAGCCCGATTCCGGCCTGACGGAATAGGGCTCCGAGCCTCTTTGCGTCGTTGCCGAAAAAACGGTTTCTCTTAAGGGTCTCTCGGGCAATTTGTCGCGCTGCCCTCGGTCGCGCGACATGGAGGCTCCTGTCTTTTAGCTGTTGCATCTGGGACTGAAATCGAATGCCTTCAGGTGCAATGCAGGCTCTGTCGAGCAGGGATACCGACATTTCAGATGAGGAGGCGGGTCATTTTCGTAAAGGAGAATGGCATCCTGATCCGTTCGGGCAAGGCGGCGGATTAGTTAGATGGGGCGACATGGCGCCTCGGATTTCTTTTGGAGGGTTGCGGTCCCGGGCGTTCTGGCAACTTGCTGTTCTCGAAAACCTATGGTTTAGCCCTTGACTTCATATAGCTGGTTTCCCTTCCAAGAGTCCCTTCTTGAAGCCTTCCCCGTGATGGCGTCTTCTCGGCTTTCCTCCTGGCAGAATAACGCGTGGAAGGGTCATGAAATTGCCTTCGAATGGGGTTTCGGGGCTCTAAGCGGCATTTTGCAACCAAAGGCGTGATTTGTTGGTTGTGGCAACGGTTTCTGAACTGGGGTTTTGCGTATCTCGACTCGATTGCTCGGGGATGGTTCGTTACGTTTCGCGGGTGTGGCAGGATATGTGTCCCTTGGGACGCGTATCCTGCCAGGAGAAGGAGAATTACGCGATTTCACGACCCTTGGGCGCATTATTCTGCCACGAGCGATATGGGCAAGCTTCAAGGGTCGCTAATCGGGCGCTTTTGGATGGTCGTTTGCTCCTTTTTCGAAGAGGAACCGGGAACGACGCTGCTGAAGGCATGCGCCGTTCCGAGCAACTGGTAGGGAACCGTTGGGCGCGGGTTTTGGCGGGGCGCCTTTTGAAGCCGTGCGTTACAATGGGACGCGTTTGCGTTTCAGGCATAAGAGGGGATGCTGTGGGAGCTTTCGTTTCGGCTGTTTCAAATATTTCGAGCAATTCGAATACTTCAAATATGACCGTCGATGTCGTTATCGTGGGTGCCGGTCCCGCGGGTATTTTCACGGCGTTGGCGCTTCTGAAAGATGCCCCTTCCACGACCATTGCGCTCGTGGAGAAGGGCCTTCCCATCGAGCGGCGCAATTGTCCTAAGGCGAAAGTGGGCCATTGCGTCGGATGCGAGCCATGTCGCATTACGACGGGCTTTTCGGGCGCGGGCGCGTTTTCCGATGGAAAGCTGTCGCTCTCGCACGAGGTTGGCGGCGACCTGCCGGAGCTTATTGGGGAAGACGTGGCGCAGGCGGCTATCAAGCGGGTTGACGACGCGTACTTGTCTTTTGGCGCCGACGAACATGTCGAGGGCATCGACAATCCTGGTGAAGTCAAAGACATTCGTCGCCGTGCGATTCAGGCGGGTTTGAAGCTCGTCGATTGTCCCATTCGCCACCTTGGAACCGAAAAGGCGCAAGAGATTTACGGTCGCATCGAAGACCACCTATGCGATGCCGGCGTGAAGCTGTTGTTCGAAACGGAATGCACCGACGTGATTATCGAAGGCGACGCCGCGACCGACTCGGCCGCATGCAAAGGCGTTCGCGTGCGCACGCGTGCGGGCGAGGAGTTCTCAATTCTCGCCGAGAAAACCGTTGTGGCGACGGGCCGCCGCGGTGCCGATTGGCTCGAGCGTCTCTGCGGCGAGCACGACATCGAGCACGCGCCCGGCCCGGTCGACATTGGCGTGCGCATCGAGATGCGCAACGAAATCATGGAGCGCGTGAACAATGTGCTCTACGAAAGCAAGCTCATCGGATACCCGAATCCGTTCCGCAACAAGGTGCGCACCTTCTGTCAGAATCCTGGCGGCTTCGTGAGCCAAGAAAACTACGATGGCGGCCTGGCGGTGGTGAACGGGCATTCCTATAAGGAACGCAAGTCCGAGAACACCAACCTCGCGATTCTGTGTACGCACAACTTCCTCGAGCCGTTTAATCAGCCCATCGCGTATGCGAAGAAAATCGGCGAGCTGTGCAACGCGCTGGGTGCGGGCCATATTCTGGTGCAGCGTTTCGGTGACATCCTGGACGGCAAGCGTACGTGGCAAAAGGAATTGTCGCGTTCCAATGTTCGCCCCACGCTACCCGACGCCGTTGCAGGCGACGTGACCGCCGCGCTGCCGTATCGCACGATGACGTCGATCATTAACTTCATGCTCGCCGTCGACGAGGCGATTCCTGGTTTCGCGTCGGCTGAGACTTTGTTGTACGCGCCTGAGCTCAAGTTCTACAGCAATCGCGTGAAGATGGATGCGAACTTCGACACCAACATTGCGAACTTGCACTGCCTGGGCGATTCGAGCGGTTGGACGCGCGGCTTGATGATGGCGTCGGTCATGGGCTGCTTGATGGGCGAGCGCCTGGCGAGTGAGGCGTAGCGTTCATTTGTGGAAGGTGCCCAGGACGGCGTGCGGAAAACTACGAACGATTGCAGAAAGCCGCGCGGAAAAGGCACTCTGGCGCGTTACACTTGCAGTAACGAGAGCTGCCCGTTGTGTTCGGTGGGCCTCCTAAAGAGAAGGGACGTGCCATGTCTTTTGCCGATTTGACCCTTGAGCGCTACTCCTGCCGCAAATACGAGAAACGCGCTGTCGAGCCCGAGAAGCTCGATGCCATTCTTGAAGCTGGGCGCCTTGCCCCCACGGCGTGCAACAACCATCCCGTGCGCGTTTTGCCGTGCATCACGCCCGAGCTGCTCGAGAAGGCTGCCGCGTGCCAGCCGCGTTTCGCGCGCGACGGCTCGGTCTTCGGTGCGCCCGTAGTGCTGCTGGTGTGCGGCGTGGACGAAGACGCGTGGGTGCGTCCGTACGACCAAATGAATGCGGCGCCTATCGACACCGCGATCGTGTGCGACCAGATGATGATGCAAGCGACCGAGCTTGGCCTGGGCACGTGCTGGGTGTGCCACTTCAAGCCCGAAATCGCACGCGAGCAGTTCGACCTGCCCGAAGGCGTGTATCCGTACCACATGCTCACCGTGGGCTATGCGGCCGATACCATTGCCTCGCCCGAACGTCGCGCCGAGCGCACTATCGCGCGTGAGGACTTCCTGCTGTAGCAGCGGAAATTGACACAGAAAGGGCGAATAACGGCTTCACGCCGGGTGCCCTTGTCGAAGGCCCCATGGGTTTATGCCCGCGGGGCCTTGCTGTGCGGTATGCAATATCTGCTTATGTGACTCGAGAAGTGCAGCGAGCCTGGATGGGTGAATAGACGCGGCCGCTGATACTGCGTTTGGTTGGGCGTTGTCACGCTACCTTGTAAGCGGCGCGATTGCGCGCACCACGGCGTCGGCTGCGCGTCCCGTGGCGGCGGAATCTTCCACGCGCATCACGATGGAGCCGCGGAAGCCGTATTCGGTGATTTCCGAGAAGAACACCTTCGGGTCCTGCGTCACGGGTGAGACGCTTTCCGCTGCGACCTTCGCGCGCTCGGCGATTTCTACCGCAATCTCATCGAGCTTGCTCGCGTCGCCCGTCGCGCAGAACGGCACCTTGAATTGCTCCGCTGGCGGAAGCTGTACGAGCGACGTTTTCGAAATGACCGAATTGGGAACGATCACGGTTTCGCCGAGTTTCGTGATGATGGTGGTATGGCGCAGTCCCACGTCGGTCACAACGCCCGTTTCCGAGCCGATTTCGATGTTGTCGCCCGGGCGCACGACGCCCATGAGCGTCATCTGAATGCCGCCGATGAGGTTCGACAGCGTGTCCTGCAGGCCGAGCGAAAGCGCAACGCCGCCAACGCCCAGAGCCGTGACCAGCGCGTTCGGGTTAATGCCGAAGCATGATTGCAAAATGATCGATCCGCCGATCACCCACACCACGCCGCGGCCGATGTTGATGATGAGGCTTGATGCCGGCAGCGGGTTTTCGGGGTGGTCGAGCATCGCATGCAACGCGCGCTTTACCACTTTCGATGCCACAGCGGTGGCGCACGCCAAAATAACCGCCCAAATAAGGTTGCGCATCGTGTCCGATGCGATGAACGACAAAACTGAATCTTCAATACCCACGCGAGCCTCCTAGCGCCGACGCAATGCGTTCGTTCGGCGGATATTGTCGCATCGCATTCGCGCTCGGTGGCGCATCGTTACGGTATGCGCACAATGTTCGCGTGACTTTCAGGAACGCGCGGTTTGGGCGTTTTCGAGACATGCTTGGCGGTGGCATGCTCAGGTGTCGCGCTACTGCATGAGCTTATCGGAATGCGCCGCATCGCCCGTCAATCCGCAACTGCGCCAATGCGCGATTCTTTCTATGCAGGCGATGTTTGGACTGGCGTTTGACGCAAGCGTTGCATTGGAAGCTCTGAGTGCCCTTGCGGTGTTCGTGCGCCCGAATGCTTCATTGCGGGATTTTTCGGAAAACGTTCGCGCTCGTTCGTGCTTTGCTTTCGTTACAGTACAATGGCGATAACTGCGATTTTTGAAAGGGGCACTCATGCCAGAAGAAGCTACCAAGCCCGCCGAGGGATATAAGTACCATCGCGTTTTGCTGAAGCTTTCGGGCGAGGCGCTCATGGGCGATAACGGCTATGGCATCGATCCGAAGGTCATCGACGACTTGGCCGAGCAAATCAAGCACATCGTTGATGACGGCGTGCAGGTGGCCATCACGGTGGGCGGCGGCAACATCTTCCGCGGCGTCGCCGGCAGCGCCAACGGCATGGATCGCGCGCAGGCCGACTACATCGGCATGCTCGCCACAGTCATGAACGCGCTCGCTTTGCAGGACGGTCTCGAGCGCCACGGCGTTTCCTCCCGTGTACAGTCAGCCATCGAAATGCATCAGGTCGCTGAAACCTACATTCGCCTGCGTGCTATTCGCCATATGGAAAAGGGCCGCGTCGTCATTTTCGCCGCGGGCACGGGCAACCCGTACTTCACGACCGATACCACGGCGGCTCTTCGTGCGTGCGAAATCAACGCCGACTGCATGATGAAGGCCACCAAGGTCGACGGCATCTACGACAGCGACCCGGCGAAGAACCCCGACGCCGTGAAGTTCGACAAGATCAGCTACCTCGAGGTGCTTACCAAGGAGCTGCAGGTCATGGACGCGGCCGCCATTTCGCTGTGCAAAGACAACGAAATGCCGCTGCTCGTATTCGATATGACCGCGCCGGGCAACATCAGCCGCATTCTGAAGGGCGAGCCCGTCGGCACCCTGGTGTATTAAACCTTCGAAGGCAAATGCGTCGGCGCCAGTGCGCCGCAAACGAGAAAGGCAAGAATATGACTGCTGAAATCATGGATGCGGCGAAAGCCGGCATGGAGAAGGCCTTGTCCAACCTGAACGAGGCATTCGTGAATGTGCGCACGGGCCGCGCGAACCCCATGGTGCTCGACAAGATTCGCGTCGACTACTACGGCGTTCCTACCCCCATCAATCAGATGGCCGCGGTGAAGTCGCCCGATGCCCACATGCTCGTTGTCGAGCCGTGGGACAAGTCGGTGCTGCGCGGCATCGAGGCTGCCATTCTGGCGAGCGACTTGGGTATCACGCCCTCCAACGACGGCTCCGTCATTCGCCTGCCGTTCCCCGCGCTTACCGAAGAGCGCCGCAAGGAAATGGTGAAGCAGTGCCGCGGCTATGCCGAGGAAGCTCGCGTTGCCGTGCGCAATCAGCGCCGCGATGCCAACACCAAGATTGAGCGCGCCAAGAAAGACGCCGAGCTGCCCGAGGACGAGGCCCGTCGCGCCGAAGAGCAGGTGCAGAAGCTTACCGACAAATACATCGCCGAAGTCGACGCCATGCTGAAGAAAAAAGAAGCTGACGTCATGGAAATCTAGGAGTTGGGCCGTTCTTCCGAACGGCCCAATGGCTCGACGCTGCGCTGGGCTCTGACGGCACGCTTCGGGTTCAAGCTGCGGCTCGCGTACCAAAGTACGCTTGGGCCAAGCTGAGCTTGGCGCGCCCGCTCGGGCGCATAGTTTGGAATCCGATATGCCATTTAGGCATATCGGATCGCCCGAATCGTACTCGCCAGAGTCCATGCTCGATGCGGCGTTTTCGATTGCGGTATGGGTGGCTCTTGCTGCTTGACGAATCGACGAGCTTTTTTCTTTCGAAATTTTAACGGCCAGGGGCCCATGTTGGTGGCTTCTGGCCGTTGGAGTACCCTAGTGGGGCCTATTTCGAAGGAGCTGACATGTTCCATAAACCTATAGATGAAATGTTCCCGAACCCGCCCGCCGGGCTCGATGCGCATGCTTTGCGCGAAGACGCCGTGCCGCAGCATGTCGCCGTCATCATGGACGGCAATGGCCGCTGGGCGAAAAAGCGTGCGCTCAATCGCCTGAAAGGCCACAAGGCTGGCATTGCGGCGGTTCGCGAGCTCATTCGCGCGGCGAGCGACGCGGGCGTTCGCTTCCTTACCATTTATTCTTTCTCGACGGAAAACTGGAAACGTCCCGAAGAAGAAGTCGTGGGTTTGATGGACCTGTTCGCCAAAACCATGCTCGCTGAGGTTGACGGCCTGCATGCTGAAAACGTGCGTGTGCGCACGATAGGCGACGTCTCCATGTTGCCGCAGGAGACGCGTGACGCATTTGCCGAGGCGTGGGAGAAAACGCGCAACAACACGGGTATGACGCTTCTCGTAGCCGTGAATTACGGCTCTCGTCAGGAAATGCTGCGTGCCACGCAACGCTGCATTGACGTTGCCGTTGCGCGCGCCATGGCCGGCGACGCCCCGCACGAGCTTACCGAGGAGGAATTCGGGCGCGGCCTTTATACCGCCGATTGTCCCGATCCTGACCTGGTAATTCGTACGTCGGGCGAGATGCGCCTGTCGAATTTCCTGCTGTGGCAGGTGGCGTATTCGGAGTTTTACGTGACCGATACCTTGTGGCCAGATTTCGATCGCTATGAATTTTTGCGTGCTCTTTTGAGCTTCCAGGAGCGCAATAGAAGGTTTGGGGCGGTGTAGGCTATGTCAACCGATACCGATAGCGAAATACTCGAGGATGAGCTTTCGGGGCAGCCGATGTGCGAAGGCGTCGCCGATGCCCAGCCTGACGATGAATCGCATGGGCCTGTGATTGGGGCGGAGAATCGCGATGCTGCGGCCGAGTCTCGCAACGGCGATGCCGCAGCTCAGGAGGAAGGGCACGGCGCGGCGGCTCAGTCGCACGACCATGAGGCCACCAATTTCGGAAAAGCCCAGTCCGCCTATGAGCACGTCGTGCAAACTGCCGTAGCGAAAAAAGACGCCGCGAAGGCATTCGCGTATGGCAAAACGCCCGATAAGTTCAAGCATCCGACCGACTTGCAGGTGCGATTCCGCACGGGCGTCGTGTACGTGGTGCTTTCGGTGACGCTTGCGCTCGTGAGCAATCTGACGTGCGTCATTATGCTGTGCGTGCTTGCGGGCATTTGCGCGGGTGAACTGTTCTTCATGCTGCGAAGCGATGCGAAGCTGCCCAATGAGCTTCTTGGCACGCTGGCTGCGGTGGCATATCCCATCAGCATGTGGAAGCTAGGGCTTTCCGGCTCGCTTCTGGTGACGGGTGCGCTGCTTGTGGCGCTGCTTGTGTGGTACGTCTTCTTCATGCGCGCACGCGTGGGCGACGTGGGCGTATCGTTTTTCGGCGCGGCATACACGGGCCTGCTGCTTTCGAGCCTTATTTTGGTACGCATGTCGTTGCCTGGCATTTGGGGTGGCGTGCTCGTGTGCGGCATTTTCTGCAGCGTGTGGGCGAACGACTCGTTCGCATATTTGGTGGGAAGCAAATTCGGCAAGCATAAGCTCGCGCCGCGCATCTCACCGAAGAAGAGCTGGGAAGGCTTCATTGGCGGCCTGGTTGGCTCCATGGCCATTTGGTGTCTCATCACGCTGATTCCTGGTGTGAACATGGCGATTCCTCAGGCGCTCGTCTTTGGCTTGATTTGCGGTCTTTCTGGTGTGCTGGGCGATTTGGCCGAAAGTCGCATCAAGCGCAATTCAGGCGTGAAAGATTCGGGTACCATCATGCCTGGTCACGGCGGCTTGCTCGACCGTTGCGACTCGCTGTTTATGGCATCGGTTACTGCGGCCGTGATGCTTATCGGCGGCGGCTGCGTGCCGTACGGGTTTTGATAGGAATGTTGGATAATTGCGCCGTTCTTTGAGCGGCGCAATTTGTCGAGGGCTGTTTTCGGTGCCGAGCGTTAGGCTCTGGCGGCGTCTCGCGCATCGAGCGCGGGTGCGATTCGCCTTGGTGCTTTCGGCTTGCTTCTGGCTGGGTCGGTTTTGCTTGGCCTGGATTGGCCTGGGTTGGTCCCGATTAACTTGGTTAGGATCGTTCTCGAATGGGCTGGCCCGGGTGGCGCGTAGAATGTAGACGCGATTCGTTTTGGGCTGCTTTCGGCGGCGCGTGTTGGGCCGGGCGGGATTTTCCGCGGCGTCTGAATCGAGCTTCTGGAGCTCTGCTCATTGGCTTTTGGCGCGGAAGCGCTTTGCTTTCGCTTCTGATAAGGGGTGGTTTGAAATGGCTTATACGGCTCATGCGAATGAAGGCGGCATGCCTCGTAAAATTGTTGTTTTGGGATCGACGGGCTCTATCGGCACGCAAACACTCGATGTGGCCCGTCGCCACCCCGACAAGCTGGAGGTAATCGCCCTCGCGGCCAACTCCAGCGTCGATGCCGTGCTTGCTCAAGCGCATGAGTTCCGCGTGCGCAATATCGCGTTCGGCAATGCGGAGCTTGCGCGTGACGCGCGCCTCGCGAGCGCGCATGGCGGCGTGAAGGTCGGCTTTGGCCCCGAGGCGGTTGCTGCGCTCGCGAGCATCGAAGAGGCCGACGTTGTGGTGAACGCTCTGGTGGGC
>OLPN01002368.1_pt1 | contig 14772 bp, 10 predicted proteins | sample 1672601 | NCBI WGS metagenome assembly OLPN01 (sample SAMEA3136704, study PRJEB25190) | human gut metagenome | reverse complement strand
TGTTATTTTTTTGGAAACGGAGTTGGGAAAAATAAAAGAGAAGCCGTAAACTGGTATTTTTTGTCAGCCAAAAAAGGAAATGCAGAAGCACAAAGAAGATTGGGCGCATGTTTCTATTTTGGGCATGGAGTCGCTAAAAACAGGCAAGAAGCAATACGTTGGTATCGTCTGGCTGCGGAACAGGGAAATACCGTTGCCATCTCCATGCTGAAGAAGCTGGGAGTAATGTAAAGGGAAGAGAGAAGAGGCATAGTTACTGTATTTATAAAAAGATCACCAATGAAAAAAGTTATGGAACAGTCGGAAGAAAGGCTATCCCGTATTGATGCATACAATAAACTTGTGGACGTCGCAATATTGACAAAAACGAGTTCTAAAGCAGTTGCAGACATCGTGAATAATGAGTTGGGAATAGAGTGTAATGCGTCTGACGTACAGGAGATTTTGAAGTCTTCCGTATCTGCTTCCGATATGCATAAAATCCGCAGAGAGATAGAGGGAAATGCTTCTATAAAAATGGGGAATGCGAATAGAAATTTATTTTTGAAAAAATATGTCAGTTTTTCCGGTCGTATTTCCAGATCTGAATATTGGGTGCTAAAGTTGCTGATATTGCCAATGATGGCTAGTATTCTTCTTTGTGGAGTTGTAATGATGTGGAGTAAAACAGGGAATGATGCAGGAATGTTGGTGTTGACAGTTATTATTTTTATTTGTTTTATATATTTCAATATTGTTGCGGATGTCCGAAGGCTTCATGATATAGGAGAGAGCGGATGGTGGGTGTTTTTAAAACTGGTTCCTTTGGCCAACATTGTTATTGCGGCGTTTCTTTTTTTTAAAGGTGGCCAAGCAGTTGGTAATCAACATAGAGACTTAAGAGCTTCTCACTGAAAAACGGTTGAGTATTTGGTGTTTGCCCTGGTACGGACAGGACGTCTTTTCCGATGTAATACCAAACGGATCTTTTCAGTTTTTTCCGGAATGGATATCAGGCGTTTCCTCTTTTTCCGCTGGAGGTGCCGAGGATGCGTCCCGCAGGGTCTTCAGCAGGGCCGCCATGGTGTCTATGTCTTCATCCGTCATGGAGGAAAGGTCGTCCAGTTTCTTTTTGATGGCCTCAATTTCCTCCTCCCGGTACGGCAGCGCTTCTCCGCCGTGGGGACTCAGAAAGAAGGAAGTGATGGTGCTGGTGAGCGTTCCCACGAATCCAATGCCCGTGAGCATCAGGAATACAGCCAGGAATTTGCCTGAAGTGGTGACCGGATAGGTATCCCCGTAGCCTACCGTGGTAGCCGTGACGAAGGACCACCAGATGCCGTTGGGCAGGCTCATGCCTTCCGCCAGATGGATGCCTACGGCCCCCAGCAGGATGATGACCAGGGCGGCGATGCAGATATACTTGAATCCGTTCGTGTTGAAGAAACGCCGGATGCGCGTGGTGAACCTCATGGCATAGGAAAACAGGTCCAGATATCTGGCGAGCCTTAAGATTTCTCCCAGCGAGGCGAATCTGAACAGGCGGAACAGGGCGTCAAAGGGAATAATGGCCAGCAAATCCCAGGGGTGTTCTTTAACGAAGAGCCATTTGGACCGGCTGATGGAGAAGCGGATCACATAATCCAGCACAAAAATCCAGTAGATGATGCGGTCCGCCGTGACTTCCCATTCCGCCGCTTCCGTTGTCAGGTCAATGGCGGTCAGCGTTACGGCGACCAGGGCCAGCAGGCACATGCCCGCTTGATAGGCCAGCCTCAGGAATAGAACGTGGCGGGGCATGTGGCGTAACGAGTTCATGGCGGGAAGAGAAATGAAAAAGCCGCCCCCGGCGGGGAGGGCAGGGAGCGGCGTTGGCGTTGGGGAAGGAAGCTGTTTCTTCCGGGGCCCCTACTTCAGCAGGAGCTGTTCCATCAGGGCCTGGGAGGACTGGGCCAGCACGGCGGGATCGTCCAGCATGCCGGCGCGGAGCAGGGCGGTATTCGCGATCTGGTCCGCCACCATTTGCGCCAGTTCCGGGTTTTCCGTCCGCAGGGCGGAAAGCTTTTTCACCAGAGGGTTGGAGGGGTTCAGTTCCAGCTGCGGGTGGCTTTCCGGCACTTCCTGCCCCATGGCTTTCATGTACGCCCTCATTTCCGGCCCCATGTCATTGCCGCTTTGCAGGGCTACGACGGCTCCGCTGACCAGGCGCTTGCCCAGGGTGACTTTGGAGAATTTGTCCGGGTACAGTCCTTTCAGCCATTCTTCCAGGGCCGCGGCTTCCTCCTGGGGCAGGGCGTCCTTCTGTTCCTCTTCCAGGGCGGGGAGTTCCACGTCGGCGCGGTCGATCATCGTGACGGGCTTGCCGTCCACGCTGGACAGGGAGTCCAGCACGAATTCGTCCCCGTGGTCCGTGAAGAAGGCCACTTCATAGCCGCGGGCCTTGAAGGCTTCCAGGTACGGGCTGTTTTCCAGATGGGAGCGGGAAGGGCCGGTAAGCGCGTAAATGGCCGTCTGCCCTTCCTTCATGCGGGTAAGGTATTCCTCAAATGAGGTCGTTTCCCCCGGTTCCGTGGACGTGGATTCAAAACGGAGCAGCTTGCCCAGGGATTCCTTGTTCGGCCAGGAGGTGACGACGCCTTCTTTCAGGTAGCGGGAGAATTGCGCGTAGAATTCCCTGTAGGTTTCCTTATCGTCCTTCGCCAGTTTTTCCAGATGCCTGATGAAGCGCCTGGTGATGATGTCGCTGATTTTGCGTACCAGGGAATTGTCCTGAAGCATTTCGCGGGAAATGTTCAGGGGCAGGTCTTCGCTGTCCACCACGCCGTTCAGGAAGCGGAGCCATTCCGGCAGCAGGCCTTCCGGCTTGGCGTCAATCAGCACGCGCTTGCAGTACAGGGACACGTTGGCGTCCACGCGGCCGAATCCGAACATTTCCGGATTGCGCCTGGGGATGAAAAGCAGGGCATTCAGGGCAATAGGGGCGTCCGCGCTGAAGTGCATGTAGGACAGGGGCTTTTCATCCGTATGGGAGATGAACTGGTAAAACTCGTCATATTCCTCCGGCTTCACGTCGGATTTGGACTTGGACCAGATGGCCTGGACGGTGTTGATGTGTTCTCCGTTGAAGTTGAGGGGGAACCCCACGAAGTTGGAGTAGCGGCGCAGGAGTTCCTTGACGCGGTATTCCTGGGAAAATTCTTCATATTCGTCTTTCAGGCGGATGACGATGCGGGTGCCCCGGTCCAGCGGTTCCGCCAGCGTTTCGATGCTGTAGCCTTCCCGTCCGTCGGAAGACCAGCGCAGGGAGGCGGCTTCCGGTTCATAGGAGCGGGTGAACACTTCCACGCGGTCCGCCACCATGAAAGAGCTGTAGAAGCCCACGCCGAACTGGCCGATCAGGTCCGCTCCGCCTTCCTGCTTCTGCTTAAGGGCTTCCATGAATTTTTTGGTGCCGGAGTGGGCGATGGTTCCCAGGTTTTCCACCAGGTCCGCTTCCGTCATCCCGATGCCGGTATCCGCGATGGTGATGGTTTTGTTTTCCTTATCCGTGGCTACGGTGATTTCCAGGGGGTTGTCCGGCTGGTAAATATTGGAGTCCGTCAGCTGCTTCAGGCGCAGTTTTTCCAGGGCGTCGGAAGCGTTGGAGACAAGTTCGCGGACAAAGATTTCACGGTCGCTGTAAAGGGCGTTGATGACAATGTCCAGCAGCTGCCGGACTTCCGCCTGAAATTGATGTGTTTCTGTATTCATATGGAAAAATGTTTTGCGAGCGTCATTATACGGCCCCCGTCAAGGGGGATGGACAGTTTTTCTCCCTGGGCCTGAGCGTTCCATGTCACACAAAGGGGCTTTTTCCCGGGCATGGGAGGGGCCGGGCGTTTTTCCTTGAAACAATTCCGGAAACTGAACAGTATTATTTAACAAATATGATTTTCTCACCATTGTTGAAAAAGGGGGTTCTTTTATTGGCCCTCTGCGGCGTGCTGGGCGGCGGCGTGCTTTCCGCCCAGGAAGCAGGGGGTGCGCCGATTACGGAGGAGGGTTTGAAAGCATTGGATTCCAATGTGTTCGCCAATGAATACATGCTGGCGTTGAAGCCCAATGTCACGCGCGACCGCATCGCCAGAATCAAGGACCCCTTTGTGCGCGGGCTCGCCACGCGGATGGCGGAGAAGAAATTTGACCGCAAGGCCCGCGCCCTTACGGCGGACCCGTATGACCCGGTCAAGGATCTGGCGGAACGCCTGCGTACCAGCCAGTACAGCAAATTTGAAAATCCCACCGGCATCTTTTTTGAGGAGGGGGAGGACGTGTTGCTGGTCATGGGGGATCCCAAAGGTGAAAAGCTGAATCTGGTTATCCACAACTTCGGGCGGGACGGAGGCCACAGCTCCTATCCGCTGAAGGAGGGGGTCAACATCATCAGGGCGAAGAACAAGGGGCTTGGCTACATTGAGGATTTCACCCCCAATTATAAGAAGGCTCCCAAGGTGCATTTATCCATTCTGTCCGGCAAGGTGAACGGAGTTTTCGTGGGAGGAGTCAGCAAAAACAGCGACTGGAAGAAAATGCTGGAAAACTCCCCCACGGAAGTTGTGGACATCGTGGGCAGCCGCGTGCATCTGGTGTATCCGGTGGAGGAACTTAAACAATTCTGTCCGGACAAGGGGGAGGAGCTCATTGCCCTGTACGACAGGATTATCGGCATGGAGCAGCAGATCATGGGCCTGTACAAATACAGGATGCTGCCCAAAAACCGGATGTTCGGCCGTGTGATCTGGAACGGGTTCATGCACGCGGACGGCACGGGGGCCGCCTTTCATAACGGCACCATGAAGGAGGTCGGCAATCCGGACAGGATTCCCGGCAGCGCCTGGGGGATTGCCCATGAGTTCGGCCACGTCAACCAGGTGCGCCCCGCCATGAAATGGGTCTCCACCGGAGAAGTGACCAATAACATTTACTCCGCTTACGTGAATTACATGCTGAATCCCTCCAGCATGCGCCTGGAGCATGAACGCATCAACGGCGGGGACGGCAACATGATTGGCGGACGCTTCAACGCCTATCTGAATAACGGCATTTTGAAGGGGGAAAACTGGCTTGTCCAGAGCGGGCCGGACAAGCGTTCCGGCGGGGATAACCGTCCGATGGTGCACGACCATTTTGTCAAGCTGGCCCCCCTGTGGCAGCTTGAGCTGTATTTCAAGGTAGCCGGGAAGGGTAATCCCGACTTTTATCCGGATATCTTTTATAAGGCCATCAAGATGGATACCAGGGGCAAGAAGGACGGCGAGCTCCAGCTTGCGTTCATGAAGAACGCCTGCGACGCCGCCAGACAGGACCTGACGGATTTTTTCCGGAAAACGGGCATGCTCAAACCCATTGACCAGGAATTGGACGACTACACCTGCGCCCGCATGACCATCACGGAGGCCGACTGCAAGAACCTGATTGCCTACGCCAGGAAGTACAAAAAGCCGGAAAGCCCCGTCATTTACTATATTTCCGTCAACAGCGCGGAAGCATATAAGAACCGCCTGCCTGTCCGCGGCGTTTACAACCAGGGCGTTACGGAGCAGGGCAACAGGCGCATTGTTTCCCATGACGTGTGGAAAAACGCCGTCGTCTTTGAAACATACAAAGACAGGGAAATGGTCCGCATCACCATGGTGGGGACGGATTCCAGGGATAATTCCTCCACCACGGTTCCCTATCCGGAAGGTTCTACGCGGATTGAAGCCGTTTCCTGGGACGGCAGGCGGACGCTGGTGTACGGCAAACGCCCTGCCAAATGAAAGCTTAAGAGGTTAGCGTGTTCGGGCGCCGCCGTTCTCCGGGACGGCGGCGCTTTTTCATGGCAGGGGGGATGGAAAACCGCAGGGAGATTGTTTCCCCTGATGGTCTTTCCGTCATGCCGTGTTTCCGGACCGCTGACAGCCGGAAGGCTGTTACTTTTGAACAGGGGCGGGGGCAAGGATGTATAACATGGGATGGATAAGGCAGGGACTTCCGGAGGCATCAGGGGAAAGATGCTGCTGTTTGTCGCCTTTTTAATCGTGTGCTTCAATCTGCGTACCGGGTTTGATTCTCCCGATCCGCTGCTGGGAACGATTGAAAGGGATATGGGGCTTTCCCTGGAAAATTCAGGGCTGTTCGCCCTGTTGCCCGTCTTTGTGCTGGGGGTGGCGGCTCCCATTTCTCCACGCGTGGCACGCTGGATGACGCCGTGGAAAATCATTTTCTGGTTCCAGCTTCTGGCGGTGGCCGGAATTTTCTGGCGCAGCTGGGACGGCGTAGCGGGGTTATACGGCGGCATGGTTTTGATGGGCATGGGAATTGCCGGGGCGGCCATTCCCGGACTGATTAAGCACCAGTTTCCTGACCATGCTTCCGCCATGATGGGGGTTTACAGCGCCATGATCGGCGTGGGCAGCGCTGCGGCTTCAGGATTGTCCGTTCCCATTTCCAACATGCTGGGAGGCTGGCGTTTCGGCCTGGGGATCTGGATTATCCCCATTCTGCTGGGAATGCTGGTATGGGGCGCTTATTTTCTCAGGCACCCGGCCGGCGTGTTTCAAAGTGATCCGGCGGCTTCCGGTCACAACCTGCTGCGCAGCGGCAAAGCATGGCAGGTTACCGTTTTTTACTTGAGCCGCGTTGGGGCGGCCTATTTCTTTTATACTTGGATTCCCATCTTTCTGAGGCAGCGGGGCATGAGCTATGAGGATGCCGGGTTCATCCTTTCCGTGGCCATGTTCGCCCAGCTGCCCGCCACGCTTTCCGCGCACGTGCTGGAAAAGGCTACGGGCGGCCGGGGGCTCCTCATCGTGATGGCCATGGCATTGGCGGCCCTTTCCTGCTGGGGCATCCTGTATCTCCCGCTGGACTGGGCTCTCTGGATGGCTATTTTGTTCGGCCTGGCGACGGGAACCGTATTCAGCCGTGGAATGGCGCTGATGGTGGAACGGGCCCGGACCCCTTCCGAATCAATCAGGCTTTCCGGCATGTCCCAGGGAATCGGCTTTACCATGGGCGCCCTGTTGAGCCTGCTGTTTACCTCCTTCCTGCATCAGGGCGGCTCCTTTTTGCCGTTCTGCCTGGTTTATACCTTTTTCTGCGTGCTCGGCATGGTTTCCGGCCGCATGTCCGCCCGGCCGGGATACGTGTAATTTGCTGGGGAGATTTAATGGTTAAGGATTAGTGACTAGGAAGAGAGGTTCATTGTTCTTTTCCCCCCTTTCCGGGGTCCGCCATTTTCTTTTGAGTGACCTCCCCGCGGCCCGAAGGGCTTGACGCTGGCGGGGGGGACGGGTAAGCTCTTGCCCGTCAAATTTTATGAAGGAAGAGATTGTACGCATCCAACGGGACGCCCTGGCACGCATCGCCCAGGCGTCTGACAGGCGCGGCGTGGAAGACGCGCGCGTGGCCATCCTCGGCAAAAAAGGGGAACTGACCCTGGCCCAGACGGGCATGAAGGACGTTCCCAGAGAGGAAAAGCCCGCCGTCGGCCAGTTGCTTAACGAGGCCCGCAAGGCCATTACGGAAGCTTTGGACGCCAAGCTGGAGGAAGTGCAGGCCCAGGCGGACAAGGCCGCCGTGGCCGGTGTGGACCTGACGCTTCCGGCCCGCTCCCTGCCGTTTGGCGGTCTGCATCCTCTCACCATCGTGAGGGATGAAGCCGTCCGCATTCTGCGCCACATGGGCTTTGCCCTGGCGGACGGCCCGGAGATTGAGGACGAGTTCCACTGCTTTGACGCGCTGAACACGCCGGAAGATCACCCGGCCCGCAATGAGAAGGATACATTTTACTTTGATTCCGGCAAGCTTCTGCGTACGCACACGTCTTCCGTGCAGATCCGCTCCATGGAAAAGCAGCTGCCGCCCGTGCGTGTCATCGCTCCCGGTTCCGCCTACCGCCGCGACGAAATTGACGCCACGCACCTTTCCGCCTTCAATCAGCTTGAAGGCCTGTATGTGGATACGGACGTTTCCGTGGGCGACCTGAAAGGAACGCTGGAATATTTTCTGCGCGCCCTTTTCGGTTCCGGAACGGAGGTGCGCTTCCGCCCCCATTTCTTCCCGTTCACGGAACCCAGCTTTGAAATTGACGTCAAGCTGAAGGTGGACGGCCAGGCCCCCCGCTGGGTGGAGATTGCCGGCTGCGGCATGGTGGATCCCAATGTTTTTGAAGCCGTGGACCGCGAACTGGGCCTGGACCCCGGAGCGCAGGCCCGCTACACGGGGCTGACCGGCTTTGCCTTCGGCATCGGCCTGGACCGCCTGGCGATGATCCGCTGGGGCATCAGGGACATCCGCGCCCTGATTGAGAATGATGTGCGCTTCCTTGCCCAATTCCAATAATTTTTACCTGTTTTCCCGTTATGAAGATTTCCCTTAACTGGCTTTCCCAGTACATTGACCTGTCCGGCCTGAGCGTGGATGAAATGTCTGACATGCTGACTTTTGCCGGCATTGAGGTGGAAGACATCCGCCAGCAGGGCGTGGATTCCCCATACGTGGTGGTGGCCCGCGTGGCTGCCGCGGAACAGCATCCCCAGGCGGACCGGCTGAAAGTCTGCCAGGTGGACGTGGGCGACGGTACGCTGCACCAGATTGTGTGCGGCGCGCAGAACTACAAGGTGGGGGACAAGGTCCCCTGCGCCCTGCCGGGAGCGGTGCTGCCCGGCAACGTTGAAATCAAGGTGGGCAAGCTGCGCGGCGTGGAGTCCCGCGGCATGCTCTGTTCCGCCTCCGAGCTGGGGCTTCCCGACAAGGAGCACGGTCTCTGGATTCTCCCTCAGGAACTGGAACCCGGTACGCCGATTTCCCAGGTTGTCAAGGCGGATACCCTGGTGGAAGTGGAAGTAACGCCCAACCGGCCGGATTTACTTTCCCACAACGGCATGGCGTATGAACTGGCCGCTATCTCCGGCCGGGGGTACAGGCCCGTTTCCATTGACGACGCCGGAGTGGCGCTAGAACCCGCCGGAGACTTCGTGCGGCTGGACCAGCCGGAGCTGAACCCGTACTACACCGCCGTAAAAATCAGCGGCGTGAAAGTGCAGGAAAGCCCGGAATGGCTGAAGGAATGCCTGGTAGCCGTCGGCCTGCGCCCCATCAACAACATCGTGGATATTACCAACTTCGTCCTGCATGAACTGGGAACGCCCCTCCATGCCTTTGACGCGGCGAAAGTGCAGGGCGGCATCGTCACCCGCACCGCTTATGAAGGGGAAACCATCAAGGCCCTGGACGGGCAGGAATACACGCTTAACTGCACGGATCTGGTTGTTGCGGACCAGTCCGGCAAGGCGCTCGCCATCGGCGGCGTGATGGGGGGGGAGGAAAGCGGCGTGACGGACGCCACTACGGATATCATTCTGGAGTCCGCCTGGTTCAAGCCCTCCTCCGTCCGCGCCACGTCCCGCAGGCTGGCCCTGTCCTCCGACTCTTCCTACCGCTTTGAACGCGGCACTTCCGCCTGGAATGTCCTGCGCGGTTCCGTGCGCGCCGTGGAACTGATTCTTCAGCTGGCGGGCGGAACGGCCTCCCCAACGTATGTGGCCGGTTCTCCCGTTCCTAATCCGGCTCATGCTTCCATGCCTTCCTGCGGAGGGGCGGACGGCCCCGTTTCCGTGTTCGCTTCCCTGAAGCAGGGGAAGGGCGCCACGGTGACTAATGAACTGGGCTTTGTACAACTTCCTTGGAAAGCGCTGGATCAGATTTCCGGCGGTTCCATTTCTCATGAGGAAGGGGCTCGTATCCTGACGGCGCTGGGCCTGAAGCAGGTTCCGGATTCACCGGAATGCTGGCTGATCCCCCCCCACCGCCTGGATCTCACGCGCCCGTGCGACCTTCTGGAGGAAATCGTGCGCGTTTTCGGCCTGGACGGCATACCGTCCCGCTTCTCCGGCCCCTTCGTGGCGGAATCCCCGGTGGATGCGGCCTATAACTTCCAGATGGAGCTGCGCCGCAAGCTGGCGGCCCTGGGATTTTATGAAACCCAGACCATCAAGCTCATCGCCTCCGAATCCGCGGACGGCACCATCGCCCAGGTGAAGGACGCTTTGCCTCTGCGCCCCCTTCAGGACGGTGACCTCATCCGCGTATCCCTGCCGCTCAGCGAGGATCACTCCGTGCTGCGCCCCGCCCATACGCCCGGCCTGATTGCCGCCGCCGTGCGCAACAGCAACCAGGGCGTTTCCGGCCTGCGCTTCTTTGAACTTGGACGCGTCTTCCGCAATACGGGCGGCGGCAAGGGCAGGGACATTGAAACGGATACCCTGGGCATCCTGGTTTCCGGGGACCGCACGGCGCGTTCCTGGGCGGATCCCAGGCCGGAGCAGGCCTCCTTTGAGGATCTGCTGGCCGTGATGGCGGCTCTGGCGCCGGGCCACCGTTTTACGCTCACGCCTGCCAGACCGCGCGAACAGGCCGCCCTGGGGGCGGACGTACAGCTGGACGGGAAAGCCTGCGGCTATTTCGCCCGCCTGTCCCTGGCGCGTTGCCGGGAGCTGGGCCTGGGTCAGCCCGTGTACGTGGCGGAACTGGATCTCCGTAAAATGCAGGAAATCCTGACCGCGCCCGTGAAGGCTGCGGAATTGCCCCAGTTCCCCGGTTCTTCCCGCGATGCGGCCATGGAACTGCCCCTCTCCACGCCCAATGCGGACATTGTCAAGGCCGTGGAATCCGCACGGGAAAAACTGCTTGTCAGTTATTTCTGCTTTGACGTGTTCACGGACCCCTCCGGTGAAAAGCTGCCGGCGGACCGCAAATCCATTGCCTATACCTTCCTGTACAGGGATCCGGCCAAGACCCTCACGGCCGCGGAAGTGGATGCAGCGCACCAGCGCGTGCTGAAAGCCCTGACGGACAAAGTGAAGGGCCTTTCCTTCAGGTAATCCCCGTTAACGGGCCGCGCGTTTCATGGGCTGGAGCGCGCGGCCTGCTTTTCATTTTCCATGCATTTGACTTTCCTGCGCCGCGCGTGCCCGGCCGCCGCCCGCATCCTGATGACGGCGGCGTGGTTCTGTTTCTCCGTATGGGCGGCGGGCGTGGTTTTTTACAACGTATGGGGGGGAGCCGTGCTGGTGTGGCTGTACGTGGCGGCCATGGCATGCGCCTTCGCCCTCCGCGGAAAACGGCCCGTATTATGGCGCGCTTCTTGGGGAGTGCCGGCCCTGCTGCTGGCGTACTACCTGTTCATACCGGCGACGAACGATAAGGAATGGCAGCCGTCCTGGAGTCGCCTGCCCTCCGTGGAAATCAACGGAAATGAAATCGTGGTGAAGGACGTGCGCAGTTTTATCTACCGGACGGAGCGGGACTTCGACGCGCGCTATGTGACGCGCCGCTTTGACCTGGACAAGCTGGCTACGCTGGATTTTGCCGTGAGCCACTGGGATGGGATGGAATTCGTGGCCCATACCATGTTGTCCTTCGGTTTTGAGGATGGGAAGCATCTGGCCCTGTCCGTGGAAACGCGCCTGCCGGAGGGGGTGGAGCAGGGAAGTGTCCCTGGCCTTTACAAGCAATTCAACGTGATTTACATCCTGGCGGACGAAGAAGACCTGTTCGCCCTGCGCTCCAATTACCGGAAAGAGGACATGTACCTGTACCGCATCAACATCGGCAGGGAAAACCTGAAAAAGGCCTTTCTGGGGTTTGCGGAAAAAATCAACAGCCTCCATGAACGCCCGCGCTATTATCATACCGTCACCGCCAACTGCACGACGGAACTGGTAGATACATTCAAAAGTTATCTGGGCGTGCGCCGCTGGCAGTGGACTCCCGTTTTTAACGGCATGTGTGATCAGAATGCCTATGACCGCGGGGAACTTCTCCACCTTCCCGGAGAAAGTTTCCGGGAGCTGAAAAAGCGCTCTTTCCTGGGGCATGGAGGGAACGGTGAGGACTGGCCAGCCCTCCGCCGCCGCTGGGAGGAGGGCTGGAGGACGTTCGCGTCCGCTCCGGTCAAAGAGTAGCGAACTGGAAGTGCATCCAGTCGTAGTCGCGGGAGCGTCCCAGGGATACGGCCCCCTCCGCTTCCACGAATCGCCAGAAGGCGGCGTACTCCGGTCCGGACAATACCGCTTTCGGCGCGGGGATGTTCAGGCCGTTTCTGTCCGGGTCCATGTCCACGGCGATTCCCCAGGCGTGCATGGATGTGGCCTTTCCGCCGATGAGGGAGCGGTTGTTGAAGCAGCCGCCGTACAGGTCCAGCCCCAGTTCCCTGATTTTCTCCATGCCGTAATGGTCCAGAGTAGCCTGGAAGATGCGGACGAGCGGTTCCGCCACCAGCTTGTGGCAGCGCATGGTGGAAACGGTCGTGTTTGTTTCCCACGCCAGCCGCATGATATAAGGCAGCTTGATGCTGGTCATGTTGCTTTCATCACCCGCACGGCCGAAGACGGATTTCCCGGAGCGCACTTCCTCCTGGCTGGGCCAGGATTGTTCCGGTTGGCGGATGCCCAGCCTGTCCAGCAGGGCCAGCGCCGTCTTGGGGCCGGGGATGCCGTCCGCATCCACGCCCAGGTGCTGTTGAATCAATTTCCAGTATTTTTTCATAGGGAGCCACGCTAGAAACTCCCTCCGGAAAGTTCCACATTTTTCCTTCCAGCGTCATTCCTGCCTTTCCGTCGGAAGGCAAAAAAAGGCCGTTTGTCCTTTTATGTTGCGGAAAAGATTCATTCTGCTACACTTTTATTTACCTTTTATTTTATGAATTCAGAACCATCCAACGTTGTCAAATTTTACAATGGGGAACAAATTCCCTTGGAACTGCATAAAGTCCGCGTGGTGCAGAAGCTGCATCTTGTCCCCGTGGAACGCCGCCTGGAAGCCGCACGGGAAGCCGGGTTCAACACCTTCCAGCTCAGCACGAACGATGTCTATCTGGACATGCTGACGGATTCCGGCGTCAACGCCATGAGCGACAACCAGATCGCCGCCATGTTCCGGGCGGATGACGCCTATGCCGGTTCCCAGAGCTTTGACCGCCTGAAGCAGGCTGTCCGGGATGTCTTCGGCAAGGAATACCTTCTGCCCGCCCACCAGGGGCGCGCCTGTGAAAACATCATTGCCTGCACCTTCGTGAAGCCCGGGGACGTGGTTCCGATGAACTACCATTTCACCACCACGCACGCCCATATTGACCTGAACGGCGGCAAGATTGAGGAACTGGTGGCTGATGAAGCCGTCAATCCGGTCAGCACCAATCCCTTCAAGGGCAATCTGGACCCCGGCAAGCTGCGGGACTGCATCGCCCGTCACGGGGCGGGCAAAATCCCCTTCGTGCGCATGGAAGCCTCAACCAACCTGATTGGCGGCCAGCCCTTCTCCATTGCCAACATGCGGGAAATCCGCGGCATTTGCGATGAATTCGGCATCATGCTGGTGCTGGACGCCTCCCTGATCGGGGAAAACGCCTACTTCATCAAGATGCGTGAAGACGAGTTCAGGGATGCGTCCTGCGCGGACATCCTGAAGACCATGTGCGGACTGGCGGATCTGGTGTATTTTTCCGCCCGCAAGGTTTCCTCCTCCCGCGGCGGCGGCATCTGCACGAACGACCGGGCCATTGCCAAGAAAATGGAGCATCTCGTTCCCCTCTTTGAAGGCTTTTTGACTTATGGCGGCATCTCCGTGCGGGAAATTGAGGCCATGGCCGTAGGCCTGTATGAAACCACGGATTTGACCGTGATTTCCCAGAGCCCCTCCTTCATTGAATATTTCATCGGCCAGATGGTGGACATGGGCATTCCCTGCGTAACCCCCGCTGGCGGTCTGGGCGCCCATATTGACGCAGGGCGTTTCCTGCCCCATATCCCGCAGGAGGACTATCCCGCCGGGGCTTTGGCGGCGGCTTTCTTCATCGCCTCCGGCGTGCGCGGCATGGAACGCGGCACGCTTTCCAGCGTCCGCGACGAAAACGGCAAGGACATTCTGGCGGATGTGGAACTGCTCCGCCTGGCCTTCCCGCGCCGTGTCTTCACATTATCCCAGGTGAAATACGTGGCGGACCGCATGAAGTGGCTCTATGACAACCGCGATTTGATTGGCGGCCTGGAATTTGTGGAGGAACCGCCCGTCCTGCGCTTCTTCATGGGCAAGCTCCGCGCCAAGAGCGACTGGCCTGAAAAACTGGCGGCCAAATACCGCCGGGACTTCGGGGAAAGCCTGTAAAGGCTGTTTCTCCCGTTCAATTCCGTATTGGCAAGGGCTGGATCGTCAGGTTCAGCCCTTGTTGCGTTGGGGGGCGTGTCTTTGCGGACATCACCCTTCAATGTTTCCGCCGGAAAGCGGCCGGAATCAGAAGTTAAGCAGACCCTGCTTCCAGCATACCCAGCCGATTGCCGTTGCGATGAGCAGGATGATGAGGAAAGCCGTGCCTGCGGAAGATTTTTTCCTGGCCTGGGGAAGAGCCTTCCTCGATACTCCGCCGGCCTGCAGGGTGCCTGCCGCCGCCATGGCGTTGATATAGTCATTCCATGCCTTGGCGGAATGGAAGCGGTTGCGTTCGTCCGGCGACAGGGCTTTGTCAATTCCGGAAAGGAAGTTCATGGGATAAGTTTTCCGCAGGGCCGCGTAACTGGTCACTTTCGGGTTGCGGTCCACCACGGAACGCTGGTCCGCAGGATGGGGAACCTGGCCCGTGAGCAATTCGTAGAACGTGGCGCCCAGTTCGTACATATCGCACCAGGGGCCTATTTCGCTCCGGCGTCCGGGGTAGAATTCCGGCGGGGTATAGCCGGGCGTGATCTGGACGAGCCCCTGATGCTGGAGGGTTTT
>OLPN01002322.1_pt1 | contig 15026 bp, 12 predicted proteins | sample 1672601 | NCBI WGS metagenome assembly OLPN01 (sample SAMEA3136704, study PRJEB25190) | human gut metagenome | reverse complement strand
CAGCTGCCGGAGCGGTGCTTAAGCCGCAAGGCGGGAATTGTGCGGTGTTGCCCTATCCTCACTCCCCTTTTGGTGAGCGGCTAGCCTGCAATTCGACGTATTATTGAGGTTACCATTTCTATCCACACTCTCCTTGCGGAGAGCGATACGTTGGGGGCAACCAAGGCCGATGCGGCATTTCTATCCACACCCTCTCACAGGGAATGACTGGCATTTATTCATGGCTCTGGTAATGTTACACAAACTTTTACCGATGTTTGTGAACAGAAAAACACTCGTACTGGGCACTGGCATGGCATTTTTGCTGGCTCAAACACTCGTGCATTTATTTCATGTTCTGCTTCTGCTATTTTGTGCAGGCAATGCTTATTTCATCAGTTTCTGCAGCGTTTTCAGCAGCTCATCCACAACTTCGTCATTCCCGGCACGGATATCATCCGCCACACAGGTGCGGATATGGTTTGCCAGCAGCTCACGGTTGAACGCGTTCATCGCCGCCGTTACCGCCGCCGACTGCACCAGAATATCCGGACAATACACTTCGTTTTCCACCATCCCACGGATGCCCCGAATCTGCCCTTCGATCCGGTTCAGTCTGTGGACCAGACTTTTATACTCTTCTTCACTGCGATGCTTTGTTTTGTGTGCACAGCAGCAACACGGTTCCTTCTTTTCGTTTTCCTGCATTATGTTACCCTCCCATCACATGCAAGGTACCCCGGCGGGGTATATTCACTATATACCCCGCCGGGGTACCTTGTCAAGTAGATAATATAATATTTTTATATTATTTTATGCGAGAGTTTTTTACTATAGCAATTTTTAAAATTAAAGCGGATATCCGCATGAACAAAACCACCCTGAACAGTCAGAAAGAGAAACATTCCATACTCTCCTTGCGGAGAGCGACGTCTGTTGCGCTGCCCGGTCTGCGGCTGCACCTTAATTTCTATCCACGCTCTCCTTGCGGAGAGCGACAAAATTCCGTATGCCACATCTGAGCTGATCCTGGAATTTCTATCCACGCTCTCCTTGCGGAGAGCGACAGCCCTCCAACCGTCAAAATTGCAGGGCAGCCAATATTTCTATCCACGCTCTCCTTGCGGAGAGCGACCAACTGCGTTCTGAAGCTCATTCGACTTGGAATCAATTTCTATCCACGCTCTCCTTGCGGAGAGCGACCCATCAGTCACCCCACCTTTCACCGCGGCTGCAATTTCTATCCACGCTCTCCTTGCGGAGAGCGACGCAAGCACGTTTTCCAGAACCAGCTCAGATACCGCATTTCTATCCACGCTCTCCTTGCGGAGAGCGACCATAGCCGCGCTGGGCGGCCATGCAGAGCCACACATTTCTATCCACGCTCTCCTTGCGGAGAGCGACTGCCCGGTGCCAACAGCACCGCCACTCCCAGCGAATTTCTATCCACGCTCTCCTTGCGGAGAGCGACGGGACTGGGGCTGGTAACTGCTGGCCTGTACCACATTTCTATCCACGCTCTCCTTGCGGAGAGCGACCGCCTTGCAGCGCCATGATGTAGGCTGCGTTCTCATTTCTATCCACGCTCTCCTTGCGGAGAGCGACACCAGCGGCAGCATCATCCCAGCCATCGAGAGCATTTCTATCCACGCTCTCCTTGCGGAGAGCGACTAGTATTTCTGAGGCTTGCAATCGAAAGAGACGATTTCTATCCACGCTCTCCTTGCGGAGAGCGACGGGGTTATTTCAAGGTCCATTCTCCCCCGAAGAAAATTTCTATCCACGCTCTCCTTGCGGAGAGCGACTCATGAACTCAGATATTTTATCGGGTAGCTGTTATTTCTATCCACGCTCTCCTTGCGGAGAGCGACCCGGAACTGCTTGCATGGGAAACCAAGAACCTTACGCCTATTTCTATCCACGCTCTCCTTGCGGAGAGCGACGATGGCCTCGAAGAAATAGAAGAAAGCGCATTTATAATTTCTATCCACGCTCTCCTTGCGGAGAGCGACAGGCTACGTCAACACAAGCCAGTCCTGGTCGGTATTTCTATCCACGCTCTCCTTGCGGAGAGCGACACGCCAAGGGCAATCTGGTAAAGCCCTACACCGAATTTCTATCCACGCTCTCCTTGCGGAGAGCGACGGCGAGGTGAATAAGGTCCTCATCGTTGCCCCGAAATTTCTATCCACGCTCTCCTTGCGGAGAGCGACCAAAAATCCCAATGGATCAGATCTTCTGTGTGGGGATTTCTATCCACGCTCTCCTTGCGGAGAGCGACCGTAAGCAATCCGTGTTAAAGTTGTAGACTTGCCAATTTCTATCCACGCTCTCCTTGCGGAGAGCGACCTGCGGCTCCAGGGCCTGGGCGGTAGGCTCCACAATTTCTATCCACGCTCTCCTTGCGGAGAGCGACTTTGCTGTCGGTGCGCAGCAGGGCTTTTTCGTTATTTCTATCCACGCTCTCCTTGCGGAGAGCGACTTTTGGGTTCGCTCATTCTTGGCTCCTTTCTTCATATTTCTATCCACGCTCTCCTTGCGGAGAGCGACCATAATGCCGCCCGTGGCGTACCAGTCAATACTATTTCTATCCACGCTCTCCTTGCGGAGAGCGACCAGGCAGCTGGCGCGGTCCAGTTCCAGATTGATATATTTCTATCCACGCTCTCCTTGCGGAGAGCGACGAGTGACCAGAGCATTGCATCCGGCCAGTATTTATTTCTATCCACGCTCTCCTTGCGGAGAGCGACTGTGTCACGTCGCGCAGAATTTCGGTTACTTTCTCCAATTTCTATCCACGCTCTCCTTGCGGAGAGCGACCTGATCAGGCCAGCGCCAGCGCTGCCGCCGCAAAGGATTTCTATCCACGCTCTCCTTGCGGAGAGCGACGGACAGCATGCCGCAAACCGCCACCGCCTTAAAATTTCTATCCACGCTCTCCTTGCGGAGAGCGACCCATCATATAGCTACACTTATTACAGGGGTTATCTATTTCTATCCACGCTCTCCTTGCGGAGAGCGACGCGGCTGAAAGCGCCAAGGCTGCTGCCAAATTAGCCATTTCTATCCACGCTCTCCTTGCGGAGAGCGACTTTCTGCGCGCAGCTCTATGTGATCCGCAAACAGAATTTCTATCCACGCTCTCCTTGCGGAGAGCGACATACATCGGGCCGGAAATGGAGGATGCAAATGGAATTTCTATCCACGCTCTCCTTGCGGAGAGCGACGCTGCAAGCACCGCCACCACGCAGGCCACAGCGGCATTTCTATCCACGCTCTCCTTGCGGAGAGCGACAAAGAACTCAAGCAGGAAGCCGGCATAATACAGCAATTTCTATCCACGCTCTCCTTGCGGAGAGCGACCAACAATCACGGGGATCATATATTCGGACAGAAAAATTTCTATCCACGCTCTCCTTGCGGAGAGCGACTAACCCGGTTGTCGATGTCCGCCGCGCCACTGGCACGGCGATTTCTATCCACGCTCTCCTTGCGGAGAGCGACGATACCTTAGTAACAACTCACGTCATTTTTTGCGCCTATTTCTATCCACGCTCTCCTTGCGGAGAGCGACGGGAGAGGGGTTTGCAAGACCATTCATCCACTGATATTTCTATCCACGCTCTCCTTGCGGAGAGCGACGTCACGGTACTTGCGGTACTCGTCACAGGTCAGGATATTTCTATCCACGCTCTCCTTGCGGAGAGCGACGATATTTCCCACGAATTAGAAGCACAGACACGCAGATTTCTATCCACGCTCTCCTTGCGGAGAGCGACTCTCGGCGTTAATTGCGGCGAAGCCCACAAGACAGATTTCTATCCACGCTCTCCTTGCGGAGAGCGACGTTTCGCTTTCGTTTCTCTGCAAGAAAATCAATATTTCTATCCACGCTCTCCTTGCGGAGAGCGACCCAACATTATGGACCCCAACACCGCCGCTAAAGCATTTCTATCCACGCTCTCCTTGCGGAGAGCGACCGGGAAAAGTCAAAGTAGTGGAGCCGGGATTAGAATTTCTATCCACGCTCTCCTTGCGGAGAGCGACGGCGGAGCCGGAAACAACGCCATCCGAAAATGACATTTCTATCCACGCTCTCCTTGCGGAGAGCGACCCTCATGAACAGAAGACGAAAAGCCCTCATTTTGTATTTCTATCCACGCTCTCCTTGCGGAGAGCGACCTTCGACACAGTGCAGATTGTAATTGTCATAGTATTTCTATCCACGCTCTCCTTGCGGAGAGCGACAGCAAAAGTGCACAAAACAGTGGGGCACTTTTGCGCATATGAAACAACTTTTATGGGGATTGCATCTTCATGCTGACAGGCAAGGCTGTATTTTACCCTTTCTGCCCCTGTTTTTTCCATATTTTCTGGTGCGAAGGAACCGGGAATTTTATGATTGCCTTCCCCTCGCACTAAGCAAACAAGATTCCATCCTGATCAAAATCCGGGTGCAGACCCACATGCTCGACTTTGCTTTTGTAATGGTTTCCCAGTTGATAAAAGCGCAGGCTGTCCGATTCCGAATCGATCAGTTCGGTCAATTTTGCTTTGAACATCGTGTATTGCGCGGCATCCAGCAGGCACTCAAATACGGAGTTTTGCACCCGCTGGCCGTAGTCTACACAGACTTTTGCTACTTTGCGCAGCCTGCGACGACCGGCGGCTGTTTCGGTGTTGACATCATAGGTTACAAGCACCAACATAACGGCACCTCACTTCCAGAAAAACGGTGGGTACACTTCCAGGTCGCCGCGCAGAGCACGGGCCAGCAAAAGCGCCTGAACATAAGGCACCAGCCCCCAGGGCAGTTTTTCTTTCAAAAACGGATGGGTGATCTCTTCCTTCTTTTTGTTCTGCCATGCGGTCAGGAAAGCTTTGCGGCCATCATCCGTCAGCAGTACGGCACCATTTTCCTGTTTTTGCAGGTGTTTTGCCGTGATGATCTTTTGATTGATGCAGCTGATGACCAGCCGGTCTGCATAAACCGCCCGCAGTTCTTCCATCAGGTCAAGTGCCAGACTTTTGCGGCCGGGGCGCGGGCGGTGCATAAAGCCAACATAAGGGTCCAGGCCCACAGCGGTCAAGGCGGATGCACACTCCCGCGCCAGCATGCTGTAGGCAAACGAAAGCAGCGCATTCACATTGTCCAGCGGTGGACGGCGGCTGCGGCCCTCAAACACAAAATCCTGCTTTTGCTGCAGAATCAGGTCATTCAGGCAGTCAAAGTAGCGCTGGGCTGCCTCGCCTTCCAGGCCGCGCAGCTGTTCCGGATCATCGCTGGTCTGTATCAGCGGCAGCGCGGCGGCCAGCTGGGTGGAGGTGCGTTTCAGTTTTTCGACCGGGACACGCTGGGGATGATCGCGGGTTGCGCGTTCCAGCACCCAGCGTGCGTTATACACTTTACCAAGGATAAAGCTCCAGGCATAGCGACAGCTCTGGGCCATGTCATCCGACACGCGGTACTGCGTCTGACGCAGCAGCACATTGCCGCGTTCTTCCCCCACGGTGCGGGCCTGAAATCTGCCATACGGGTCAAAAAAGCAAAGGTCAATGCCCCGCCGGGCACAAGCTCCCATCAAAGCGGGGCTGGCACCTGCGTAAGTAAAGCAGACGATGCCTTCCAGCGTATGCAGGGCATGGCGGTGGGTTTCCTGCTTATTGCGGGTAACAACAAGGTTTTCGCCATCCAATGTCAGGTAAGCGTCCTCATTGATGACAAACAGGGTGTTGAGCAGCTTTCTCATGGCGCGCCCTCCTCAATATGCTCCCGCAGATACGCCGCCGGGTCTGCCTGCTGATACAGCGTCGGCAGGCAAAGCTCTTTCAGTGAGCAGGCATTGCAATGCTTGCCGGGTTTGCTTTTTGGGGTATAGCCGCGCGCAAACAGGCGGTTCATCTCATCCGCCATGGTCTGCGCGGTGCTGCGCAGTTCCGGTGTCAGGGAAACATGTTCCCGCTGCCGGGTTTCTTCATAAAAGATTTCCCCTTCCGGCACTTCGCACACCAGCATTTCTTCCAGCGCCATGGCCTGTGCGCAGAGCTGCAAACGATCGGCATCGTTTACCTTGCTGCGGCCATGCTTATATTCCACGGGCATGGGCTGCCACAGGCCGCGGCGGCCCTGCAATGACACGCCGTTTGGATCCTTGTGAAACTCTACCACATCGCAGTCGCCGGTCAGTTTTAAGCGGTGGCTGACGACCCTCATACCGCGGGCGATCAGCAAATCGCCGCGTTTTTCCGTCAGGGTAACATCATGGCAGCGGGTATGCTGCAGGCGGCCTTCGGCGGTGCGTTGGTTTTCGGACCATTGTTGTTCCAGGTACGCAAGTGCCCATTGGCGGCGGCAGAATGCAAAGTGCTGGATGCCAGACATTTGCAGATAGTCATCAGTATTCATCATACACTTCCGGTGTCAATCCGTTCAGGGTATCGCAAGTAATATTATAATCTTCCACCCGGTGTGCTTGTGCCACACTTTCTTTTAGCTCCACATGCAGACAGCGATGGACCTTTGCCGAAGAATACTGTCCGTTTTTGCAGTTATGACGCCACCAATACAGGCGAACCACCTCCATACTGCCATCCGGGCGGGCAGAGGAAATATCGTTTTCAAACAGTGTGCGCAGCGTTTTTTTGATGATTTCTGCATCTTCATCTGTAAAGCCGGTCTTTTCTGCCAGCTGGCAGTTAATGCTGCCAAAGGTTGTGTACACGCCAAAAGCCACACGGTGCTTCATACCCATGGTATCGCTTGACTTCTTTTCGCCAGTCGTACCGTTCACGCTCTTTGTGATCTGGATATCATCGACATCAATCGGATCCACGCTGAAAGCCGGATGAATAGATACCGGGCCGCGCACGCCAACGGAAACACCATCGCCCTTGGATTCTTTCCCCTTAAAGGCAAACACCTGGCCAAAGCTGCGCACATCCAGCCAGGTTTCACAGGCAGCCTTTGCATAAGCATCTTTATCTTTTTCAGCCTTTTTCACTGCTGGGCAGCCGTCTGCACGGTCTTTCAGACTTTTGAAGCCATCATTGCAGCGGTCGTCCGACTGGACAAACACATTCTGGCCAAGGTCCATCATGCGGTTGCGGATCTTGCGTTTCAGGCACACATCCGAAATTTCACCCAGTCCCTCATACGTTTCGCGCGGGCGGTTTCCGTTCAGCGGGTCACCGTTCGGGTTCGCATGGTTTACAGCAATCACAAGTGCAAAGTCGATTTTATTCTGCAGCACAGCCATCTTTTATTCCTCCTGCTTTTTTGCTTTCGCTTTATATTCTGCATTTTCGGCCTTAAAGTCCATCATCTGGTCGGCATAGCCAACCAGATACAGCTCACCAAGTCTTTTGTTCGTAAAGTTTTCTGTGCCAATCTTATGTAATAATTCTTGCATCATCGCATACCTTTGGCTATCCATTCCGTTACGGTTTTTCATTCTGTTCAGGTACGGATTTAATTTTTTATCCAAAAGAAGTGTTGTTGCTGCCGGGTGCAGAGCAAACGCGGTTCTTAAACGTTCTGCATTTGTCAAACGTTTTTCGTTCTCATTTCCTAGCTGAATCAACGCCCGTCTTTCAATCTGTTCTGCACAGGCTAAAATTCTCCCAAACAAATAGTTTCGGTCTTTAATGGTTTCATCAACATTCATCGGATAATCCACCTTCTTATTTCTATGATAGTACCCACGCACAAGGGCGCAGGCAATGTTTTGTGTTTTTTGTTGTTCCCAATAATCCAGGCCAATGCTGTTTGTTGCCCGATCTACCGCGCTGATCATCAAATCCCGCGGGAAGCGCTCCCCATTGGTAATACAGGGAATCAGTCGTTCGATTGTGGCTTGTTTCAGCTTTGCATCCACTTTTTCGCCATAGGCTGCTTTTGCAATGTCCGCCGGGGCAGGCGCACCAACAAAGACAACTTTCTTGATCTTGGGCTTTTTGCCCAGTTCCGTCGGCTCCTCTACACTGCGGTATTCCAGCTGCCATTGGAACGTATCGTGCCAATCCTTTATATTGGCAAGCAACTTAGAGCCCTGCAGTTCCTGATAGTACCGGATGGACAACCGGCCAGGTGTAGCAGAATCCAAAATCATGACCGCCGTTTGGGAATTGTCCTTCAACTGGTGCTGATACCCCAGAATGGCCCGGTTAAACTGCCGTGCAATTTCTTCTTGGGTATCCGCAGGCAACCTTTCTGTATCTTCCTCAAAATCGTCCCAATCATCGCCTGCTAGTGGATTATATTCCTGGGCAATATCGAGAGTATCCCCCAGCACATTGGGTACTGCTTCGTTCTGTGTTCCCCAAACAAGTACAGTCTGTTCCCCTGTATTTACCCCTTGCTTGCTGACCAACCATCGCAAGGCGCTGTGTGCCTTTTGGGTTGTTTCATAACCAATCGAAAGTGCCTGCGCTGCATCCGCAAAGCGCCCGCGGTAAGTATAATTCGTATTGTCATTGCTGGATATCAGCTTTGCACGGTCACCTGGGTTGCGGATCTTATACGGGCTTAATGTAGAAACCGGCATTTTGATTCCCTGAACTGTGCAATAGTCAATATCTTTTAACTGTGTTTCATAAAAGCGGATAAAGCTTTCTCGGACTGTTGTATCACGCGACAAATCAACATTGTCAACACGGAACCGGACAAAAGATTCCGTCTGGTCACTACCGGTCAGCGTATCCAAAATAGGGGGCTTGTCTTCTTTGTTTCCCTGCCATTTTGTTGGCAGAGTTCCATTTTCATCTATAAACAAAATATTTGCCTTGACCAGGTCTGCGATCAGGCATTCTTTTTCCAGGTAGTGCAGGACTGTACACACAGCCGGGTGGGCATAAGGAGATGTACACCACGCTTGTAACTGCTTGTGGTAAAGCGGCCATCCGGATTCTTTACTACCACCAAAAGTGGGATAATCTGCCGCAATATATTGCAGTTTATCCACTAGCGGGTGCGGCACCATGCCGGATGTCCGCGCCGAAGATTCCTCTGTGCAAGGAATGATCGTTGTCCTTTGATCTTGTGCCAGCAAGCCTGCATACTGAAAGTTTCCGTCCTTGTCCAGCTCCACTTCAATGTTGACCTGCTGCGTCGTGTGAGCCACCGGCAGTAGTGGAACTTTCCCAGGCTGCTGCTTTCCAATTTCTGACACGCTATTCTGGTAAGTTTTATAGCAATAGCTAAGCCAGCTCATTTCTGTATCACCTCCCTGTACAAATCATCGCAGTCGCTGACCGTTTCACCCAGCGTAAAGGTCTTCATCTTTTGCGGGTGGATATCGCGCACAATTTCGCATTCTTCCGGGCGGCAAAAACAGATTTTTCCGTTCTGCATTACCGGGTGCCAAAAGCGTTCCTGCATCACGCCTTTCCCGTTTTCGTCCGCATAGGTAATGCCGTGCTCCATTAGGCCTAGGTCCAGGGATGAAACATCATCATAATGCCCTTTTCCCAGGCCAAAAATGCAGGGTTCAATATACCCCTGGCATTCGCGTGTTCCCAAAAAGATATCTCTTCTGCCGCCGCGTTCCAACATACGCTTTGCAATAGCGTAATGTTTGTTTTCATTGCGGTCTTTTTCCAGGTCTGGGCGATGTTCGTTCCATTCAAAATGTGCCCGCACCTGGTAGCAAACATCGGAAAGGTACGTATAGATGGAAAGATCGTTTTTTCCATTGTTATACATAATGGGACGGATGCCTTTGGATTGTCTTTCAATCGGGTTCATCACGCGCAGTTCATCAATTACCCAGGTGAACGTTGGTTTCCAATAGCAGCTTTCATAAATGCCCTTCAATGCCTGGTAGGTGGGCACCGGGTAGCTGAATTTTTCGCCGCCTACGCGGGTAATTGGGTCGCTGAACAGTGCATAACGCCCATATACCTGCATGGATATTGAATTTTCGTATTGCAAAGTCTAACCCTCCTTGTTAAGCAAATTGTATCGGCATAAATCCGGGGCTTGTCTGAATTCCCTTTTCGTCATCGTAATATTCCTTGTTAAGAATTGTCACTGCCCCTTCTTTTACTGTGTACAGTGCGCCTTGATCTGCCAGGCGTATTTTTTCATTTGTTGTAATACCAACGGTAAAGCGTTGTGCGTCCCGCAGCATTTTGGGGGTAAGCGGTTTACTGGACGAAAGTCTTGTTGCCATATCCGCGCCATCTTCCCCATAGGGAACCACCACCGGCGTTGTAATGTCCTCCAAAGCATGGAAATTCCTTTCTGCTGTGGCAAACGCCTGCCGGAGCAAGTAATTGGGGAACTTTTGTTTTCCTGTTGTCGCTTTCCAGGCTAGCACACTTTCCCGATTATCTGACAAAAGGTCAAACAAATTCACTGTTTTTGGGGGAATGTACCCCTTTAATTCAACCGGATCGCCCATCCGTTCCTGTTGTTGGGACTCTGCATAATAAAGCTGGTAGTACCTCAAAATACTTTCCGGCTCTAACAGGTCCGCATCCCTTTGTAATTGCTGCAACAGGTGCCGTGTGGCTTCCCTGCCGTTGCGCAGTTCCGGAAGTCGATCCAGATTTTCCAGATTGTAGGTTTTAACAAGATACACCGTGCGGCATTTCCTTTCCGCATTGCGGTTGCATCGGCCGGAAGCTTGGGCCACACTGGGCAGCGCAGCCATACTTCGAATGACGCAATCAAAGCTTACATCCACGCCTGCTTCTATCAGCTGACTGCTTACACAGATCAAACGTTCCTGACCGTGTAAGGTGTTTAATTTTTGCTTAACTTCTGCGATAACATCTGCACGGTGCTTTGCACACAGGTGCGTGGTCAGGCAGTAAAGTTGTGTATGTTCCGGCTGGCATTGTTTCAAAGCCTCAAACACCTTTTCGACCGCCGAACGGGTATTCAAGATGATCAAAATGCTGCCATTCTCGTCTTGCTTGCTCCGTACAAATTCTGCGAGTTCTCCTGCCTGAAATCCATTTCCTGTTTCGGGCACTTCAATCTTTGTCCTTCGGAACTGCGCAAAGCGCAGCTGGTAATCCGGGACCAGGTCCACCGGCGATGCAAACCGCAAAGGGTTTGCTACTTCGTTTAGCGCTGGCTGTGTTGCCGTACACAAAACAACAACGCACCCCAAATAGTACGCCAAGAAATTTGCCGCCTGGTTGAACAAGTATGTATGGCAAATGGGCAGGGACTGTATTTCGTCAAACACCAAGATAGAATTTGCCAGTGCTGCCATGCGGCGCACATTCTGCCGCCTGCTGCAAAACAGAGTTTGCAGCATCTGTACCATAGTTGTACATATCACCGGCGCTTCCTGCCAGCGTTCCAGCTGGCGGAGAATTTCGGGGTTCTCTGTATCCAGCACCGCATCCGTATGGTGCTCCAACAGATATTCACTGCCGCCTAATGCCTTTTTGAACTCCTGTACATTCTGTCCGATAATCGACCGGAACGGTGCAACATAGAAAATATGCCGGGCCGAAAGTTTTTTGGCCGCATGCACACAATATCGCAGCCCGGAAAATGTTTTTCCTCCGCCTGTTGGCACATACAAGCGGTAAATGCCCAGCTTTGCACATTCGCCTGCTGTCTTGCATTGCTCCGAAATTTCTGCACGCAAGGTATCTATTTTATGTCGGGGCTGCAAATTGTTCAGGAATGTTTCAACATTGCTTTCTATCAGATCCCATGGCGGAAGCTGCTCCGGAGGAAGGCATCCTTCTTGATTATAATAGTTGCCTGAATCCAACCAGTCTGCATCGATCAGGGCTGCAAACAAAAATCTGTGTGCCAACCCCAACATGACCTGATAGATACAAAGCCGCGGCTTCTTTCCTTCCTGCGTTCGGATTTTCCGCACGAGACATTCTACCTCCTGCGCAGCTTTGGCAAACATTTGCCGTATCTCTGTTTCACTTATGCAATCCGCAAAAAAGGCCCGGCAGCTTTCTTCATATAGCTCTTGAGCCTGCTCTGAATACATATGCTTTATCCAGGGTTCTACTCCACCCAGGTCGAAAACATCCATACGTTCAGAGTGATGGGATCCGATTGCCAATGCTGCCATTTGCGCAGTCAAGCGAGAAGGTGGTGAAGCTGTTTCTCCGCCATAATTTTCCCATAGCCACCGCATTCCGGCGCTGGAATGATTGATTCTTTCGTTTGTCTGGCCTCTCAGATATTTTTGCACGTTGCTATGAGATTTCCCAGCGTCATGGAGCCAGCCTGTAAGACGGCCCAAGTTTTCAAGTCCCAGCGGCTGGCACGCCCGTGCGCAGTACTCGGCCACGTTTTCACTGTGTTGCTTTAGGGATTGTATTTTCCAGACGCCATTGATTTGTTTGGTATGACCGAGTAACATGGTAATCATCTCCTTGTTTCTTTTATTATAGCAGATAACTCATCCCATAATTCGGACTTTCACTCCAGTTCTGCAATCTTTGTCATACTATCCAAATTTATCCATGTAGAATTGTTAGCTATTCCCATTAGCAGATATTTTTGATAAAATAAGATATTATAGGGTTTATGAATTCACTTTCTTATATTACTTCTTCATCTTACCGAAAAATCATTTACGCAAGGAGTGAAAAGCCATGAAAAGGAAGTCATTCTCATTTTCCGCCAGTGTTATCACCGCAATAATGCTTACCGCTTGTGTTGCAGCGCCAGAAAACAAACCTGTTTCCTCCGCTGCTCTTTCCCCGACCATTGAAGCTGTTGCCACAGCTATACCATCCACTAGCAATGCCAACTGGAAGTTACCGCCACAATATGATTTTGACGAGATGATTCCTCTCTTCTCCCGCGAAACCCACACTGCCGGTTACGCCGCTGCCCGAAATCTGTACGCTGTGCGCAAGGGCGAACGCTGGAGCCTGTTTAATGCTGCCAACTGTAATGCTTTTCTGGAAGATTTGTCAGAAAGCATCCCGTACCTGTATGGTGAGCAGGAGCTCTCCATTGGGGTAGATGATACATACGATTACCAGAAGCTGAGTGCCCTGGAAGAACAGATTAACCAGGAGCTGGTTGCCCAACAAATGCCTTTCACAACCATGCTGGGCGGGCACGGCGGGTATGGCATCCAGTGGATTTTAGGTGACAGCCAGATTTACCGTTCTGCTATTGGTGTCTATACATTTAGTGGCACGCCCATCGAACAGGTGTATGCTCCTGATTTGGTTGGCATCCAGCAAGGCATTTGGGATGATGAATATGCCGGTTATCTTGTTGACAATTCTGCACCTTTTGCCGTTGCGGATAAAAACGGTACAATTTTAACCGATTTCGACTACCAGGATGCCTGCATGGCCGGTGAATCTTTAATCGCGGTAAAGGATGCAGCCGGTAACTGGGGATATTGCGACCAAAGCGGTGCTTTAGTAATCCCCTGCATTTATCAGCCGCAGATGAGTTTGTCCATCATGAACGAAACTGTTGAATATCCTTACGCAGACTTATCCGGCATGGTAGTTGTGAAAACCCAATCCGGACAAAAGCTAGTTCTGGATGTTTACGGCAATGAGATAATTTCCGCTGGGCAATATGAAGATTTAGCCCCCGCGCGCGATGGCTGCGTATGGGCAAAACAGAATGGCCTTTGGGGCTTGCTGCAAGTACAGGATTATACCGAAAACAATGCCAACATTATTCTGCCGGATGGATGCGTTGCACCAGATGTAACGCTTAGCCGAATTGATAGCCTTTGTACCTACACCACTGCTGATCATGGGCTGGTTATGCGTAAAGGTCCCGGTACAAATTATGAAAAAATGGATAATATCCCCTACGGTACCATCGTATGGGAATGCGGCTATAGCAGCAATGTGCCTGACTGGGTTGTTGTGTATTACAGTGGGATTTATGGTTGGGTCAGTGATGAATACTTGGCTACCACTATTTATTCCACCAGTAAATAATAAATAAAAAAGCAGGTGTTCATGTAGAAACGATATCGTCCTCCACGTGAATACCTGCTTTTTATAGCTTCTTTTATTATATCTGTTCTGTGCCGCTATTTGTCTCTATATGAAATAAATAGCCGCTATATGCATTTGAATGAAGTGTTCTGTTTGTTTGCTTTTTTACCTAAAAGAATCGCGTAGGAGGCTCTCTTAACTAAAGAGCCGACCTCTCACACCACCGTGCGTACCGACCGGTACATGACGGTTCAACCGTATAAGTGCAAGGACTCGTAGTAGCGCCTGAGGATACTAAAATATCCTGCTTCTGCGAGTCTTTCGTTTGCAATGGAACCTTTTAATACAGGACTACCGGCGATACGCCAATAACCCAGTCTGGAATTGCCCCACTGGTACTATTCCAAAATTCTTCGTTTGAGTTTCATTACTCATCGATATAATCTTTATCGAACCACTCGCCTAGCGAATGGTTTTAGACATACAAAAAAGCACCTTAGCTTACGCTATGGTGCTTTTCCTGGTGACCCGTGCGGGAATCGAACCCACGTTAACGGCGTGAGAGGCCGCTGTCTTAACCGCTTGACCAACGGGCCATAAAAAAGAGAAGCCGGCATCTACCTATTTTCACAGGCCGTTTCCAGCCAACTATCTTCGGCACAAGTGAGCTTAACTTCTGTGTTCGGAATGGGAACAGGTGGTTCCTCACCGTCATCGACACCGGCCATACCCTGACCAACGTCAGCTTCTCTTTCTTAGAAGGCATATACCTTCAAAACTGAATATCGAACTGCTTGCAGCAAATGAAGTATCAATCGAAAATGGGGTCAAGCCCTCGACCTATTAGTACACGCTTGCTCAATGACTCACGCCACTTACACATTGTGCCTATCAACCTTGTAGTCTTCAAGGGGTCTTACCTGATTATCTCAGTGGGATATCTTATCTTAAGGCCGGCTTCACGCTTAGATGCTTTCAGCGTTTATCCGATCCGAACATAGCTGCCCAGCTGTGCCACTGGCGTGACAACTGGTGCACCAGAGGTTCGTCCATCCCGGTCCTCTCGTACTAGGGACAGCGCCTTTCAAATATCCTGCGCCCACGACAGATAGGGACCGAACTGTCTCACGACGTTCTGA
>OLPN01002321.1_pt1 | contig 15031 bp, 10 predicted proteins | sample 1672601 | NCBI WGS metagenome assembly OLPN01 (sample SAMEA3136704, study PRJEB25190) | human gut metagenome | reverse complement strand
GATATTCTATCAGATTTTAAAAAGACTGTCGACAGTCACTTTGTCAACAGTCTGAACAGAATTCGTAATGAATTCTGTTTTTCTTTTGTACATTTTAACAATTCTGTTGCACATTTTAATCGAGTTTATTTCGGGGGGGGGGGACACATATATAACCAAAAAGTAAAATATGTAAGTAAATACTTAAGATATACAATATTTAACACAAAATAAATATAACCATTGTAATTTAGGCATTTGAAAAATGATTGTAAGGCGCGTAATATGTAGATTACCAAAAGTTAGTAAATCTTAAAATGCTTGATAGGTAAGGGATATTTGATGTATTTACGGATACATTATTGATAATTTATGCAATATTTTATTACTAAACTAGTTTACAAGTTGACAAGGTAGACTTTTTTTTACTAACTTGAAGTAAGCACTACCAATAAATATAGGGGTTAGATATGGAGAAGAAAGATTTAAAGCATTTGAGTCGTAGTGAGTTGGTGGATGTCATTTGCGAGATGAAAAAGGATACTACAAATTCAAATGATTTAACAATGGAAGAAATTGAATCGGAGCAGAAGCGATTAAAGGATAGGGCTGTATATCGTAAAACTTTAAAAGGTACGGTTGGTATATTGGTTGTAGTAGCTGCCATTTCTGTTTTACTAGCTACTTTATGGATGCCCGTACTATCTATTTATGGCTATAGTATGTCTCCTACTTTAGAACAAGGTCAGTATGTTGTTTCTGTAAAGAATACGGATTTAAAGTCGGGAGATATTGTAGCTTTTTGGCAAGGAAATAAGTTGTTAGTAAAACGTGTTATTGCCAGTCCTGGTCAATGGGTAGATATTGATGTGAATGGCAATGTGAGTGTGGATGGTAAAGCATTGGATGAAAAGTATCTTAATGAAAAAGCTTTAGGAAATTGTGATATTGATCTTCCACACCAGGTGTCAGAATCACATTGGTTTTTAATGGGTGATAATAGGGATACTTCTATAGATTCTAGAAGTAGAGCAATTGGAGATATTTCGAAAGAACAAATAGAGGGGCAGATTATTTTTAGAATTTGGCCTTTTGATCAAATGGGAAGTGTAAAGTAGGTGAGAGAGTATGGTTTCGGAATATATAAAAAAACTACTTAAGGATAAAGCACGGTTAAAGAAATGGAAAAGAATCACTTTAGCCCTTTCTTGCGTGGTTGTTTTTTGCGTGGTTTATGCACTGACTCTTCCGGCCATTACTTTAGAGGGTAAAACCATTTGTGGAATGGAAGAACATACTCATACTGAAGAGTGTTATCAAGATGACAAGTTAATTTGTGGTAAAGAAGAACATCAACATACTGAAGATTGTTACGAAAAGGAAGAAGAACAAGAGCCTGTTGAAGAAGAGAATACGCAACCAGATACAACAGAGTCTAGTGATGAAGTAGAAACAGTTGCAGAACCAGAAGAAAGTAAAAAAGATGAGAGTAATGAAGAAGAACAGCAGGAATCAACTCAAGTTACTTCTGAAGGGTTTGATTTAAATAGTGATGCAAGTAAAATTAAATCCGTTGATTGGTATTATATAAAAGATGGTACTCCAACTAATATTGATGTGACAGGTAATACAGAAATACCTGGGGATGCAATATTAAAATTAAGTGTTCATTATCAAGGGATACAGATTGACTATTTAAAAACAAATTACAATCGTACTTTAATATTTGATTTACCAGATATTCTTAGAAATGCAGTGGCACAAGGCAGTGTTATGTCAGGATCAACGAAAGTTGGCGATGTAACTGTAGATAAGAGAAAAGTAAAGGTTCAATTTAATGAAGATTATTTAAATGGCTTAATAAGCGGCGGAAAGACAACAATTGATGGTGATTTCTATGTTACTGGAGAGGCTAATTTAAGCAATTTACCAGAAACAGGAAAAACAACGATTACAATAGCAGGAAAAGACTATACATTGAATTTTGGTGAGAATCCAATTGCGCATTATGGAAAAGTAGAAGTAAAAAAATCTTGCGAAAAACTAGATCTAAATAGTGATTATATTAAATATACAATTACGGTGAATGCTGGTGAGGATGGTTGTCCAGATGTGAAAGTAGTTGATACATTCTCAGCTAATTCTAATCTGATTAACTATATAAATGTAAATAAGACAAAAACAAATCTTAAAGGTGAAGTGCATCAACAAGATCCTTATGAATTTGTTGAATTAGGCAAAACTCATGGAAACATTTATCTAGGGACAACCTCAAGTGAAAGTAATCCTATACCTTCAGAAAATACAAAGAAGGATAATGAAACTGGAAGTCTTGTTTGGGATATAGGTACAATGTCAGCAAATGAAACACGTACCTTAACTTATTTTGCGAAGTTAAAAGATGGTGTTGCGTTGAATGATAAAACTATCAATAATCAAGCTGTTGTATATTCAAAATCTATTAAACGAGTTTATTTTGATAATAAGTTTACTCCAGATGTAGATTATTCTATGAGTAAAGAAAGAGTTGGCTCTGTTGTTAGACAAGATGATGGATCTTATAAGATAAATTATAAATTGTATTTTAAATTGAATGAAAACGAAAGTAATTATCCAGTAAAAGATTTAGTGTTTTATGATTGTTTAAATTATGAAGATGCTTTTTCAACAGATTCAAATATATTAAAGTATGTAAAATATGATTCTAGTAGTTTTAATCTTTCTGTACAGAAAAAGGGAGATTCGAATTATTCTGAAGTTGATAAATCAAAATATGTTATTAGTTGGTCAAATGATCGTCAGAATTATAAAACAGATTGGGTTGGTACAGATAATCCAACTTGTTTCAAACTTACAGGTAAAGAGGGTAATCCTATAATTGTAAATCCTGGGGATTCTTATTATGTAACCTATACATTGATAGTAAAACCTGGGGCTTTTGCGGAAGTAAAAAAAGATAGTATAGATATAAAGAATAGATTTTTGTTGTCAGCTTCAAATGTTGAAAAACAGTTTGGAGATGCGTTTGATCGAGTGTGGTGTACAGAACAAATCAATACTTATAAGTGGGATGAAAAGTCGGTTGAAAGTGCTACAACTGAAGATACCACTATAGAGATGTCTGGAAACAGATATATAAAAAACAATGGTAACTATAGTATCGATAATTCAACTGAAAATACATTTAAAGTGTCTACAGGAAGTTATAAATATACTGTAATGGTAAATGATACGTTAGGCGATTGGGATGCGACAAATGTACAAATGTCTGATCAATTAAAATCAAATAAGATGCAGTATGTAGGTTATGTAAAAATTGAAGCTTTAGAAGAAACAAAAAAGGCAAAGAATTTAAGTTCGACTGGAGATTGGAATGCACATATAAATACTCTAGACAGAGAATATAAACCAAAAGAAGTAAAATGGGTAAAGATTGATGGAGAAACAAGTTTTACATTAAGGCCAAGTGATTTAGGTTGGAACAATAATAAATATGCATATCGATTTACTTATTATGCAAAACCAGTAAATCAAGATACTTATGGTAATTCAAAAGTAACAAATACATTTACTTTAACTGGTAATGTTGTTGGAAGAAATGGTAAATCATTTGATATTTCAAATATATCTTCAAATAAGGAAGTTACAATTACAGGTAATTATCAAATGAACGTGAAAAAATCATCTTGGTATTATGAGAGTCCTAAAGCTGATAGTGAAAATTGGTCAAAAGGTAAGATTTATTGGGTTGTAGAAGTTAGCGGCACTGCAATAAAAAAAGGCACAATATTTAAAGATACGATAGTAAAAGATAAGACAGATTCTTACTTGTATGATGATTCATTAGTAGGTATTTACAAAGGTAAATTATCGGATGATAAATCAATAACAAGTTTTAAAGATTTGGAAGAGTTAAAGACTACAAGTGGTTTAGTTGATGTAAAAGGCGAGTTCTCTAATCTTAAGGTTACAAATAATTCTGAGTTAAGTATTACCGCAAATAAGAATATAGAACTTAAAGATCAAAAGTTGTATATGATTATTGCCACAGAACCTTCTTCATTGCCAACAGATTATAGAGACTACAATGAATATGAAAATCAAATTAGTACAAATGATGATGGTGAAAATGATATTAGTTGGGGTTCAGCAACAAAAACACTGTGTGGAGGTGCGGATATTCTAAAAGAGTTAGGCCAAACTTTCACATATGATGGAACTAAGATAACTAATGTTGAACCAGGAAGAGATCAAGGAGATACAACAAAGATATTTAAGAATGGATTATCTGATACTGGACCTGGATTATATGCTTCTTGGGTATTTAAATTAAATTATGCTGGTGAGCTATCAGGAACATATCGTGTATTAGAAAAAATCCCTGAAGGTATGGATTTGGCGTATATACGTGTTAAATGGACCGGACCTAAACAGGATACTATTCAATCAAAAAAAATCACAAATCTTGGTTCTGAATGGACACCGAAACAAACAATAAATGCTCCAACAGATAATAATGGTCGAACAGAGACAACAATATATTATGTGAACGGAAATCAGGCTCTTATTGAATTGGGTGATTTTAAAGCTGGACAAATAAGAGATGATTATTCTGTAGATGTACAGGTGGTTTGTAAAGTAAAAGATTCCGATGTGTTACATGGAATAGAAAAAACATTTACAAATGAAGTTGAACTACAAACAGCAGATGGACAAAAGATGAATAATGCGACTTCATCCGCAACTTTGAAGGGACAGAATCTTGAAAAGTCGATGACGCTTAATCAACCAGCCAATGAAAAAGTAAAATTCACAATTAAAGCGAATCCTCTTGGACAAAAAATTCCTGTTAGCGAAGGAACAACATTAAAGCTTATAGATAAATTGAGTAATTCGTTGCTTTTAGATACGAAATCAATAAAAGCTATTGATAAAGATGGTGCTGCAGTAGTTATTAAATCTGTATTAAAAGATGACAATACGCTAGAAATTGATATACCTAATGACAAGGTAATCACAATTACTTATGAGGCAACAGTGAATGCACCACCAGGACAAAAGATAGATTTTTCTAATGAAGCTTATTGGGAAGGATATACCCCTTCAACTGGTGTTAAAGTTGAACAAAAAGGGTATTTATATTCGGCAGGTGGAACTGTATCTAGTGGTAATAATATCAAGTTGAATATTCTAAAAGAAGATCAATATGATGTATCCACTTCATTATCTGGTGCTGAATTTAAAATGGTTGAATGTGAGCTTTTGGTTGATGGCACAATAAAACAAAAAGATGAAACTTTTAATTGGTCTGGAACGACAGATAATAATGGAAATTTAAGTTTTGGCAGTGGTTCAGCAACTGATCATGTAATGCAATATAACACTATTTATAAAGTGACAGAAACGAAAGCACCAAAAGATTATGTAAAGAGTGAGCAAGAATTATACATAATGGTGCCAAGGGTTGAGTCTGGAAAAACTGATTATTCAGATTATGTTAAAAAATGTATTCAGGATGAACGAATAAAAGTGCAGTATCAAGAAACATATGTTTTAACTGTATTGAACCATAAAGGTGAAATAACTGTTGAAAAGAAGTTTAAAAATCCTGCTAATCTAGATATGAATCCAGTAACAGGAACATATCGTTTTGGATTATATGAAAATAAAGATGGTACAGAGAAGCTACTTCAAACAATATCGATTCAATATGATGAAGGTTCAAAAGATACCAAGAGTGAAAAGTTTATTAATTTAGAATTGGACAAAACGTATTATGTTTACGAATTAGATGATCAAAACAATCCGATTAAAGATTCTGGTGTTCATGTCATTAATAGATTGGAATACATTACTTCTTACAGTAAAGATAATGCAGTACAAAACGGGGATACGGTAACCGTGACAAATCAAAGCCGTGTTAAACAACTACCTTCTACTGGTAGTTATGGAACTCTGATTTACAGAATATCAGGTGCAATGTTGGTTTTAGCAAGCTTGATAGTTCTGACAAATATAAATAAAAAGAATCATTTAAATTACAAATCAAAGAATAGGAGAAAGAAATGAAACTAATTAAGAAGATTGCTGCCATTATGTTTGCGTTCATGATGGTAGTATCTATGAGTTGTAACGTAAAGGCTGTTGAAGGAAATGCAACAACGACAAAAGGAACAATTACTATTACTGGTGCTAAAGAAGGAGAAACTTATAAACTGTATAAAATATTAAGTCTAGAGAGTTACAGTTATACAGAAAATGATAAAGACAATGGAAATTATGCTTATACATTAACAAGTAATGGTTGGGATAGTTTTATCAAAGGAGCTGGAGTATTAAATGAATATTTTGAATTTGATGAAACAAATACATATTTAACGTGGAAAGGTGATAAGAGTCCCGCTAGAGTAAAAGAATTTGCACAACTTGCATTGAAATATGCAAGAAATGAAGCAAATCAACTTCAACCGGTGCAACCAGTACAAACAGCAACCTCTGACACTGTAACTTATAGTGGATTAGATTTAGGGTATTATCTTGTTGATTCAAGTATGGGAACTTTATGTGCTTTAACGACTACTAACCCAACAGTTGAAATTCAAGAGAAGAATACTGCACCAACAGTAGAAAAAAAAGTTGGTAATTCTACAGATAATGTAAATTCAGAAAATAATACTGCTAGCATTGGTGATAAAGTATATTTTAAAACAACAATTACTGCACAACCAGGAGCTCAAAACTATGTATTACATGACAAAATGGATGCAGGATTAACCTTTAATGAAGATTCAGTAAAAGTTAATTTACGTAAAAAAGGAACAAGCAATGATCAAAATCTTACTAAAGAAACACATTATAATGTAGAAACAACTAATCTAGATAATACAGATCCAAAATGTACTTTCCATATTAACTTTTTTCAATCATTATGCGATAGTTTAGGGGCAGATGACACAATCACTGTTACTTATTCTGCAACATTAAATGAAAATGCAGTGATTGCAGGAAAAGGTAACGAGAATGAAACTTGGTTAAAATATGGTGATAGTCAAAATACACAACATAAAACTACAACCACAAAAACATTTGAGATGAATGTGTTTAAATTCTATAAAGATAAGAAAAATTCAGATAAAGAAACAGGTCTTGCTGGTGCAACTTTTAAATTGACTAAAGATTCAAAGGATGCAGAGAACATTAGTTTTGTTAAAACATCTGATAAAAGTGCTGCGGAAGATGTATATCGTGTTGCTAAAAAAGGTGACGCAGGAACAGTCATAACTATTACTTCTCCTGATTCAGGTAAAATCAAAATTCAAGGTTTAGTCGCTGGTACTTACAATTTGACAGAGACTCAACAACCTGCAGGATACAATAAATTAAGTGGTCCAGTAACTGTAGTAATTGATGAGAATGGCAAAGTTAAGGTTAAAAAGGGTGCAAATCTTGAGGATGCAACTGAAGTCAAAGTAGAGAACAAAACAGGAACAGTACTACCAAGTACAGGTGGTGCTGGTACTACAATGATCTATCTAGTAGGTGCTGTACTAGTATTGGGTTCTGGTGTTGTATTGGCTACAAAGAGAAGAGTTAAGAATAAATAATATATTTTTGATTAATGATAGGGAGAGGGTTGTAAAATGAAGAAACATATTTCAACTATAATTGCGATACTTGTTTTTATTACGGGTCTTTCCTTATTGTTATATCCAACAGTGAGTAATTATTGGAATTCTAAACATCAAACGGCTGTTGTGGCAAATTATACGGATACTTTAGCTAAGATGGATGATCAGGATAAGCAGAATGCGATAGATTCGGCTATTTCCTATAATTCAGGGTTGGTTTCTAACAGTGGTCGTTTTACGCCTGATGCTTCAGAACTTAGTTTATATAAGAGTCTATTAAATGCGGATGGTACGGGTATGATGGGATATATCACGATACCTGAGATTCGTTGTAAGCTAGCTATTTATCATAGTGTGGATGATTCTGTATTACAGGTGGGTGTTGGTCATTTAGAGGGTTCTTCGCTTCCTGTTGGTGGTAGTAGTACGCATTGTGTTATTTCTGGTCATAGAGGACTTCCGAGTGCTCGTTTGTTTACGGATATTGATCGTCTTGAAAAGGGGGATTTATTTTATCTGCATGTGTATGGCAAGGTTTTGGCGTATGAGGTGGATAAGATTTCGGTTGTAGAGCCTGAGGATTATGGTCCTTTAGAGATTGAAGAAGGTAAAGATCTTTGTACGTTACTTACGTGTACGCCGTATGGGATTAATACGCAGCGTTTGATGGTTCGTGGTCATCGTGTGGTGGATCGTTTGTATGATGAATCGAATATTACTTCAGATGCAGCTAGGGTGGATACTTTAGTGGTGGCTTCTTGTGTTGGTGTTGTATTATTGTTGGTTGGTATTATTGTTTCGAAGATATGGAGGTTAAGAGAACGTGAAAAAAATAATTCGTAGTGTATTGTGTATATTTCTTTTTGTTCTTGTATGTACTCCTGTTTTCGCAAGTGATTATTCGAGTTTAACAGTGACTTGTCCAGCTTCAGATATAGATGTTCGCTTATATCGTGTGGCGGATGCGGATTATAATTTGATGGGTGCTTTTAAATCCTATTCGGTTTCAAAGGATTGGAATATTCTTGGCGATTATATTGATCGTGACAATATTGAATGGGATGATGAAGTTACATCGGATGCGAATGGTAAGGCTTTATTTTCTCATTTAACTAAAGGTGTTTATTTAGTAAAGGCTTTAGATAATACGGAGTATACAATGTCGGTTTCTGTTGTTTATGTGGATAAAGATTGTGATGTTGAATTAAAGTATGAGCCTAGAGTTGAAACGACTTCATTGCGTGTTCAAAAAGTATGGAAGGATGACGACAAGAAGAATCGTCCAAGTTTTATTGGTGTAGATTTACTTGGGGATGGCAAGGTCGTAGATCATCAGGTATTAAGTGAAGAAAATCATTGGACATATGCTTGGAATGATTTGTCGGGTGATATGAGGTGGAGTTGTGTTGAGACAAGTGTTCCTTCTGGATATAGTGTGAGTTCATATCGTGAAGGGAATCATATTGTGTTAAAGAATAGTTTGAATAAGATTGTGGACTCTAAGAAATCAGAATCAAATCTTCCTTTGACGGGTCAATTGTGGTGGCCTGTACCTGTATTATTGTTTGTGGGACTTGGATGTATATGCGTAAGCAAGTTTTAAAGCATATTGGCTGTATCTGTGTTGTACTGGCCCTGGGACACACTTTGTTTAATGTGTATGATACGTTTCGGGCTAGAAAGAGTGAAGAAGATATATTGGCTGCCTATAATTTAAAGAATGATTTGGATCCAGATATATGGATTGATCCAGATATGGATATGCCTGAAGTAGAACTGGATGGTTTATCTTGTATTGGAACGATTGAGATTCCTTCTTTGGACATTAAGCTTCCGGTTACAAGTGAGTTTACGTATGATTTGATGAAATTGGCGCCTTGTCGATATTCGGGTAGTGTATATAAGGGGAATATGGTGATTGCGGCACATAATTCTTGGTTTCATTTTGGAAGAATTCACAGTTTAGATCCGGGTAGTAAGGTCGTATTTACGGATGCACTTGGAAATAAGTTTGAATATCGTGTTGTTTTAATTGAAACTTTAACGCCGGATAGTGTTGAGGATATGACTTCTTCGGATTATCCTTTAACTTTATTTACGTGTACTTTGGATGCGAAAAATAGAGTGACAGTTCGATGTAAATAAAAAGAGAAATCGATTTTGATTTCTCTTTTAATTTAATTTATCTTGTACGATTTTCTTTACCATTGGATAGGCAACTAAGGCAATCACAATACCTGCAACTCCTTGTACAATGTTAGCTGGAATTTCACTTGCGGCTACGATCCAGCTTCCTTTTAATATGTATTTGGCAATGAAGTATCCAAATACCATAATGACAGATCCTAATACGTAGCTTGAGATTTGTTTCGGCTTAGAGTAGTTTTTCATAAGTAGGGATACTACGATTCCTTCTAGTCCTTTGATGATTAGGGTAAAGAAGAAGTAGTGGCCGTATCCTCCGGCTACATCGGCTAGTGCGCTTCCTAAGCCTCCAATCAAGAAGCTTTCAAATGGATTTAAAAAGCTTGCGAATAATAGGATGAATCCGTCTCCTAGGTTGAAGTATCCGTCTAATGCGTTTGGTACTTTGATGAACATGGTTGCGACAAATACAAGTGCCATACCTAGTCCTGTTAGTACGATTTCGTATGTTTGTTTGTTTTTCATAATCTTTCCTTCTTTCTGTAACTTAGTGACTATTATACTTGTTTCTGTATATAAAAAAATATACAATTATAAAAAATAAATAGGGGACAGTTGCATGAAGAAATATCAGGTAATATATGACTTGTATAAGGAGTCGATTCTTTCTGGAATCTTAAAGTATGGGGATCGTGTGGATTCGATTCGTGAATGTGTAAAGAAGATGAATGTGTCTAAGACCACGGTTGAAAATGCGTATAATAAATTGGTGTTGGATGGATTTATTTCAAGTCAAGAAAAAGTGGGTTATGTGGTGAGTATGAATCCGGAGCGTATCTTACTGCATCAGGAAATTTTGGATTATTCTTCGAGTCATAAAGAAAAATCGTATGATTATGACTTTCGGATTCAGTCGGTTTCTTTTGATTCGTTTGAAACAACGATTTGGAAACGATATATGAAGGGCGTTTTGAATGATAAGCGTTTGATGTCAAGCTATGGTTTAGCACAGGGTGAGTATGGATTAAGACAGGCTCTATGTAAGTATGTGTATCAGAATCGGAATATTTTGTGCTTTCCTGAACAGATGGTGATTGGTTCAAACTATCAGTCTTTGTTGTATATATTTTGTGGGATGTTGGATAAGTCAAAGGTGATTGGTTTAAGTACATTAGTGGATGATCAGGCTAAGCAGGTGTTTTTGTCGTATGGTTTTCATGTGGAATATTTAAATCCAAATTCTTTTGTGAAGGATATTCAAAGGTTGTATGTGGATGTTGTCTATGTGAATACGACTTGTTTTACGTCGGATAGGCAGTCTATGAGTGAAAGGGTTCGTGAAGAATTGGTTTCTTTAGAGAATGTTTTGATTCTTGAGGATGATTATAATGGGGAGCTAGTGTATGCTTCTAAGATCAAGACTTCGTTGTGTTCGAAAAGCAAGAATGTGATTTATTTTTCTTCGTTTTCAAGACTATTATTACCGAGTCTTCGTATTGGGTATATGATTTTAAATGAGGAGTATATGCGTAAGTATAGTGCTTCTTATTTTGGTCCAACGACGAGTAAAATTGAGCAGGTGGCTTTTACGCAGTATATTGTGGATGGGTATTTGCAGAAGCATTTAAGAAAGCTTGTTCGTGAGTATAAGGAGAAGCATTTGTATTTAAAGAAATTGATTGATACGTATATGGGTTGTTCGTATATTTTGGATGAGACGTATATGGCGTATTGGTTAAATTTAGATGTGGATGTATCTCGCTTTAGGGATTTGTGTGAATCGAATGGTGTCGCAATTAGTATTTTAAATGGGCGTATTGGATTGTCTTTTGCGAGTATGAGTAAAGAATTGATGTTAGATGGTGTGATTCGTCTTGCAGAAATATGGAAAGAGTGTTAAAATTTTATCGATTCGACAGTGAAGAAGATAAGTAGGATTAAAAGTTCTTGTATATAGAGAGAGGGCGTTTGGTGAAAGCTCTTCGAGTCTTTTAGTTTGAAGCTACTTTGGAGTTGAAACGTAGTCGGCGTTAACGAGTGAATTGAGGGCATTTTTCTATTTTGAAAAATGAACTAGGATGGTACCGCGTAATTATACGTTCCTAGAAATAGGAGCGTTTTTTTATTGGAGGAAAGAAAAGATGAAACAATTAACTGGTAATCAGATTCGTCAGATGTTCTTGGATTATTTTAAATCTAAAGGGCATATGATTGAGCCGGGCGCAAGTTTGATTCCGCACAATGACCCAACATTATTATGGATCAATGCGGGTGTTGCGGCTTTGAAGAAATATTTTGATGGTAGTGAAAAACCGGCTTCAAATCGTATTGCGAATGCGCAGAAGTCAATTCGTACAAATGATATTGAAAATGTAGGTCGTACGGCTCGTCACCACACTTTCTTTGAAATGTTAGGAAACTTCTCAATTGGAGATTATTTCAAGGATGAAGCGATTCAGTTTGCGTGGGAATTTTTAACAAGCGAAGAATGGATGGGTATTGATAAGGACAGATTGTATGTGTCTGTATATACAGATGATGCGCGTGCTTATGAAGTATGGACTACAATTTGTGGTGTAGATCCTAGTCATATTTTAAAGACAGATGATAACTTCTGGGAAATTGGTAAGGGACCTGGTGGACCTGACAGTGAAATTTTCTTTGATCGTGGAGAAAAATATGATCCTGAGGGATTGGGAGAAAAATTATTCTTTGATGAAATGGAAAATGATCGTTATGTAGAAGTATGGAATGTCGTATTCTCTCAATATGATTGTGATCCAAGTATTGATCGTAAAGATTATAAGGAACTTCCTCAGAAGAACATTGATACAGGTATGGGTCTTGAGCGTTTGGTTGCCTTAGTTCAGGATGGAGAAACAAACTTCGATACCGATTTATTCTTGCCTATTATTCGTGCAACAGAAGCTATGGCGAAACATCCTTATGAAGGTGAATATAAGATGGCTTACCGTGTTATTGCGGACCACGTTCGTACAGTGACTTTTGCGTTGAGTGATGGTGCTAACTTCTCAAATAGTGGTCGTGGATATGTGCTTCGTCGTGTTCTTCGTCGTGCAGTTCGTTATGGTTTAAAATTAGGATTGGATGAACCATTCTTATATAAATTAGTTCCTGTTGTTGCGGATTTAATGAAGGATTTCTATCCATACTTACAGGAGCATGTTGCGTTCAACCAGAAGTTGATTAAGGTGGAAGAAGAAACTTTCAAGAAGACTTTAAAGGTTGGTCAGGCATTACTAGACGAAGAGATCAGCAAGGCTAAGGATGGAAAGCTTAGTGGTGAAGTTGTCTTTAAATTGTATGATACATATGGATTCCCATTTGAATTAACACAAGAAATTGCCGAGGAAAGTGGTATTACAGTAAGTCGTGATGAATTTGATGCAGAAATGAACAAACAAAAAGAGCGTGCTCGTAATGCGCGTAATGTAAAGGATTCTTTTGCGTCTCAAAATGAAGAGTTGATGAACTTCAATGAACCTAGTGAATTTATTGGTTATGATCACTTAACTTGTGATGGTAAGATCATTGCGTTATTTAATGCAGAAGGTAAGATGGTTGATTCTTTAGAAGATGAAGGTATGATCATTTTAGATGAAACTTGTTTCTATGCCGAAAGTGGTGGACAGGTTGCTGATAAGGGAACATTTAGTGCGGATGGTGTAGAAGTAGAAGTATTGGATGTTCAAAAGACTCGTAATAAGCAGCATATTCACACAGTAAAAATCAATAGTGGTGTATTAGAAAAGGGTATGTCTTTACATGGTGAAGTGAATGTCAAAGATCGTTTGGCTACTACAGCGAACCACTCTTGTACACACTTGTTGCAGTCGGCTTTAGTTAAGGTGTTGGGTGATCATATTCACCAGGCTGGTTCTTATAATTGTCCTGAATATTTGCGTTTTGACTTCAATCACTATGAAAAGGTTACGGCTGAACAATTGGCTGAAGTAGAACGTATTGTGAATGAATATATTAGTGCGGCATATCCAGTAACGAAAGAAGTAATGCCTATTGAAGAGGCTAAAAAGTCTGGTGCCACTGCATTATTTGATGAGAAGTATGGTGATACAGTTCGTGTTGTAACAATGGGTGATGTATCTAAGGAATTCTGTGCTGGATGTCACGTAGAAAACACAGCTCAGATTGGTCTATGCAAGATCATTAGTGAGGAAAGTATTGGTTCAGATTCTCGTCGTATTACGGCTAAGACTAAATTTGCGGCTTATGAAGACTTTGCACAAGAACACAATATGTTAGAAAATATTGCGGATAGTGCTAAACAAAAGGGTATTAAGAATATTGATACAAAGGTTGAGGCTGCTTATAAGACTATGCACGATATGCAGAAAGAAATCGATAACTTGAAAAACCAGATCTTCACATTGAAATCAAAAGAATGGGCTACAGAGGCTAAAGATTTTGGAAAAGTAAATGTATTGATCAAATCTGTTTCTGGAATGGATGCAGGTGCATTGAAGGATATTGTTTCTAACTTAAAGGCTAGTGATGACAAGATGGTTGTATTCTTCGTGAACACAAATGGAGAAAAGGTTGTCTTTGTATCTGGTGCAGGTAAAGAGGCTGTTAAGGCTGGCGTACATGCGGGTCAGTTAGTTAAGAAGGCGGCTCAAATCTGTTCTGGTAATGGTGGTGGAAAGCCAGATATGGCTCAAGCCGGTGGTAAGGATGTTTCTAAGGTTGATGAAGCTATCAATGCTATTACAGAAGAATTGAAAAGTTTATAGTAGATATTAGGGTATACTTAGTGTGTACCCTTATTTTTTGGTGTATGAAAAAGAAGAGTAAATATAGAATCCGTATGGATGAATTAAAGAAGTTTAAAAAAAGCATAAGCTCACAAAGAAAGAGAAAGAAAGACTTCATATGTGGGTAGATGCAGGTCATAGTGCGTATGATACGCGTTGGTGGGATGAGTTGGAGCAGGAAGAAGCGCTTGATGAGCTACTAAGTGGTTTAACAGACAAACAAAAGGAGTATGTATATAGTCATTGTATGAATTGGGATCCATTCATGGAAGAACCATTTTTTGACTTTAATCGATTGGATGATTTGGATTTAAAGAATTTACCGACTTTTGAAGAAGAGGAAGAACCAGAGATCGATTTACCGTTTTAATCGATTTGACATAGCTAACTAACCACTTTATACTTTTAGTATATGCGATGAAAGGGTTTTATATATGGTGCGCCAGTTCGGTGCAGTTGATTTAGTTAGGTGAAACTCCTGACCTG
>OLPN01002317.1_pt1 | contig 15045 bp, 14 predicted proteins | sample 1672601 | NCBI WGS metagenome assembly OLPN01 (sample SAMEA3136704, study PRJEB25190) | human gut metagenome | reverse complement strand
GACGGCAATGAGGAATCAATTCTTTATCACGGATATTATTGATAAAATACAAGTTGCCCAATATACGTGCCAAGAACAAAACAGCAAAGCCCAAAACAAGATTCCATGGATTAGTCAGTGCATCCAACCCATGCCATCCATTGGCCCAACTGCTGATGACAGGCATCAGTTCATTACCCATATTTCCTTTATTCACCAAGAAATTAGAGCCCGTAAAGAATGTAGCCACTGCTCCTCCCAGCAATAACGGCCCTACAACTCCGTTGATTACCAGGAACCATTGATAGGTACGCCTACCCAAAATATTACCCAATTTAGACTGAAATTCATAAGAAACAGCCTGCAACACGAAAGTGAACAAGATAATCATCCACAGCCAATATGCACCACCGAAGCTGGTGCTATAAAACAAAGGAAATGAAGCGAAAAAAGCTCCTCCGAAAGTAACCAACGTAGTAAAAGTAAACTCCCACTTACGTCCTGTGGAATTCACCAGCATGGTACGCTCTTCGTGAGTGCGGCCCAAAGTGAACAGTAAAGAATTGCCACCCTGCACAAAAAGCAGAAACACCAACAGGGCACCCAGCAATGAAACCAGGAACCACCAATAATTTTGTAGAAATATATAGTCCATAGAATTTTATTTAAATGATAAATAATGGAATTACCGCATACAAAAGTTATTCACCTTTTATTGCCTCCGGTCCTTTCTTTATGGCCTTAACCATAATATTGATTTCAGCAATCAGCATAATAGTAAACAATATCAGGAAAATAAAGAAAGTTATCTGCACGGAGCTCGTCTGCAACTTGGAAATAGCGGCTCCCACCGGCAACATATCCTGAATAGCCCACGGCTGACGACCTACTTCGGCTACTACCCAACCGGCTTGTCCGGCAATATACCCCAACGGGATAGTCCAAAGTGCAAGTTTCTGTAACCACCCTGCATCTTTCAGTTTGTCTTTCCGAGACAGGACAAGTACCACAATAAAGAATAAGATGAAATATCCTCCCAACCCTACCATGATGCGGAACGACCAGAATGTCAATCCGACAGGAGGAACCAAATGAGCAGGATCTTTGATATATCCGTATCCGAAATAAGCCACATTCTCATCCAATGTCCGGCGTGCTATATTTGCAGCCTCTTTATTACCCTCCTTCTGCGCTTTGCGGAAAGCATCCAAAGCAGCAATCGCCTTTTGACCGCGCTCTATTTTCTCTTGTGCAGAAAGAGCGATGGTTCCCTCCGGAGTTTGGTAACCGCCTTCCAGTAAATTATTGATGCCCGGCACATATCCGTCTATGTCATGAGTGGCCAGAATAGAAAGCATTTTTGGAATCTTTATGTCGCCTACCACCGTAAACGGCATCCCATTGCCACCCTCTTGAAGTCCTTCGGCCGCAGCCATTTTCATCGGCTGCACTTTGGCCACCTGAACGCCGGAGATATCTCCTGTCCATGCCACTATCAGCGAAGCTGCCAACCCAAAGACGGCAGCCACTTTGATGCTTGCTTTCGCAAATTCAATCGCGCTTGCGAAGCAGATACCAGCAACTGACACCCACTACAAACACTGCACCAAGTACCCAACCGCTCAGCACGGTATGGAAAAACTTAGCCACAGCCATCGGCGAGAGTGCCACCGCTGCAAAATCCACCATCTCATTACGCACCGTCTCAGGATTGAATGCCATGCCCACCGGATATTGCATCCAAGCGTTGGCAACCAGAATCCACCATGCAGAAAGTGTTGCACCGATACCTGTCAGCCATGTAGATGCCAGGTGGAAACGTTTACTTACTTTGTTCCAGCCAAAGAACATAACGGCAATGAACGTTGCCTCCATAAAGAAAGCCAGAATACCCTCGATGGCCAGCGGAGCACCGAAAATATCACCTACAAACCAAGAGTAATTACTCCAGTTCGTACCGAACTCAAACTCCAGAATCAATCCCGTAGCAACACCTACGGCGAAGTTAATACCGAAAAGCTTCATCCAGAACTTTGCCGTGCGTTTCCAGAATTCCTTACCTGTGACTACATAGAAAGTCTCCATGAGCCCCATAATCATAGCCAGTCCTAATGTAAGAGGAACAAAAAGCCAGTGATACATGGCCGTTAGAGCGAACTGTGCTCTTGACCAGTCAATTAATGAAGTGTCAATGTTTTCAAACATAACTTTCTGATTTATTTAAATGTTTATGGATTTGCCCGTTCTATTAACTCCTCACCTACATACTGTTGCTTCTCTTCCGTTGTCTTCCCGCCAAGGAAGGAGGGAAAGAAGAAAAGTTTTAGAATAAAGAACATGATGAATAGTTTGATAAGAATAATCGTCCAAAGGGTACGTCCCAAGGTCATCTCGCGAAAGCCGTCGCGATAGAATATCCAGATGCGTGTCAACAAAGAATCATTCATAAATTTATCTTAAAGTTGTAATAATTACAAAGAAAAACACTTTATCGGTAAAAAGCAAGTTTTTGTCCATAGAAATATTCCACAAATCTATATTTATTGCTAAAAAAATCACAGTCCTCTACTTTTGTACAAACAAATTAAATAGTAAAAAGGATGAGACAACGAGTAGTATATTTCGTAATGATTTGGGTCGCGGTCACTTCGGTTTCCGCGCAAGAGGCCAAAAAGTGGACGCTGGACGACTGTATTGACTATGCATTGGAGAAAAATATCCAATTGCAGCAGGACAAAATCTCACTGGAAGAGAGTTCGGTAGACGTGAAAACCGCCAAAGCCGCACTATTTCCCAGTCTGTCGTTCAGCACAGGACAGAATGTGACGAACCGTCCGTATCAGGAAACCAGTAACACGGTAAGCGGAACGGAAATCATCAGTAGTGACAGTAAAACCACTTATAATGGAAACTATGGTCTGAATGCACAATGGACATTGTGGAATGGTAACAAACGGTTGAATGCCATCAAACAAAAGAAGACGAGTCAGCAGATTGCAGGGCTTACCGTAGCCGAAACAGAAAACTCTTTGCAAGAGCAGATTGCACAAATATTCATCCAGATACTTTATGCCGACGAGTCGGTGAAAATTAACCAGAACACCTTACAGGTGAGCCAAGCTACATACGACAGGGGCAAAGAACTCTTTCATAAAGGAAGTATTTCAAAAGCCGATTTGGCACAATTGGAATCACAGGTAGGCAGTGACAAATATCAGTTGGTGATCTCCGAAAGTTCCTTGCGTGACTATAAATTGCAGTTGAAGCAGTTGTTGGAGCTGGATGGTACGGAAGAAATGGATTTGGTTCTTCCCGAACTCGCCGATGAACATGTTTTGCAACCGTTACCTGCTCAGGAGGATGTTTATCAGCAGGCTTTGGCATCACGTCCGGAAATTCAAAGCAGCAAGTTGAGCATAGAGAATTCCAAATTGGACATATCAGTGGCTAAAGCCGGCTATCTCCCTACCATCAGTCTGAGTGCATCTACGGGGAGTATGACAAACAGTGCCAGTGATAATAGCTGGAGCAAACAAATGAAATATGGCTGGAATAATATGATAGGATTGAATATAAACATTCCGATTTTTGATAATCGCCAGAACAAAAGTGCTGTGCAGAAGGCACGTTTGCAATATGATAGTAGTCTACTCGATTTGATAAACAAGCAAAAGGAACTCTATAAGAATATAGAAAGTCTGTGGTTGGACGCTACTAATGCTCAAGAGCAATATGCGGCGGCTGAGAGTAAGCTGAAAAGTAGCCAGGCCAGTTATGAGATGGTCAGCGAGCAATTCAACTTGGGAATGAAGAATACCGTAGAGTTGCTTACCGAGAAAAATAACCTGCTCAGTGCACAGCAGCAACGTATTCAGGCCAAGTATATGGCTATCTTGGATCGGACTCTACTGAACTTCTATGCAGGTCAGGATATAAAATTATAATCATAACGCTATACATATTATATTATGGAAAAGAAGAAAATGATCCTTACTACAGCGGTAGCCGTAGTGGTCGTGGCAGGCGGTTACTGGATGCTTGGCGGACCGGAGGGAAAAAGTACGGTCGATTTCGCAACGGAAACCGTAACGAAAGGTAATGTCAGCAATTTCATTACTGCTACCGGGACCATAGAGCCGGTGACAGAGGTGGAAGTGGGTACGCAGGTATCTGGTATTATTGACAAGATTTATGTGGATTACAATTCTGTGGTAAAGAAAGGAGAATTGATAGCCGAGATGGATAAAGTGACACTGCAAAGTGAACTTCAGTCGGCAAAGGCCACTTATGACGGCAATGAGGCCGAGTACGATTACCAAAAGAAATTATATGACCGCAACCGTAAACTGCACGAGAAGCAATTAATCAGCGATATGGACTATGAAGAAACGGTTTATAATTTCCAACGTGCCCAAAGTGCATTGGAGCAAAGCAAGGCGGCTCTGGCAAAGGCTGAGCGTAACCTGTCATACGCAACCATCACCTCGCCTATCGATGGAGTGGTGACCAGCCGTGATGTGGAAGAAGGACAGACCGTAGCATCCGGTTTCGAAACTCCGACACTGTTCACCATCGCTGCCGACTTGACCAAGATGCAGGTGGTGGCCGATGTGGATGAAGCCGATATTGCCGGGGTGGAGGAAGGAGCCCGTGTAACCTTTACCGTGGATGCTTATCCCGACGATGTGTTCGAAGGAGTAGTCAGACAGGTTCGTTTGGGAAGTACGAACAGCACGAGCAGCAGCTCTTCAACAACCACCAGTACCACTGTAGTTACTTATGAGGTAGTGATAACAGCTGATAATCCTTATTTGAAACTGAAACCGCGTCTTACCGCCAACGCTACCATTTATACATTGACCAAGGATAATGTGTTGACCGTTCCCAACAAGGCTTTGCGCTTTACTCCCAACAAAGACATAGTGGGAGGTCGTAAGATAAACGATTGCCAGAGCAGTCATAAAGTGTGGACACTGGATAACAATACCTTTACCGCCCATCCTGTGAAAATAGGTATTACTGATGGCAGCAAGACAGAGATTGTGAGTGGCATCACTGAAAATACGCCGGTAGTGACAGAAACGGTAGTGAAAGGTGCTATGCCTGGAGTGGAAGAGCCGTCTGCCGGAGAAGGTGAGAGAAGTCCGTTCATGCCAGGCCCTCCGGGAAGCAATAAGAAAAAGAACAAGTAATAAAAGGTAATGCTTCCGTTTACATTGAAAGAATAAATCATATGAAAAAGATAATCGAATTACAAAATATAAAACGGAACTTCCAGGTAGGCGATGAAACCGTCCACGCTCTGCGTGGCATCTCTTTTACCATTTATGAAGGAGAGTTTGTCACTATCATGGGTACTTCTGGTTCCGGCAAGTCCACTCTGCTGAATACTTTGGGATGTCTTGATACCCCTACCAGTGGTGAATACCTGTTGGATGGTGTGTCCGTGCGTACCATGAGCAAACCTCAGCGGGCTGTGTTGCGCAACCGTAAAATAGGTTTTGTATTTCAGAACTATAATCTGTTGCCTAAGACGACTGCCGTAGAGAATGTGGAGTTGCCCTTGATGTATAACTCGTCCGTATCGGCTTCCGAAAGACGGAAACGTGCCATTGAATCACTGATAGCCGTGGGGCTAGGTGACCGTTTGGAACATAAATCCAACCAAATGTCCGGCGGACAGATGCAGCGTGTGGCCATTGCCCGTGCTCTGGTGAATAATCCTGCCGTTATTTTGGCTGATGAGGCGACCGGTAATCTGGATACCCGTACCTCTTTCGAAATTCTGGTACTTTTCCAAAAGTTACACGCCGAAGGCTGTACACTTATTTTTGTCACTCACAATCCCGAAATAGCCCAGTATAGCAGCCGTAATATCCGCTTGCGTGACGGGCATGTAGTGGAAGATACCATCAATCCTCAGATCCTTTCGGCCGCTGCCGCGCTGGCTGCCTTGCCCAAGAATGATGAGGACTAACCATAAAAAAGAATCATTATGAACGGAACGAATCTATTTAAAATAGCTCTCCGGGCTCTTGCCAACAACAAGCTCCGCGCTTTCCTCACCATGTTGGGGATCATCATCGGTGTGGCATCAGTCATTGCTATGCTTGCCATCGGTCAGGGCTCGAAAAAGAGCATCCAGCAACAAATCTCGGAGATGGGGTCAAACATGATTATGATTCATCCGGGAGCAGAGATGCGTGGAGGGGTCCGCCAAGACCCTTCGGCCATGCAGACACTGAAACTGGAAAATTATGAAAAGTTGAGCGAAGAGTGTACTTATCTCTCCGGCATTAGTCCCAACGTTTCTTCTTCGGGACAACTTGTTGCGGGGGCCAACAACTACCCGTCTTCGGTGAGTGGTGTAAGTATGGATTATCTTACCATACGTCAGCTCACCGTGGAACAGGGGGAGATGTTTACCGAGAATGACATCCGTACGGCAGCCAAGGTTTGTGTTATCGGTAAAACCATTGTCGATAATCTTTTTCCCGACGGATCGGATCCGATAGGGAAAGTGATTCGTTGTAATCAAATTCCTTTCCGGGTAATTGGTGTGCTGAAATCAAAAGGGTATAACTCGATGGGCATGGACCAGGACGATGTGGTACTGGCTCCTTACAGTACGGTGATGAAACGATTGCTGGCACAGACTTACCTAAGTGGAATTTTTGCTTCGGCTCTGACAGAAGATATGACCGATGAGGCTGTAGATGAGATAACGACCATTCTGCGTCGTGAACATAAGCTGAAAGAAACGGATGATGATGACTTTACCATCCGCACCCAGCAGGAGCTGAGTAGTATGCTCAACACTACAACAGACCTGATGACTACCTTGTTGGCTTGTATTGCCGGTATATCTTTGGTGGTCGGTGGTATCGGTATCATGAATATCATGTATGTGTCTGTAACAGAGCGTACTCGTGAAATTGGTTTGCGTATGTCGGTCGGGGCTCGAGGAGTAGATATCCTGAGCCAGTTTTTGATAGAGGCTATCCTGATCAGTATCACGGGGGGGCTGATAGGAGTGATTATCGGTTGTGGAGCCAGTTTTATGATTAAAACGATAGCACATTGGCCTGTATTTATCCAGCCTTGGAGTGTGTTGCTTTCATTTCTGGTATGTACCGTCACCGGTGTGTTTTTCGGATGGTATCCGGCGAAGAAAGCTGCAGATTTGGATCCGATAGACGCTTTGCGTTACGAGTAGGGATGAAAAGGTGTGGGGGTGAAGCAGAATTGATTTATGGGAATGCTAGTTGGGTTCCGGTCTTTTCCCGATTATCTGTTTATAATGTTTTTTGTAAATCAATTTTGTTTCACTGATTCCTGCCAGTCTTATTTTATGGAATAAGAATCATGGAAATCTTATTTCTAATCTAATCTTTCTTATCTTTGCCTGTATGAAACAGTTATTTTCACAACGACGTTTTTTGGAAATGAGTATCCATATTGTCAGTTGGTTGCTCGTTTTTGGCTTTCCGCTTGTATTCATGGACCGTGGAAGCGGCTTCAATCTGGCCCAATTCTTGAGGCATAGTTGTGTTCCTTTGTGCTATTTTATTATCTTCTATGTCAATTACTTGTGCCTGGTTCCCCGCTATATGTTCACGGACGAAATGCGTAAGTATATTCTGAGCAATGCCGTGCTGATACTTTGTCTGAGTGTGCTTCTTCATGTATTTCTGGAAAGTATAAGCACTCCTCCGCCTCCTGAGTTTGCACGTCATATTCCGCCCCGTTGGATATTTTATGCGCGGGATATGGGGATGATGATTTTTGTTGCCGGATTGGGTGCGGCCATTCGTACCAGCCTGCGTTGGCGTCAGGCGGAAGAGCGGTTGATAGAAGCGGAGAGACAAAAGACGGAAGCGGAACTGAAAAACTTGAAGAACCAGTTGAATCCTCATTTTCTGCTCAATACATTAAATAATATCTATGCTTTGATTGCTTTTAATAGTGACAAGGCACAAGAGGCAGTACAAGAGCTGAGTAAATTGTTGCGGCATGTGCTTTATGACAATCAGCAGACTTTTGTTCCGCTTGAAAAAGAATTGGACTTTATCCGTAATTATGTAGCTCTGATGCGTATCCGCCTGCCACAGCAGGTAGAAGTGAGTGTGAATTTGGAGGCAGACTCTGGAGGTGCGTTGCAAATCGCTCCCCTTATTTTCATATCGCTGATAGAAAATGCCTTCAAGCATGGTATCAGCCCCACGGTAGACAGTTTTATCAGTATCTCTATCTTTGGGCATACGGATGGTACGGTGAGATGTGAGATCCTTAACAGCAATCATCCGAAGTCCGGGCAAGATAAAAGTGGAAGTGGAGTGGGGCTGGAACAGGTAAGCAAGCGGTTAGAACTGATTTATCCGGGACATTACGAATGGATAAAAGGGATCAGTGAAAACGGACAGGTATATTCTTCTATATTAACTATACAGACTAAAAGTTTATGATACTGAATTGTGCTATTGTAGATGATGAGCCGCTGGCTTTGGAATTGCTGAGAAGCTATGTGGAAAAAACGTCTTTCCTCCGGTTGGTAGGGAGGTATTCCAGTGCGGTGCAAGCTATGACAGAAATTCCTCTTCACGAGGAGGTGCATGTCTTGTTCCTTGATATTCAAATGCCCGAGTTGAACGGTTTGGAGTTTTCACGCATGGTCAGTCCTGAAACAAGGATTATTTTTACTACTGCATTCGGACAGTATGCCTTGGATAGTTATAAAGTCAATGCCTTGGACTATTTGTTGAAACCTATCAGCTATGTCGATTTTTTGCAATCGGTGAATAAAGCGGTGCAATGGTATGAATTGAAACAAAAGGCGGATAATGGTGTTGATGCCGATGAGGCGGATGATTGTATATATGTAAAAAGTGATTATAAATTGCTCCGAATTGCTTTAGACCGGATATTGTATATAGAAGGGTTGAAGGATTATATTAAAATACATGTGGAGGATGAGCCGAAAGCTATCCTGTCACTTATCAGTATGAAAGCTATGGAAGAGAAGCTTCCTTCCAGTCGTTTTATTCGCGTACATCGCTCGTTTATAGTGCAAAAGAGTAAAATTAAGGTGCTTGATCGGGGGCGGATTGTTTTCGGTAAAGAGTATATTCCGATTTCCGATAGTTATAAACAGGAGTTACAGATATATTTGAATAGTCATTCTGTTTGAAAAATGTGATATTTGAATGATAAAAGTTGATATTTTGTCGATATCCTTTTGCAAAAAAGAAATAATCTTTTTATATTTGCAGCATAGACAAGGGAAGTTGTGAAACTTCTTAATAGAATAGTTTAGTTAAGTCTAGTTTAGTTTTTGTGTTGTAAATCGGGAGCCTGCAAGAGTGCACGAGCTCCCGATATTTTTATATTGATTTTCAGGATTTTATGATATGAAATCAAACTATTAAGCCACTTTTTAGTATCAATATTTATAGTAAATAAATGTCAAAAATGCGACGATTTTCTTGTCGGATTCTTGTCGAAAACGCGTTTTTGTTTCCGTTTTCTTGTCCAAGATTTCCGACTTTATTACTAAAAAAGACTAGTTATGGCAAATTTTTCATTGGTAATCGTTCCTGCAAAAGTATTAACAGGAGGAAAACATAAGGTGAGAGTGATGGTTTCCCACAATGGACAAACCAGATATATCCCCACTGATATAATCATTGATTCGATTAGTGAATTTAAAGAGGGTAGGGTAGTGAAACGCCCAGACAAGGATATCCTGAATCTCCGGCTTAAAAAAATATGTGATAAATATTTTGAGAGGTATATGGAACTGGAATTCTCCAATTGCCTGACATGTTCCCAGCTTGTCAGGCTCATTACAGACAATGGCAGGGACAAATGCCATACATTTGAAGAGGTGGTGGATGAATACCTTTCACAGATAGATGAAGAGGACAGAGGCAAGACATATAAACTCTACAGGCTGGCAGCGAACAAGTTCATCCAGTTCACAGGAACCGGAGCGCCTATGGAGCATATCACTCCAATCCGAATTAATGGTTATATAAGCGCTCTCAAAAAACAACGTCTGTCAAATACGACAATCAACATCTATATCACTTTGCTTAAGGTACTCATCAATTATGCGAAGAAGATGCAATATGTCAATTTCAAGGTTGATCCGTTCGTCACCGCAAAAGTACCGTCATCCAGAAAACGTGAAACCTTCATCACCGTGGAGCAGTTGAAAAGGTTACGAGATCTTGATGTGAAGAAACATAACATGATGATAGTGCGTGATATCTTCATGCTGACATACTATCTTGCGGGTATGAATCTGGTTGACATGCTGGATTATAATTTCAAGAATACTGACGAGGTGAACTATATAAGGAGAAAGACCAGAAACACCAAAGAGGGAAATTCCATGGTGTGTTTCACAATTCCCGATGAAGCTATGCCTCTTATCATGAAGTATATGGATAAAAAGACTGGGAAACTTGTTTTCGGCAAATACAGAACTTATGTGAGCTGTTATAATACTCTGACAAGGAAAATGAAGAACCTGGCTCTTGAAGTAGGTATAAGGCATGATTTTACATTGTACTCTGCAAGGAAAAGTTTTGTCCAGCACGGCTTCGACTTGGGAATCCCCTTGAGCACATTGGAGTATTGCATAGGGCAAAGCATGAAGGAAGACCGCCCGATATTCAATTATGTGTCTATAATGAAAGTACACGCGGACAAAGCTATCAGGATGATTTTGGACAATCTGAAATAAATATGATAAAAGGCAGAATAATTTCTTTAAAAGTTTGTACATAATATTTTTATTATGTAAATTTGTATCGTCATAAAGAAACAGAGTATTAACCATTAAACACAAATCAATGACAGATGAAGAGCTAAAGCAGGAAATTGAGAAAGTTAAAAAAATGATTTCAGATTATGAAAGTTTGAAAACGGTGATTGCTCCAACTTCTGAAGAGTATGAACGACAGATGAACATTTTGCTCGATAGGCTGGGCAATCTATTGAAGATGAAAGATTAACAAAAAGCCCCTCTTGGGAGGGGTTTTGAAACTATACGATATGGATAATTTACAGGAAAAATTAGCAGAACTGAAAACCTATATAGGGAAAACGGACGAAGAAAGCAAGGCCAGATTTGATTCCTTGTCTGCGGAAATAAAGGCAATGAAGTTGACGGATGAAGAGAAAACCATCTTCAGTAACTTTATGATGCAGGGACTGGAGGATATCAGTAACAGTATGGATGTCATAGAACGGGAATTAAGAATCAGGGAACAGCTAAAAGAGGCTGTTGAGATATTGCCTTTGGCTTATATTGCTAGAAACTACTTTGGAAAGAGTGCATCTTGGCTGTATCAGCGCATAAATGGATATAAGGTGCGAGGAAAGGTCTATACGCTGAATCATGAGGAAATAGGTATCTTCAACCGTGCACTGAAAGAAATAGGAGAAAAAATAGGCTCACTGTCCATTACTGGTTAATGGCTGTTTCTTATGACACCTGATCCCCATGGTTGAGCTGCCATGGGGATTTCTTTTTATTGGATAATGCCGAGAAAATTCATATCTTTGCAGTCACAAGTATGTAGAACATAATTCTTAGTGCTTGGTTTGACTTTGGTGAGGGGGTGGTTCCCCTCACTTTTTTTATATCGGAAATCTTTGTTTATTGTTTAGTATAATGTCTATAAATTGTATGACACCTTTGAGGTTATATTATGTAGAAGCAATGTCGCATCTATATAAACAATTTCATAATGAGTAGAATTATAAAGAATTGTCCATGTACGTTAGAAGTATGGAGTGGTCCAGATGAACCGATTTTAAAAGAATGGAATATGTATTTTAACTGTAAAAATGAAATAAAGGAGTATTTAAACAGTAAACTTCAAGAGTTTAAAGGGGACATGGTAGAATGTTATGTTTATCAACTACATAAGGGCAAACTTAGTGAAGTATCGGTGTGTTTTGAAGTAAAGTAAAGAAAGTTTCCAGAAGAACAGGAAAAGGTAGCTTATTTGGCTGCCTTATTTTTTTCTTTTGGGACTCATTATATCCTAACTGCCCAAAATATATATTATGATTTTATGAGAGGATAAAAATATTCTAGTTCAGTTTAAAGTGAATAACCCCTGTTTTTTCACTTTTAGCTCCTTAATAATGTATTATAGTGTATATACTACATAGAGCAGTTTTGATTTATTCAATTATTTTAATACATTTGCACTTATTGAAATAATCATTAAAAGGTGCAATATGAAGAAAAAAATGTATTTCGTTTTGATGGCATTATTGCTGTCGTTTATTTTTAATGCCTGTTCTTCCGATTCACCGGAAGAAGAACTGCCCGAAAAAGAAGAGCCGGAGCAGCCTGAAAAGCCTGTAGAACCGAACGAACCACAAAATGGCGATGTGATTCTAAATGAGAATACAATCTTATTAAGTGACGAATTGGAGAAGTATGTAACCAATACTGTAACAGGTACTTCTTTAAATATTGACGCATCAATAAAGGAATCCGATTTGCCTGAAATCGGTCGTATCTTATTATATGGGGCAGTTTCTGAAAAATTTCCCTCAGGTTTCCTTGGCAAAGTGAAGCAAGTGGTAAAAGCACAAGGAGGCTATGAGATACAAACTGAGTCTGTTTCGTTGGAAGAAGCATTTGATAAATTATATATAAATGAACCTATGGAACTCGTTTTTGACGATATGGATGTTCCTGACAGTAGAAGTATATTGCCTTGTTCGCCTTATTGGGATAAGGACGGGTATGTAGGATTGCAAACAAGATGGAATATAGAATTTGGTAAGGCATCAGAAAAAGAATGGAGTTCAACTACCACGGATTCGGGTTCACTGTCAGGCAGTATGGAAAGCGGTGCAGGGATCGGGATAAAGTTACAATGTCGTATTGATATAGATAAGAAAGCGCAAAAAGAACCTTATATTGAATTTTCTTTTTTCTGCAAAACTTTTTATGGTTCCAGTTTTGATGTAAAGGGTGCTTTAAGCCGAGAATACAGAAAAAAAATAAAGAAGATTCCTGTAAAACCTACTTTGTTGCCGTCTGGGGTTGTGGGGGTGGCGACTCAGATAGTTTTGCAACCTGAATTTATTTTATCAGCCTTCATGAACTTTGAAGGAGAGTTCGAATATCATTCAGAACAGCATTCACAGCAAGAATGGAAAATGAGTTTTATTTATGAGCACGGTGAATCCCGTTTTGAAAGTCAGAGAATAAAAGACAATGAAGAATTATCTGTAAAATCATTGCAATAGGATGGAACAATCAGTATCGGGTTGTCTTTAGACTTTAGCATGAAATTATTTAATAACAAAGAAATTTCCTGTATGCTGGGTGCTTCTGCCGGTCCGTCGATTGCTGCGGAAATATCCTATGAACAAGAAGATTTAAACAATATATATAGCAAACTGAAAGATAGTAAAATTACGGAAACAGCTTGTAATGTAACCTCCCAAATTGCGGTTAAAACATCTTTGTTTGTAAAAAAAACGAATATTGAAGTGGAACTGGAACGTGAATTCTTATCTCTTCCTATTGGAAAGAAAGATTATTATTTGTTTCCTGAATTTGAACCTATAGATGCAATCTGGAAAGGTGATAAAATAGATGCGTCTTATCATGTAAACAGAGATGTATTTTTTCCAATTGAGTTAGGCCTCAGATTGTTGGATGAAAAAAAGAAGAAAGTGGAAGATTCGGAAGAGAAGATTGAATATAGACTTTCTGGAACTTCCCCTGTCGAGTTGACTACAAGTTTTAGTAGTCCTGATAAGAATAAAAATTATTGTGTATGTCCAACCATAAAACTACCTATATTTGATGAAATCATACTGGCATTACCTGAGCAGGAGATAGAGGGAATAACACTCGTAACAGGAGATGCTATAGTCCAAAATAAAACTACGGCGCTTGTAACGTGTGAGTATAAAAATGTTATTCCTTGGACTAAAAAAATAGGCGTAGAATTTATTGACGAATCTGGTAAAAGACAAGAGATAGTCCGGGATATTATTGAAGATGGTATATACAACTTTCAACTTACGGGGCTTCAATCTAAAATGACATATACTTATCGGGCATTTGCAATAGTTGATGGTGAACATGTATATGCTGATAATTTTAACTCATTTACAACCTCGGAAATCCTTGATATAAAGGATGTTGATTTTAAAATAATCCCATCATTCAAGAATAGCTGGCCTGATACTACTGAGCTTTTCGATTATAATATAACTTTTAGGGAGTCTCGTTATCTAAAATTCTGGTATGAGATTTTTACCAATGATGTTCAAAAATTACAGGGAGTATCTAAATGGGGAACTATACTTTATAAAAATGGAATCGTTTGTGATACTCATACGGCCACTAGAAAAGATGTAAGTTTTAATGTGTTTCGTTGCGATGAAGCTGATCTTACTATTCATAATAGTACTTATACGGCGATAGCTGATAAAGCGATTTATTCAATCGGTATTTTTGTTGAGCGTACTGATAGCTTAGGTAAAACAGTAGTTGAAACAACAGAACCTAAGCAAATTGAACCTCCTATTTATTCTCAGAAACCTGAGATCGTAATCAGTTCTATAGAAAAAATTTTACCTGATGCAATTATAGGGGACTGGTATGATGATAATGGGGTGCATCAAGTCCAAAAACAAATTTATAGTATGCTTAAATATAGAGTACGAGGATTATTTTGGATGAAGCCTATTCGGGGAAATAATGAAGGAATAAATATTGTACACAATTGCCCTTTGGATGAAGCGTACTATGAAAGTGGTTTGGGACCTAGTTATTATAATAACCAAAGACCACAAACGGTCCGCATAACAGCTAAAGATCTGACAACTGGTAAAATTATAACAAGTAATGTGGTTAACATTCCTTGATAACTATCGTTGTTAAACATGACATTTTACTTTTTAACTAATGACAAATTAAAGAATTGGGACTGTTTCTGAATGATTCAGTTCCTTTTTTTATCGCCCCTATTTATTACAAGCCAAAACGGTTCAGATTAGTTACGTTTTGACAATCTA
>OLPN01002303.1_pt1 | contig 15111 bp, 15 predicted proteins | sample 1672601 | NCBI WGS metagenome assembly OLPN01 (sample SAMEA3136704, study PRJEB25190) | human gut metagenome | reverse complement strand
TAGAGCGCTGCGTTCACATCGCAGAGGTCGAGGGTTCGAGTCCCCCATCCTCCACTTGGAAAACCCCATACCATAATGGTATGGGGTTTTGTCTTTTTTGCGTTTTGGGGAGAGGAGAGGGGACATCTATGAAGATTCAAAAAGTTGCACTGCTGGGGGCCGGGGCTGTCGGCTCCTACGTGATTTGGGGGCTTTCCCGCTGCCCGAGCGTTCAGTTCGGCGTCATTGCCGAGGGCAGCCGCGCCGAGCGCCTGCGCCAGGGCTGCGCAGTCAATGGCGAAATCTTGCGTCCCGTCGTCTGGACGCCGCAGGAGGCACAGGGGGCTGATCTGCTGATCGTCGCGCTGAAATATGGGGCACTGCCCGGTGCACTGGACACCATCCGCACCGCTGTCACCGAAAGCACCACGGTCATGAGCTTGATGAACGGCGTGGACAGCGAGGAACGCATTGCCGCCGCGGTCGGCGCGGAGCACCTGTTGTATTCGCTCATCAAGATTGCCTCCTGCCATGACGGCAACTGCTATCGCTTTGACCCGGAAGCCACCATCGGCATCATTTACGGTGAACTGCAAGAGCCCTGCCAGAGCGAGCGGGTGCAGGCCGTGGCAGAGCTGTTTGCCGCTGCCGGGCTGCACGCCCGCGTCACCGAGCATATCCGCGAGGAAATGTGGAGCAAGTTCCGGCTGAACGTCTGCAACAATCTCCCGCAGGCAATTTTGGGTGCCGGGGTCGGCTGCTACCAGGACAGCGTCCACATGAAGGCCATCAGCGACGGGCTGCGGGCCGAACTGGAGACGATTGCCGCCGCCAAAGGAATCGATCTGCGCCTTGTGGAGGCATCTTCCCGCCACGGCAGCGCCGTCCCGCCGACGGCCCGCTATTCGACCTTGCAGGACCTGGACGCCGGGCGTCACACCGAGATCGATATGTTCTCCGGTGCGCTGATCCGCATGGGCAAAGAGCTCGGCATCCCCACGCCCTACAACGAGTATACCTACCATATGATCAAGGCGCTGGAAGAAAAGAACGACGGGCTGTTTGATTACGACAAAACCAACCGTAAATCTACGTGGGCTACCTGATTGGCAAGCCTCTTTCTTTGCGAATATTTGCTATAATAAATAAAAATTCTTCACAAAAATCTCTTTACCGCTAAAGGGAGGCCCCTATGTTATTCCTGCAAATCCTGTTATACTGCCTCCGCTGTTTCTTTTGATGGTAAAGTTCCTGGCGCGGGACAGCGGGCGCAACTGCCTGTATTTTTACCCACAAGGCTACCTGGATGAGGCCCAGAAGCGCGGCCTTGCCACCGTGCTGTACCTGGCTATCGCGCCGGCCCTGCCGTGCTGCTCAGCCAACTGCTGGGCTAAACAGCCCCACTGTAACCCCACCTCTCGCCGCCCGGTGTATGCCGGGCGGCTTTTTCTTTTGGGGGCCGATGGACATTTCCCCGCAACTGCGCTATACTGTTGGCAGAACCGGGAAAGGAGATTTTGTTTATGCAAAACTACCGTTGGGCCACCCTGGGCTGCGGCGTTATCGCCAATGAGCTGGCGCAGGCGCTGGCCAGCCGCGGGCAAACACTGTATTCCGTCGCCAACCGCACCCATGCCAAAGCCGAGGCCTTCGCCGAGAAGTACGGCATTGAAAAAGTCTACGACCAGATCGACGATGTGTTCGCTGACCCGGACGTGGATATCATCTATATTTCCACTCCGCACAACACCCACATTCAGTACCTGCGCAAGGCACTGGCCGCGGGTAAGCACGTTCTGTGCGAGAAATCCATCACCCTGAACTCTGACGAGCTGGACGAGGCCATCCGCCTGGCCGAGGAGCACCACGTCGTGCTGGCCGAGGCAATGACCCTCTACCATATGCCCATCTACCGCAAATTGCAGGAAAAGCTCGACACCGGCGCGTTAGGCGAGCTGCGGCTTATCCAGATGAATTTTGGCAGTTACAAGCCCTATGATATGTCCAACCGCTTCTTCAACCGCAATCTCGCAGGCGGCGCACTGCTGGATATCGGCGTCTACGCGCTGTCCTTCGTGCGGTGGTTCATGACCTCCGCACCGGACGAGGTCGTCTCCCAGGTGCGGTTTGCCCCCACAGGCGTGGACGAGCAGGCGGGCATCCTTTTGAAAAACAAGGAGCAGGAGATGGCGTCGGTCATTCTCTCGCTGCACGCTAAGCAACCCAAGCGCGGCACGGTCGCCTTTGACAAGGGCTATGTCGAATTCTACGACTACCCCCGCGGGCAGGAGGCCGTTATCACCTACACCGAGGACGGCAGTAAGGAGACGCTGCGGGGCGGCAGCACCGCCGACGCCCTGCTCTACGAGGTCGAGGACATGGAGCGCGCCATTGCCGGGCAGGGCACGATGCACTTGGACTACACCCGCGACGTCATGCGCATCATGACCGACATCCGCCGCCAGTGGGGCATGACCTACCCGGAGGAGGAATAAGCGATGGTACAGGTCGATCTCATCACCGGGTTCTTGGGTTCCGGCAAGACAACTTTTCTGCGTAAATACGTGCAGTATCTTGTGGCACAGGGGCATAACGTCTGCATTCTGGAAAACGACTTCGGCGCGGTGAACGTGGATGCTATGCTTTTGCAGGACCTCATTGGGGACAACTGCGATCTGGAAACGATCAGCGGCGGCTGCGACTGCGACACCCACCAGCGCCGTATGCGCACCAAGCTCATCTCGATGGCAATGCGCGGCTTTGACCGGGTTGTCATCGAGCCCAGCGGTATTTTCGACGTGGACGAGTTCTACGACATCCTGCGGGATGAGCCCCTGGACCGCTGGTACCGCTTGGGCAGCGTCATTGCTATCGTAGACGCGAAGCTCGAGAGCGAGCTTTCGCCCCAGGCGGATTACCTGCTGGCGTCGGAGGCCGCCAGCGCCGGGCTGGTGGTCATGAGCCGGGTGCAGCAGGCCGGGGCAGGGGAGTGTGCCGCCGTGGTGGATCACCTGAACCATGCGCTGGAAGGCTGCCACTGCGCCCGCCGCTTTGGCGAAGACGTGCTGTGCAAAGACTGGGCCGCGCTGACCGACGCCGATTTTGCCCGCATTGACGGCTGCGGCTGGCGGCAGACGAGCTATGTCAAGCTGCATTTCGACGAGCATGAGGCATTTACTTCGCTGTATTTCCTCAAGGCGGGCCGCACGGTCGAGCAAATCAAAGCCGCCGCACAACTGCTTTTGCACGATGCAAAGTACGGGCACATTCTGCGCATCAAGGGGTTTATTCCCGATGGCGGCGACTGGGTCGAGCTGAACGCCGCCCGGGATACCATGACCGTGCAGAAAATCGCCCAAGGGCAGGAAGTTCTCATCGTGATTGGAGAAGGTCTGGAGAAAGAGGCGATTGAGAGGGTTATTAAGGGGTAATCCCTTTGCCTTCCCCCTTGGGGGACGCCTTTCCAAAACATATCCCCCGCCGGAATTTTCTGGCGGGGGATGTTGTTATTCAGCGCACATTTTCAAAAAATTCTGCGTTTATTCCTCAAATGCCTTGACCCAATCGTACTCCTTGTGGACGGCGCGAGGGTCGTTCTGGGCTTTGCGGGCCGTGTACTCGCCAATGACGGCGGCGGGCATCAGCAGCGCACGCTCCACTTCAGACTGGAACACCAGCTTGGGGTTTTTGATTTTCGGGTTCTTCATCAGGTCTTTCCAGTAGGTGTCATAGTCCATCATCACGGCCATGGCCTCATACAGCGGGGTCAGGCTCTCGTACCGGGCAATGACCTTGTTCAGTGCGTTGAGGAATTGCATATTGGCCTTGCCTTCCATCATGCCGTCATCCTTACCTTTGACGTTGCGGCGGCAAAAATAGGCCGTCATCTGCAAAATATCGTCGAATGCCTCCATCTGGCCGGTCGTCAGCCGGGCGGACAGAGCATCGCGGTCGATGTAGCGCAGCAACGCCGCCATGACCTGCTTTTTCGTGGCGGCATCCTCGGGCATCAGCTGGTTGACCGGCTCGGCATCGGTCTCCACAAAGTCGGTCGTCTCAACGATATCAGGCTGCTCGGGCGCGGCATCGTAGCCGCCCAGCGGCTCCGGCACGCCGGAAGTAACGTACATACGGTAATTTTCCAAATCGTCCAGAATGGCCTTGGACAGATAAGGCAGGGGGGCACTCTTCGTGCGGGCCACCGGAATAACCCGGGTCGCGTAGCGGGCGGCCGTACCCTCAAACCAACGGCGCAGTCCGCCGCAGTTGTCGATGACGTTGTTCACGGTCTGGAAGAAATGCGCGTTGCCGCCATCGATCATCTTGTCATTGCCGCGCGGCGTACCGGCCATTTTGACCATCGCGCCGATCATCGTGTGTACGGCCTCCATCTCGTCGGCTGTCAGCTCGCGGTTCAGCTTGTCCAGCTCGGCTTTGACCTCCAACTCCTGGCGCAGCAGATCCGGCGTAGCACCGTAGGAATAGGGGATCGTCGTCTCAGGCACCGAGACATACTCCAGCGTCAGGATACTCGGATCGTCGTCCAGCGAACCGGTCTCGGCGGGGGTCAGCTTCTTCTTGCCGCGGGACTTGCTGGACATGGACTTCGTGATCTCGTTCAGCTTGTCGTCGGCCACCTGCTTGTCCACAGGCTCGATCGTGACAGCCACGGCAATGACGCGCTGGCGGTCTTTTTCGTAGACTTCGTAGTCAAAATAAATGTCGGTGTGGCCGTTGATCTCGCTCTTGGCCTTGTCCAGCACAGTGCGGCGCACGTGGGCCCAGTTGGTGGCGTTGCAGTCCACCTGCTTTTTCAGCGTCTCGATGTTCCAGACCAGCGGCTCGCCTTTTTGCTTTTTCGTGAGATAAAGGTTCTGGTAGCTCTTGCACAGCTCATAAATTTTCAGGCTGTACTGGCTCTTCATCGGCAGCGTGTAGGTGATGTTCATGGTGGTGTAGAACTCTTTTAGCTGGATCAGGTGGGGCTTTAATGCCTGGTCCAGCGTTAAGACGATCTTGCCGGTGCCCTCGTCGATGGTCGCACCGGAAAGCCAACGGAACATCGTAATCTTTTGCGTGCCTGCCAGGCGTATCCACTGCACCTTCGCGTTAGCGATCGCGTCGATGTTGTTGCGCACCTGGGCATACATCGAGCCGTTGTGCGGGTCGACGCCGCAGAGCTTCAGAAACTCATAGATGGACATTTCGTACCGGGGCAGCTCGGTATCCGACGGCTTGATCATCGCAAAAATGTGCAGCATCAATTTTTGCTGGCTCAATGTCAGGGTGGACATGGCGTTCTGGATCAGGTCATTGGATTTGCGCACAATGGTCTGGCTGCCGCGGCCGCTGTATGTGGCAACCGGAGCCTCTGCCTGGGTTTTGGCGGTGTCCTTCTTCGGCGGGCGGCCGGGGGATTTTTTCGGTCCGCGTATCGGGGCGTTGGGGTATAGCGAATCTATGGGGGAACTAGTTTTGTCTTTGGGTACCATGGCGTGACCTCATCTTCTTCAACACATTACACGTATGATAGCAGATTGTGCGTCAAGTGTCAATTATTGTAATATCCGACACATTTTGACGATGCCGCTCAAAATCCCTGTTTTTTCGTTCTTGGCTTTTTACTCTCTATTTATATATATTTAGAAATAATGTGTAGCTGTGTCGAAAATTACAATAGAAATGTGCCGCGGATTCCAACTGCGGTGTGCTGTAAATAACAACTGTTTTGTGCGCAAAGCTACAATGTGCCGGGCATAACAACCCGAAAAAATTATTTTTTGGGCAAGAATCGTGCGGTGCCGATTTGGCGGATTTTGGGAACTGTGCGCTGAATAACAACCCCAGAGACGGGATTTTTGAAATTCTGGAAAAAATTCAAATTGTGCGCTCGACTCCAACACCCAGAAATTCAAAAAAGATTTTTGCGGGAATTGTGCTGCGAATAACAACAGGGGCAGAAAAATCGGAAATTTTGCAAAAATCCCGGAAAATTCGCAAAAAATCAAATTGTGCTGTGAATAACAACACCCGGCGAAAATTCTTGAAATTGTGTCGAGACTAACAATCTGCCCGGCAAAAGCAGAATTTTTGCGGAATTGTGCGCTGAATAACAACCCCAACAGAAATTTTTGCGGGAATTGTGCCATGAATAACAACAAGGAAGGCACGCTAAACAGTGATTTTTTGCAAAATGTGCCGCGAATAACAACACCCGTCGCTGCAAAAATGAAATTATACATACTGTAAATTGTGCGTTGAATAACAACCCCCACCCAGAAAATGTGCTGCAAATAACAACAGGGGAAAAGCCGGCAGAATTTTTGGAAATGTGCCGTACATAACAACCTTGATTTTGGCCCGGCAACAGAAATGTGCCGCCGATAACAACCCTAAAAAGCCCGTGAATTTTTCCGAATTGTGCGCTGGATAACAATAGATTTTGCAAAAATCCTGCCGCTTGCCCCGGCAAACTGTGCTGTAAATAACAACAGCATTTTTCGCAAACTGTGCGCTCGATAACAATGCCAAACCCTAAAATCCTGTGCCGAACTGTGCTGCCGATAACAATACAGTGTGTAGAAAACTGTGCCGGCGATTCCAACACCCAAAATTGCACCCGGCTCCTGAATTGTGCCGCGAATAACAACCCCAGCAGAAAAATTTCCGGGTTGTAACGCTGCGCACAATTCGGATTTCCCCTTTCTAAAAATGTATGCTACAATAACGGCAGAATTTTTTTGCAATTTCCTCTTGACCCTGACGCTGCGTGATACTGTATGCTGAAACTACCGCGAAAGGAGAAAGCGCTATGATGACTGTAAAAGAGGTCAGCCGCCTGACCGGTTTGAGCGTGCGCACCCTGCAATATTACGACCAAATCGGCTTGCTGCACCCCGGCACCCGCACCGAGGCGGGCTACCGCCTCTACGATGCCGCCACCCTGGAGACCCTACAGCAGATTTTGTTGTTCTGTGAGTTGAAATTCTCGTTAAAAGAGATCGCCGCGATCCTGCAAAACCCGCACTTCGACCGGGAAAAGGCGCTGGAACAGCAAATCGAGCTGCTGACCCTCCAAAAACGGCATCTGGAAAGCCTCATCACTCTCGCGGAAAACATCCGACAAACAGGAGGAAATACCATGGATTTTACCGCATTTGACACGAAGAAGCTCGACGAGTACGCCGCAAAGGCCAAACAGCAGTGGGGCGCAACGGCGGCCTACCAGGAGTACGAGACAAAGAACGCCCATGAGACAACACAGGCCCAGCAGGAAAACGCCCGTGCGTTGATGGCCCTGGTCGCGGCGTTCGGCCACATGCAGACGAAAGACCCGGCTGACCCGGCCGTGCAGGCACAGGTGCAGAAATTGCAGGCGTTCATCACGGAACATTACTACACCTGCACCAAAGAAATTTTGCACAGCCTGGGCCAGATGTACGGTGCGGGCGGCGAATTTACCGCGAACATCGACGCAGCGGGCGGCCCCGGCGCGGCGGAGTTCGCCCGGAAAGCCATCGAGCGATACTGCTGCGGGTGAGTTCCAAACTTGCCCATTGTATCCCGCCGCGATTTGTGCTAGTATCAATAGCAGAAGCCAATAGAGGAGGAAACCGGTATGTTCAGAACCATGCGCCGCTTTAAACAGGAGCTTACCCGGGAGGAATGCCTGGCCGTTCTGCGCAGCCAGCCCCGCGGGGTGCTGTCACTGCTGGGGGAGAATGGCTACCCCTACGGCCTGCCCATCGACTACTGGTACAATGAGACTGACGGAAAGCTCTACTTCCACGGTGCGAAGGAAGGACACAAGATTGACGCCATCCGCGCCTGCGATAAGGCGTCCTTCTGCGTACACGACGAAGGACAGCGCGTGGCAGGGGAGTGGCCGCTGCATTTTTGCAGTGTCATCGTGTTTGGGCGCATCGCCCCGGTGACGGATGCCGCCCTGACTGAAACCGCCTGCCGCCGCCTGGCCGAAAAGTTCACCGACGATGTCGCTTATATCGACGCCGAGATCGCCGCGGCCAGGGACCGGGTGCTCTGCCTGGCCCTGACGCCTGAGCATATGACCGGCAAGCGGATCAAGGAGAGTTGATAGGACACGATGAAAAAGACAATCGACACTGCGGCCCTGGTAAAAGAAGCCGCCATCCTGACCGGGGGTGTAGCCATCATTGCGGCTGCCGTGTATTTCTTCCTCGTGCCAAGCCATGCGTCGGTCAGCAGTATTTCGGGCTTGGGCATTGTGCTGGCAAACTTTGTGCCGTTGCCACTGTCCGCCATCACGATGATTTTGAACGTCGTGCTGCTCATCATCGGCTTTTTCACCTGCGGGCGGGAATTCGGTGTCAAGACCGTCTACACCAGCGTCATGCTGCCGGTGTTCATCGCCCTGTTTGAGCGGCTTTTCCCGGATATCGGCTCGCTGACCGACAGCCAGGAACTGGACGTGCTGTGCTATATCCTTGTCGTCAGCGTGGGATTGAGCATCCTGTTCAACCGCAACGCATCGTCGGGCGGGCTGGATATCGTGGCAAAGATCATGAACAAGTACCTGCATATGGAGCTTGGCCGCGCCATGTCGCTGTCCGGTATGTGCGTGGCGCTCTCGGCGGCGCTGGTCTACGACAAAAAGACCGTGGTGTTAAGCATTTTAGGCACCTATTTCAATGGCCTTGTGCTGGACCACTTTATCTTTGACCACAACATCAAGCGCCGTGTCTGCATCATCACTGAAAAAGAGGAAGCGCTGCGCCGCTTCATCCTCAGCGACCTGCACAGCGGCGCGACGGTGTATGAATCCTACGGTGCCTACAATATGCAGAAGCGGCGGGAAATCATCACCATCGTGGACAAGAACGAATACCAGAAATTGATGAACTATATGAACCAGGAGGATCCGCAGGCCTTCATCACGGTCTACACCGTGTCGGACATACGGTATCGGCCGAAAGTGTGAAACCCCATGCAAACCCAAACCGCTGCCAAACCGCAGCAGGATATGACCGCCCAGCTGGCCGAAGGGCAGATCTTCCCGCGTATCTTCCGCGAGCGGGAGACAGAAGTTTGGCGCAGGATCGCAAAATTTTTGAAGAGATAAAAAAGTTCGCAAAAAAAAAGAGAGTTTTTTCAAAAAAAGCGTTGACAAATCCCACCGGGCACGCTATAATATATGAGCGTTGAGGGCAGACGCCCAAAACAAAACCCGATGGGGATTCGCATAATGGTAGTGCAGCGGACTCTGACTCCGCCCGTGGGAGTTCGATCCTCTCATCCCCAACCACACCGCAGCAGCTTAGCTGCTGCGGTTTTTCTTTCCGGGGTGTAGCGCAGTTGGTAGCGCGCTTGGTTCGGGACCAAGAGGCCGTGGGTTCAAATCCCGTCACTCCGACTGAAAACCGCCAGATATCGTTTGATGTCTGGCGGTTTTTATTTTGCATTTAAAATAAAATCAAAAACACCGATAGCCTTTCCAGCCGGAAAAGCCATCGGTGCATTTTTTTATTTCAAATTCGGTCGATCCTGGTCGCCGTCCGCTTTGAACATCACGAAATTCTCGGGCTTATTCGTGAAATAATAATACTCGGTGTTCTCGTGCAGGGGCGGGGTCAGGTAATTGGGGATGATGCAGCCGTCGCCCTCGATGCGCTCGGTGAAGCCGGCGGCAAGCCAGACGTCGGCGGGGATGCCGGCGTTGTAGCAGTCCATGTACTCGGCACTCGCGTGGTTTAAAATCGCGTCCAGCGCGGCACCCAGGCGGGGCAGCACGGCGTCCTCGCCGATGAAATCCACCAGCCGTACGACGGCGGCACAGCCGGTGTCCTGGGCACAGACCGTGCGGGTCACGACGTAGGCCAGCAGCTTGCCGTTCTCCTGCGCGGCCCAGACGTCATACTTGAAGTGCGGGTAGTGGAAATACCGCCGCCGCATATACCACACATCCTTGCGGGGCGTGTGGGGCGTGGCGGGCATCCCCAGCGAGATCAGGTCGGCGGCGTCCGCCACCTTGGCAAGGCCTAAATCGCGCTGCACAGGGGGCAGGGAATACCGCAGCGGCTTTGCCAGATAGTAGGCGCGGCGGCGGCCCAGGCGGTAGTAGTGGGGCAGACGTTCGGCCTTCCAGCCCAAAAACTGGTAAAACGTGCAGGTGTTGGGGCGGATATTGTTGCAGGCCACCACGTCGGCGTTCAGTAGGCCGGGCAGGGCGTTCATCAATTCCAGCCCGACGCCGTTGTGGCCCTTGGCGGCCACCCAGACGCTGACCCAGATATCAGGCTTGCGCTTGGTGTTGGCCAGTATGTACCCAGCGGCGCTGACGTACCGGCCGTCCTCCTCCGCTACGGCAAACTGCGGGATGCCGCTGCGGCCGGCATAGTAGTGATGGAACAGCTCGGGCCGATTGAGCAGCGGCAGACGCATATCAAAATTTTCGTTGATGAAGTCAATGATGGCGGTATCCTCACCCAGGCGTGCCAGCCGGAAAGTTGTCTCAGACAATGGCAGACCCTCCTGTGACCGGCAGCGTTACGCCGGTGATGAACCGTGCCTCGTCGGAGAGCAGGAACGCCATGGCGGGGACAACATCGGCGGGCGTCGCGTTGCGGCCCATGGGGTTTTCTTCGGCGGCGGCCTGCACGATGAGGTCAGGGGTATCCTTTAAGAAATTCGTCTCCATCATGCTGGGGGCCACGCAGTTGACCGTGACGCCGAAGCGGGCGTACTCGACAGCCAGGCTCTTGACCAGCCCGCCGATGGCACTTTTCGCCATGACGTAGGCGGCGGTGTTTTTGGGCGGGCAGCCGATGGTATAGCTGGTCTGGATGAACAGCACGCGGCCAAACTTGGCCTTGGCCATGGCGGGCAGCACGGCGCGGCAGATGCGCACGGCGCTGTGGACCTGAATTTCCAAATCGCGGTCAAAACGGGTCTGGTCAAAGGCCTTGAACTTGGCGTTGACGACCGGCAGCGCGGGCAGGTGGATGAAATGCGTCGGCGCGGGGGCAGACGCCGCCAGCACCTGCACAAAGGTATCGACTTTGGCGCGGTCGGACAGGTCAACGTCAAAGGGGCGCACCTGGCCGGGAAAGCGGGCGCAGAGGTCGGCCAGCTTTTCCAGGTCGCCGCAGCCCTGGGCCAGCACAGTGGCGTCGGGGGCGGCAGTCAGCAGCCGCTCGATCAGTGCGCGGCCCACATCGCTGGTAGCGCCGGTGATAAGATAGGTATAAGACATGGTTTTTCTCCTCTTTATTTCGCTAACCCGGCCTTGATAATGCCGCGGGTCACGCGCTTGCCGTCCTGGTTGGTGATGACGGCCTTGATTTCGGCCTCGCTGCCGATCTCACTGACGTTCACGACGGTGCCCTTGATGGTCAGCGTGTCGCCAATGAAAATGGGTTTGGCAAACTTGCACTCCACGCCGTGCAGCAGGCAGTGCTCGCCGGGCAGGTAGACGCCCGCCAGCGTGGAGAAAAAGCTCGCCCCCAGCATCCCGTAGACGACGCGGCCGGGGTAGCCGCGGCCCTTGGCGTAGTCAGCGTCGATGTGGATGGGGGAGACGTCCCCGGTGATGGCGCGGAAGGCGTCCATCATTTCCGGTGTGACGGTCACGGTAAACTCCTCGGTCAGACCGGGGGTCATTTCCGCCAGCGTGTAGTGGTTCATGGCAGGCTCCTTTGGCAAAAGCATTTGAAAAAAGGCGGCAGGATGCCGCCCTAAAACGATATGAGATTTACACCATCCGTGCAACCAGGTCCAGCAGGTCGCCCACGTCCTTCAGGCCGCGGACGTCGGCCAGCTTGAACTTGATGTTGAACTTCTTCTCGATGGCGGTCAGCAGGTTGATCTGCTCCAGGCTGTCCCAGTCCTCGATATCGTCGGCGCAGGTGCTGCGGGTGATCTCAAGGGTGTCATCGTCAAAATTATCGCGGAAAATATCCTGTACCGCGTTCAGAATTTCCTGTTCAGTCATACTGTAACTCCTTTTATATTATGGTAGTTACCTATAATATAGCATAAAAGCAGAGCAGACGCAAGATTTTTACAGCCCATAATCCTCCAACCGTCTCTGCAATTCCACCTCATCCGCTACCTGCACGCCCTGCTGCAGGGCCAGCACGTCGCTTTCGGGCAGAAGGTGGGTGTAAATATCCTCATAGATCGCCAGCGGGCCGGTGCCGTCGGCGGTGTACAGCGCCACATGGCCGCCGCTGTCTTTTAAAAGGTAGCGCGCCGGGGCAGGGGAGGGCTGCCCGCGCAGAAACCACACCATCCCCGCCGCGATGCAAAGCACCGCTGCTGCCGCCAGCAGCGAAAGATACACCCTGCGGATTTGTCTGTTTTGCATAATAATTCCCCCTTGCGTGGATAGTATGGGCACCATTGCAGACAAAAACACCGAAAGTTGTGAATTTTACGTCCGATACTGTACTTTTGGCCCCGACTTGTGGTATAATTCATTCTATAACATTGTGCGATTCTGTGTTACGGCCTTTGCCGTGCGCTTTGATACAGACCAAAGGAGGCGGTTCCCATAGAACCCAAGCAGCAGCGCCATATCTCCACAGATGGCGTAAAGACGACGACAGGTGCCACCGGCCAGCCCGGCGCACCCGCACCGAAAAAGAAAAGACCGAAAAAGCGCCGCAGTATCATCGGCATGATCTTCAGCTTCATCGGCTGTATGCTCTGCCTGTGCATCATGGCGGCCAGCGTGGGCGGCGTGCTGCTGTCCATGTATATCGTGCAGGTCACGGCAGATGACGCCGAGACCCTTGACCTGGACAACCAGAAAAACAAGCAGACGACAATCATCTACGACCGTTACGGCGACGAGTACGCCCAGCTGACCCGCGGCGAGGACCGCATCTGGCGCGAGCTTTCCGCCATGCCGGACAACCTGAAAAACGCCGTCGTCGCCATCGAGGATAAGAACTTCTGGACCGAACCCGGCATCAACCTCAAGGGCACCATCGGTGCCGCGCTGAACGCGTTCACCGGCAACCGCATCTGGGGCACCAACCGCGGCGCCTCCACACTGGAGCAGCAGCTGATCAAAAACCTGACCGGCGATAACGAGCAGGACAATATGCGTAAGGTGCGCGAGATCTTCCGTGCCTTGGGTCTGGACAACAAGTACAGCAAAGAGACCGTCCTTGAAGCGTACCTGAACACCATCCCGCTGACCGGCATTGTCCACGGCATGGAGGCTGGCTCGCTGCAATACTTCGGCAAGCATGTCGAGGACTTGACCCTGTCGGAGTGCGCCGTGCTGGCCTCTATCACGAAGAACCCGACGAAGTACAACCCTGCCACCAACCCTGAAGAACTCATCAAGCGCCGCAACCATGTTCTGTACGAGATGCAGTCTCAGGGGTATATCACCGAGGCTGAGTTTGAAGCCGCGAAGGCCGAGACCATCACGCTGGTGGAAAGCTCCGCCGCGACCGAGAACGCGACCCGTTCTTCCAGCAACTCCTGGTTCACCGATGCGCTCTACACCGAGCTGCTGAGCCAGCTGCAGGAGGATCTGAACTACACCGCCGATGAGGCGAAGGAACTGATCTTCTCCGGTGGTCTGCGCATTTACTCCACCGTTGACCCCACCGTGCAGGCGGGCATCGAGAAAACGATGTACAACGAGGACGACCTGATCCCTGCCCTGTGGCATGAGGAGCCGGTCTGCCTGCGCGATTATCCTGCGGATTCCAGCAGTTGGGACGAGGTGCAGTACGACGAGGCTACCGGTCTGCCCATCACGAAGGACGGCTATGCGGTCTACGGCCAAGAGGCTATCCCCATCTACGCCGATGAGGAGGGCACGACCCTCAAGATGGGCACCTCCACCGACCCCGACTACCCCAACGACACCACCGTCTACCTCTGCGTGTATGAGAAAGTCCGCACCCAGGCTGCAATGGCAACGCTGGACTACGACGGCAGCATCCTGGGCATCGGCGGCGGCATTGGCGAGAAGAAGTACGACCTGGGCTTCAACCGCGCGACTTCTCCCCACCAGACCGGTTCTACGATGAAACCCATCGGCGCGTATGCGCTGGCGCTGGACTACAAGCTCATCAACTATTCTTCCCAGATTCTGGATTCGCCCTACTACTCTGCGGAGGACAAGAAGGTCCTGAAGGATCAGTATATCGGCGTGATGAGTCCCTATTCCGAGGCAGCCCAGTCCCGCAGCGATGTCTGGCGCGCCTGGCCCACCAACTACGGCGGTGTAGGCGGCCAGGGCAACCCGATGCTCGTCTATGACGCCCTGCAGCAGTCCTACAACACCGTGGCTGTCTGGGTCGGCGATATGGTCGGCGTGGATTACTTGTACAACTTTGTGCATGACACGCTGGAATGCAGCTATATCAACGCCGAGAACGATATGGACCTCGGCCCCTTGGTGCTGGGTTCCCAGAGCAGCGGCCTGACGGTCGTACAGCTGGCCGGTGCCTACACAATGTTCAACACCGGCACCTTCACCACGCCGCACTACTACACCGAGATCACCGATTACCAGGGCAACATGATCCTGGACAACAACAAGTATATCAACACCACCCAGGCCATCAGCGCTGACACGGCCTACATCATGAACCGCATGATGTGGAACGTCCTGCACAGCAGCAAGGGTACTGCCTACGGCAAGGGTCCCGACGGCGAGATGGACTCCGTGGCCAAGACCGGTACGACCAGCAACTACAAGGATTACACCTTCGCAGGCCTGACGCCGTACTACGTGACCGCCATCTGGTGGGGCTGTGACCGCCCGACCGAGATGGACACGCTGGGCAAGGCGGGCAAGAATGCCAGCCCCATCCAGTACGCCTGGAAGTATCTGATGGAAGATCTGCAGGCCGACCTGCCGGTCAAGGAGTTCGCCAAAGGCGAGAACGTTGTGGAGAAGCGCTTCGACACCTCCACCGGCGCAATCGTTTCTGGCGGCGGCGCGGTGGGTTACTACACCGAGGATAACCTGCCCGACAGCAGCTACGTCGTCTCGACCGAGGACGATCCCTACGCCGCCCTGGCACAGGCCGCTGCGGATGCCGCGGCAGGTGCCGAATAAAAGCCTTCCCCCTTGGGGGAAGGTGGCGCGAAGCGCCGGATGAGGGGCGCGCTTGCCGCAGCGAC
>OLPN01002300.1_pt1 | contig 15116 bp, 5 predicted proteins | sample 1672601 | NCBI WGS metagenome assembly OLPN01 (sample SAMEA3136704, study PRJEB25190) | human gut metagenome | reverse complement strand
GAAATCTCCCGCCGCAATGAGGTTTATACTATCGTGGAATGAGATTTCTCCACTCCGCTTCCGACCGTCGAAATGACAGTGAGGTGGAGTGGCAACGGTGTCATTTCTGTATTTTTTCACAGCCCCTTTTTGTTTTTATGAAGGCTCTAACACTACGGCACGTGCCGAACTGTCATTTCGAGCGCAGCCGGTCAGCCGCCAATAGGAAAGCCTCTTATTGGGCAGGCTATAGGCCAACTTCGGCTGACTTGGAGGTCCTATGCAGGATCTCCACAGAGTCGAGAAATCTCCTACCGCCATGCTCTCCGCTCTATTGGCCTCATATCATAGAACGTAACGTAGGCTCCTTCCCCAGGTGGCAATCCTGCATAGGATTGCCAAGTCGGGCGAAGTAAGGCGCCTGGCCTGCCCATAAGGGCGCTTTCCTTTTGTCGCCCGACCGTCAGCAGCTGGGCGATAGCCCTGAGGATAGGTCCGAATAAATAGCAGGTACATAAAGATTCACATTATGGGGGTCTTGGCTTTTCAAAGAAAGGCCTGTTATTTTCCATCGCCTTCGTGCCTTTAAAACATCTTATCCCCATAGCATTCCCACATAAGGAAGCGGACTTCCTCTATCCACTTCCATTTTTTTGCTCATATATGAAATAAAAACTATGTAAAAAACCTTATGACACTTTGAAATTATGATTCATGAAATAATACGTTATGCTATGAAACCATATTAATACAGGAATGTTTAAACATGAAATCAACGGCACACATAAGGGAATAAACAGCAGAAGTGATGAAAAATCATAATCTATTTCTATAGAATGACTGGGAAAATATGAGAAAGCTGCATAAACAATACACTGGGATGACGGCAATCAGCCATAATTATGAATCCGCTCTCTCTTATTCTTATTTCCATATGTAAATTGACCTTCCTCTTACATCACACCCTATTCTTAAAAATATAAATCTAATTTTTATTTTAGGTTCTATGCATCTCTTAGTATTCTCGGATTACATAGATTTACGGTCCGTTGTAATAGAGCGTTATTGGAGGGAGAGTTGAAATGAATCGAATCTACAAAGTCATTTACAGCAAAGCACGGCAGTGCGCCATGGTGGTGTCTGAGCTTGCAAAAAGCAGCCAGAATAGCAGCCGGAAAGGAGCCGGGCATGTCGGCACCCCAGCCTTGGCCCGCATGGTCGCCGCAGTTCTTGCCGCAGGAGCTTTGACCTGGGGAATAGCGCCGGGAACCAGCTGGGCGGCAGAAACAGCCGAAAATAAGGCAGGTGCAGGTATTGGAATTGCCATCGGTGACAATAGTAAAACGGATAAATTTGCCCAAAATCAGATTGCTATTGGTGTCGGTGCCAAGGATGTGAGTGATGGTTCAGCACCGAATGATGCAGCAATCGCTATTGGTGCGGGTGCACATACATATAATGAATTGGGGCGCCGTGTAGCAACCATATCTTTTGGAAAAGCCCAGAAAGATTATACCGGTGGTATTGCCATTGGTACGAAAACGTATGCGATTACCGGTGGTACATCGATTGGGCAGCGAGATTATAATGGTGTAATGGGGGATGTTACGGTTTCTGACGAAAACCGAAATTATCTTCAATATGCACCGGGTGCAACAAGCTTAGGCAGTAATGCATATGCTGGCGGTACATTGGCTACAGTTATTGGTGCCTATAACATTAGTTCGAGTGGTTATAATGGTACGGGTGGTTTGAACTCCGCATATTATGTAGCACAAAACTTAGGCTCTACTATTTTAGGTACGTTGAATAGCAATGAGTCTGCAAGCGCGAAAGATAATGCTTTGAGGCTTGGGTGGCCGAGTACAACAATAACCCCATCTAGTTCGGGTATTGCTAATAGTATTGTAGGTGTAGCAAATACAGTAAAGAACTCAAATGGGTCCATCGTCTTGGGTGCTGGTAATACAGTATCGAACTCTAGTACAAAAATTGTTGATGATATTACAGGCTCTTACAGTGAACTCAAGAATTGGCAACCAACATCATATAAATCCGTTAATGATATGGCACAAGACTTGAGAGATAAAGTTAAATCCTCTAAGAGTGGTGGAGCCACACTGGTCATCGGTGGCGGCAATGAAGCAACGAATACGCTGAAAACGCAGATTATTGGTGTCAATAACACTGTCACAGGTACCGAAGACAAACCATCTGACTATAATATGGTTAATGCCTTTGGCACGGACGTTACGAATTCTTCTCATTTGTATACCATTGGTGACGATAACCATATTACCGATACAACGAAGACGATTGTGTTCGGTGATAATCGCTATGTCAGCAATACACATGATTCGATTATTATTGGTTCCTTGGATAAGAGCGATAAACCACAGTACACGACGGCAACGGATGCAACGATTATAGGGCACAATGCCAATGCCTGGGGAAACAGGAGTATGGCTCTCGGCAAGGACGTCTATACGACTGGTGACGATTCTGTAGCTATCGGTAGTGCAGTTGCTGCATATTCGAAGAATTCCATTGCCATTGGTTCAAGTGATGGATTCTACAAGACGGCCGTCACTGATTACTCCAAAGATAAGCCCACCGAAGGTGGCATTGCCATCGGTATGGGGACGCTGACCAATGCCAGCTATGGTACGGCCATCGGCTATCACGCCATGGTAACCAATGTTGACGGATATGCACTGGGCAGCCAGGCTAGTGTCAGTACGGATAAAGGGGTAGCCATTGGTTATAAAGCTACTGCCACGGTTGGAGACAATGCCTTGGCATTGGGTACAAGTGCTACTTCCAGTGGCAGAGATAATATTGCCATTGGTACACAGGCTATTGCTACTTCAAACGGTGCCACCGAAGAGAGGACAGGGGAACGCATGGCTCTTGGCGCGCATTCCAATGTGTCCGGATATGCTTCCACCGCTATCGGCAGTTACGTCAACGTCAATGGAGATTATTCAGTCGGTATTGGCTCGCATGATGCAGAAGGTTATGCTTCGACAAATGTATCTGGAGCCCGCGCCGTAGGCATTGGCGTTCAGGCCAATGTGGCCGGTGAAAGCGCAGTCGGCATCGGTGATACAGCCATCGCCAATGGCAAACAGGCAGTGGCAATCGGCAAGAATGCAAATGCCAGCAATGAGGATGCTTTTGCCTTCGGCACGTCGGCCAATTCTTCCAATAAACGTGCCCTGGCTTTAGGGGCAAGTGCCAATGCAAACCACGAAGATTCCGTTGCCTTAGGTACTTCTGCTCTCGCTTCTGGGAATAATGCGTTAGCGTTAGGAACTAATGCCAATGTGTCGGGAGATAATGGCATAGCCATCGGTGCTTCTGTTACAGAGCAGGACAAAAATGAGAAGGACGGAAAGCAGCATGTAAAATCTGCCCTGGCTGCGGGTATAAACAGTACGGCTATTGGCACAGCGGCCAGTGCGACAGGTGAGAACAGCATTGTTATCGGCAGCTATGAAATGAACCAGGACGGCACCGTGAAGAACGCACAGGCCGTAGCTCGCGACAGCATGGCTTTCGGTACGGCAGCCAATGCCTGGGGACAGGAAGGCATTGCCTTCGGTAAGGACACGGGTGCCGGACAGAATGCTATAGCCCTCGGTTCGAACGCCAATGCATGGAAAAATCATTCTACAGCCATTGGCAACAGTGCTGTCGGTGGCGCTGAATATGGTGTCGCCATCGGTGAAGGGGCTATTGTAACGAATCGCTATAAAGATAATGGTAGTGGCACATATGTAGAAGATACAGAGCATCCGGCAACCGCTGCCGTAGCCATTGGATATAATGCACTGGCCAATGTCAACGGCGGGGTGGCCCTTGGTGCGGGCTCTGCAGCTTATGTCGATAAAGATATAGCTGGTTATGATTTTCTGACAAAAACGGCAAGCACGTCCACAGATAAAGCATGGAAATCTTCCTGGGCAGCTGTTTCCATCGGTGATAGCACTCACACTCGCCAGATTACCAATCTGGCCGCTGGATTCAATGATACCGACGCAGTCAACGTGGCCCAGCTCAAGGCCGTAGCAGAGAAAATAGGCCCTGCCATGAATTTTGTGGCCGGTGATGGTATTTCCATCGTTAAGAAAGATGGCGTATATACAATCAGTGCCAATATCAAGGGCGGCTCCACGGATACTGATGATGTTAATGTTGATAATGTTGAACCGGAAAAGCCAGGTGAAGGTGGAAATACCTCTGGCTCTACGGGAGATACACCGGTTACTCCTTCTGTGAACCCGGGGAATTCGGGCAATACAGAAAATCCGGGCAGTACGGATAATACATCGAATGGTAAAGAACTGGTCATTACGGCAGATACAAAACCGACTACATTTGCTGCGGATAAAGGTTCTGCTGCTGTCAAACCCGGTGAAACTCTCAAGATCAACGGCGATAAGAATATCACAACCACGGCCAGCACAACCACGGCCAGCGACCATGGTATTGCCCATGGTATTGCCATTTCCCTCAATAAGGATATCAAAGTTGATTCCGTTACTGCCGGTGGTGTGACTATCAACAAGGATAAAAAAGGCACGATTGGTGGCTTGACTAACACGACCTGGGATGCTGCTAACATTACGTCCGGCCAGGCTGCTACGGAAGACCAGCTGAAAGCTGCAACGAAGAACGCCGTCAACTATGATGGTGATGACAGCAAGACCGTCACGCTCCGTGAAAATACGACGATTAAGAATGTCGCCAATACGACGATTGAGGAAGGTTCCAAGAACGCTGTCAATGCCGGGACCGTCTACAATGAAACGAGAGTCGCCAAAGACGGGAATTTCATCAGACAGGCCAACACGGCTGGTGAAAACCTGACTGCGCTGGACAATCAGGTGACTTCCAATACCCAGAACATCAACTATCTGAACGGCAGGGTAGGGGAACTGGGGGACCGCATTAACAAGGTAGGCGCCGGCGCTGCTGCCCTGGCTGCCCTGCACCCGCTTGACTTCGATCCGGATGATAAGTGGGATTTCGCAGCCGGCGTAGGCAATTACCGCAATGCCACCGCTGCTGCTGTAGGCCTCTTCTATCGCCCCAACGAAAGGACCATGTTCAATCTGGGCTGGACCATGGGGGATAACCGCAACATGGTGAACGGCGGCTTCTCTGTGAAATTTGGAAAGAGCAATAAGTATGTGAAGTATTCCAAAGCGGAAATGGCATCGGTTATTGACAACCAGAGCAGGGAAATTGCAGAGCTGAAGGCCAAAGATGCGCAGAATGCTAAAGATAATGCTGAAATGAGAGCGGAAATCGAAGCACTCAAGAAACAGGTGGAGGCCCTGGCTGCAAAGAAATAATCTGACATCAAATTGCACAAATATGAATCGGCATGCTTCCTTCTCGGCAGGCAGGAAAATAGAAATCTGTCTGCCCGGAAGGGAGCATGCCATTCTTTTTTTGATTATATGGGAAATGAAAAAGGAAAATCTTACATTTATTCAATCCATCGAATCATGAAATAATACGTTTTGTTATTAAGCATTTTATTAGACATGAATGTTTATCCATTAAATAGATGAAGTTTATCAGGGGAGGGCTTTAAAATCCGAAAAGTCTTATGAGCTGATAGTATGAATTGCTGGTGCAATATGAGGTAATTGTATAGATGATATATTGAAACAATAATAATTTAACGTAAATTTACCATATCTATTATTTCAGAATTCTTATTCATATTTTGATAGGCAATTTGACCTTACTGCCACATCAGGTCCTATTCTAAGAAAAATGAATCTAATCTATACATTAGATTTGAAGTTTTTTTAGAATACAGGAGGCAGGGTCACATGAACAAAATTTATAAAGTCATGTACAGCAAAGTGAAACAATGCGCTGTCGTTGTCTCAGAAATTGCCAAGAGCCATGGTCATAACGAAGGACGTAGTGCAGTGAGGAAACACACTGCCCTGACAGCCGCCGTGCTGATTGCGCTGGGGACGTTCACATTTATGGGGACACCGACTGCACAGGCAGGAGACAGTCTGAAAAATAATGATTTTGTAGGAGCGAATAGTACCTACTGGTATTGGGATACAAAAAAGAACACTTGGACAACATACGACTATAAACTTGGTGATGCTTTTAATAATCGTTCATGGACGGATTTGCCTAACTATAACGGAGCCGGAGCAAAGTTACCTGGTTCTATTGCAGCGGGCTTATATGCACAGGCAGGACAGGAAACCATTACCATTGGTGACCGCAATGCCGGGCAGTCAAGAGGCAGTGTCTTTATAGGTGAGCAAGGGAAATATAATGATGGAGGAGATAATAATCCATCTGAAAAATCCATGCAGAACAACTATGTGACAGCTGTCGGTTTTCAGTCCGATGCCACTGGCTGGGGTTCCATTGCCATCGGTTCTAATGCTGTCGCTGAAAATACAAAGAAGACCGACACGACCGTCAATGAAGTAGGGAAGATAGGAAATCCTAAAACGGTAAGTGACGATGTTTACGGAATCGAATCAAATCCGTCAATTGAAGGGGCTTCTGTTGCGTTAGGTTACAATGCGCATGCAAAAGACGGCAATATTGCCATCGGTGCCTATTCTCAGGCTACTGAGGACAGCTCTATGCCTTATGTTTCTGTAGGTGGAACAATGACGAATGCTGATGGCAGTACAACACCAATCCAGCGCCGTATCACCAATGTAGCCGACGGGGATGCTGATTCGGATGTAGCTACAATCGCTCAGCTGAAGGCAGCTACGGGCAGTGGCTTCCATTTTTATGGCACCAAAGACACAGACGTGAAGGAAAAGGACATTCAGAAGGATACGGATATCAATAAAGATGTAGACCTCAATAACTATAACGGTGGCGGTGCAGCCGGAGAGAAAACGGTAGCCATTGGCTCGAAAGTCGTTGTCACCGGTGACCGTTCTAATTCTGTCGGCTACGCCAATACGGTAAAGGGCACGCTGTCCGATGTATACGGCAATGGCAATACGATTGCTAAAGACACGCACAACGCCGTAGTCCTCGGCAACAGCAACAAGGTCGGCAGCAACTCCGTCGCCATCGGTACCTGGAATAAGGAAAAAGCCACGAACAGCGTCTTCATCGGCGGGAATGATGTCAGTACGACAGAGCCAGACAGTGGCTCTTCAGGCTCCCCATTTACTGGTTGGGAAGCTGGTCACATGAATCCTGATGGCACTTGGACAAAGGTAGATGGTGGCGATATCCGTGTAGCGGACCCAGGTGAGGTCGGTGATGGAGAAGATCTTGGCGCCAAGAAGAATAATACCGATGGGAATACTGGTTGGGATGATGATGATGCATCAGTAGCAGCCAAAGCATCTGACTTTGGTTTTAGCGTCCCTGGTGGTAGTACGGACACGTCTGGTAGCACAGGCTCAACAGGTACGACGACTGATGAAACAATTGACAAAGTCACAGTGGTCGGCAAAGCAGCAGATGCCAGCGGGGTAGGTTCCGTCTCCCTTGGCTATGGTGCAAAATCGGGCAACGGCAACATCGCCATTGGTTATAATTCTCAGGCAACTAAAGCTGCTAGCACAAATGCTGGCTATCTGACGGATAGTAAGCCACCGAAGTCCTATGTGTCCGTTGGTGATGGCACAAAGAATAGCGATACCCAGTACCGCCGCATCACCAACGTAGCCGACGGCTCCGATGAACAGGATGCTGTTACCGTTGCACAGCTGAAGAAGCAGGAAACCAAGTTGACTAGTGATTTGTCTGTCAAGCCTGGCTGGGGTATCAATAAGGCTGATGTCAATACCATCAGCGTCAAGCACAATCTGAGCACGGGAAGCAATGCGTATGCTGATACGGATGCCAGTGGGCTGATTCTCGGCGGTTCTGTTTCAGAAAGAAAAGACAGCAAACAGTACGGCGCAGCTACGGAAACTTCTGTGATTGTAGGGGCAGGAAATGCTCTCGCGTCCGGTGCGGGCAGTGTTGTAGCTGGTGGCTTGGATAATGTGGCTTCCGGAGCCAATTCCACAGTGGTAGGCGGTGATAATAATAATGCTACCGCTAGTCAGTCTGCTGTATTTGGTGGACGGAATAACACTGCTTCTGGAATTACCTCAACAGCAAGTGGTGGTATCATGAATGTTGCCAATGGCCAGAATTCGACTGCTGTTGGTGGTACTTTCAATTATGCATTAGGAACTGGGTCAACGTCTGTTGGCGGCTATGGTAAAGATTATGCTACCGGGCATAACAGTAGTGTAAATGGTAGCTACTCCGTTGGTATCGCAGGTGGTTCTACAGGTGATACGGCAGATTATTCATTGGCTGCCGGCCGCCAGGCTGTGGTAACCACGGAAAACGGCACGGCCGTTGGCTATCAGGCTACAACCGATGAATCCGGGACAATCTCTTTTGGCCATGACGCTGGTGATGTATCCGGATATACAGTAACCTGGAAGCAGCGGACCGACGGCAAGACCAATGCAGATCTTACGACCAATGACTATACCCAGGCTCCGGAATCTGTAACGGCTACTACTTATACAGATTCCTACTACAACCGCCTGGTCAAAGTGGCTGAGGGCCAGGATGACCATGATGTGGTAGTGGTGAAACAGTTGAAGCAGTATGCCCAGAAAGATGCGGGCAATATCGGTAGCAACATTAAGGTTTATACGACGGACAAAAACGGCAATTCCGTTGAGGATACAGATGCATCCACAGCGGCTCAAAAAGCGAATGAAAACCTCTGGGGCACAGCTATCGGCACGGGCAAGATTGCTGATTCCAAAGCAACAAACGCTGCCGACAACGGTTCTCAGCAGCTGGTTACCGGTGGCACGGTCTACACCTACAACGCTCCGGTTGCAGAATCTGGCAAGACGCTAAACTATGTTTCTGCAGATAAAACGACAGGCCAGAACCTGACTGCTCTTGACACCCAGGTAAAAGCCAATGCGGATACGCTGAACGATTCCACACACAATATCAAGTACTACTCTGTCAACAGTACGAATGCTCCTACCTTTGGCCTTGATGCCTACACCAATGAAAAAAATGACGGAGCAAGTCCTAGTGGCAGAGCCAGCCTGGCCGCCGGCTTTATCACCCATACGGATGGCCTGGCTTCTACGGTAGCCGGTTCCTATTCCGGTATTTACAATAAAGGAACTGTATCAGGCACTGATTTCCGCGGAGCGGCAGCGCTGTCCCTTGGTACGGTCAATATCAACAGGAATACGGACACAACAAAGGCCTACAGCGGCGTCGCCAACAGCCTCATCGGGCAGGCGAATGTGACCACGAATTCCAACGCGGCTATCATCCTGGGTGCAGGCAACACAGTCAAGAATTCTTACCGAGATGTTGATACAAAGACGTTGTTTGGAAGTGGAACCATTGATGGGCAAATGCGGGCTGCTGTTCCCAAAAGCGGCGGTCAGGTCATGGTCATGGGCGGCGGTAACAGCGTTGACAAGGCCTATATGACCCAGGTCACCGGTGTGGGCAACACGGTTACCGGCAGCGGTGATAAATATGATAAAGACAGCTCAACTCAGCTGAACTATGTGGATGGTTTCTATACCACCCTTGAAAATGGCAAGAACGATTACATCATCGGTTCTCACAATACGGTAACTGGCACAAGCACGGATAAGAACAAGTCTAATATCGTCTTTGGCGATAACCATACCCTGACGAATACGAAGAACAATGTCATCCTGGGTTCTCTGGATGCAGTTGATGAAACGACCGTCTCTGATGTGGTTTCCATCGGCCATAATGCAAAAGTGACCAAAGAAGGTGGCGTGGCTATTGGCAGCGGTTCTGAAGCAACGACAGCAGCCGGTGTTGCCGGGTATGATCCCACTGATGCAACAGCAGATACTACAGCTGCATGGACGTCCAAGAAGGCGGCTGTATCCGTTGGTACAGCAGATGAAACTCGTCAGATTACTGGCGTGGCTGCTGGTAAAGAGGAAACCGATGCCGTCAACGTCGCACAGTTGAAGAAACTGAACGGCATGAAGGCTAATGTCGATGCCACCAACATCGGTAAGAACCTGAAAGGTGCGGGTGGCAATACTGCATCGGCTGAAGACATCACGGCTAACGAAAAAGCCTGGGGTGCTGCACTTGGCACAGGCGATATCGCTACACCGAAGGATATGTTAGTCACGGATAAGGCAATCCATGATGAACTCCGTCCTACCACCGATGGTACATATGTAAAAGGTTCCCAGACGACCGCTGATAATCTGTCGAAACTGGATGCACAGGTTAAGACGAATGCCGATGGCATTAGCACAAACACGACGAACATCACCAAGAATGCCGGTGACATCACGAACTTGAAGAATCTGTCCAACATCACGAATGAAGGAGAGAAAGTGATCAAGAAACTGTCGAAAGATGCCGTCAAGGTTGAGGCTGGAGACAGGGTCACGGTTACATCGACTGATAATAAGGAAACAGGCACTATCACCTATAAAGTTTCTGCGAACAACAATGGCACGGTAACTGCTGGTGACCAGAACCTCGTTTCAGGTGATACGGTCAACACGGCTATCAACAACGCTATCACGAATGCCGGCACAGCAACAGATACGAAGCTGGCAGGCAAGGCCAATGTGGATGCCACCAACATCGGTAAGAACCTGAAAGGTGCGGGTGGCAATACTGCATCGGCTGAAGACATCACGGCTAACGAAAAAGCCTGGGGTGCTGCACTTGGCACAGGCGATATCGCTACACCGAAGGATATGTTAGTCACGGATAAGGCAATCCATGATGAACTCCGTCCTACCACCGATGGTACATATGTAAAAGGTTCCCAGACGACCGCTGATAATCTGTCGAAACTGGATGCACAGGTTAAGACGAATGCCGATGGCATTAGCACAAACACGACGAACATCACCAAGAATGCCGGTGACATCACGAACCTGAAGAACCTGTCGAATATCACCGAAGCAGGTCAGACCGTCATCAAGAACCTGGCCAAAGGTTCAATCGGAATGGAAGACGGCAGCCACACGAGCGTATCCCATAGGGATGTGAATGGGGTTGAAACCTATAAGGTGGATGTGACAGTTGATGGTCAGGTAGCTGAAAAAAATACGGGAATCGTCAATGGCGGTACGGTCTATAGTGCTTTGCAGGATGTCAAAAATCAGACGAGTGCGGATTTGGCAAACAAGGCCAATGTGGATGCTTCGAATCTTACCCCTGATAACGTGACAAAGTGGCAGGAAAAGCTCGGCAATGGCAAAGTGGAATCCGGCAATACAGGACTTGTAACTGGGGATACTGTTTTCAAAGCAGTAGATACCAAAGCCAATAGAGATGGCTCTAATCTGACTGATAAAGAAGCTGATAGTTTCTCTGAAAAGATTGCTAGGGGTGAAGTCAAGGCCGGTGAAAATCGTGCTGTTTCCGGTGATGCTGTTAGCCAGGCTATCAGTAAAGTAACGGGTGATATGAATACCAAATTGGATGGCAAGGCGAATACGTCTCTGGATAACATCACGTATACTGGTAAGAATGTCATTCGCGACCTGGCCAAAGGCTCTGTGAAAGTCATCGACGGCACGAATACCACGGTGACGACCGTAGAAGGTAAAGGCGAAAAGCCGACCACCTACGCTGTCAATGTGGAAGGCAAGGGCACGGTGACTTCCGGCAATACGGGTCTCATTTCCGGCGGTACGGCTTATACGGAACTGCGTCCGGCTGACGGGACCTACGTCAAGCGGTCCAGCACCACGGCGGCCAACCTGTCCGCTTTGGATACGGGCCTGAAGAACACCAGCAGCCTGATCCATACCAATACCAGCGGCGATACCATCCATATTGGTGAAACCAGTAAGGCCAGCAAGGTGGATGTAAGCAGCACGGATGCCAATGGCAACAAGAACGGCCGCGTGATTACCGGTGTTATCAGTGATGCCGGAGATCCGAACAGTGCTGCCAACGTGGGCTACGTGAACGGAGTCACTGCTGCTAATACCCAGCAGATTTACCGGGACATGAATTCTGCATACGGCCGGTTGAATAACAATATCAACAAGGCTGCTGCAGGAAGCAACGCTTTGGCCGCTCTCCATCCGCTGGATTATGATCCCGATGACAAAGCCGACTTTGCTGTAGGCTATGGCCATTACCGGAATGCCAATGCCGCCGCCGTGGGTGCCTTCTACCATCCCAATGAAAACACCATGGTGAACGTAGGCGTTTCCCTTGGCAACGGGGACCCCGGCTTCAATGCAGGCGTTTCCTTCAAGATTGGAAGCGGCAGCGCAGGACGCCAGGCTATGTCGAAGACTGAAATGGCGAAAGTCATCAACAGCCAGTCTAAGGAAATCGATGCCCTGAAGAAGGACAATGCAGACAAGGATAAACGTATCGATGCTCTGGAGCAGAAAATGGCGGAAATCCTGGCTAAGCTGGATAAAAACGGAAAATAGAGCAATCGATGGAAAAGGATGTGATGTCTATGAAAAATGCTGATGCTGTTTGGCCAGAGCGGCTGAAACTCCTTCGAAAATCCAATAATCTGTCACAGACCGATGTGGCCGGTGTGCTTCACTGCAGCCAGGCTGCCTATGGTATGTATGAGCTGGGCAAGAGAAAAATATCGGCAGATAAGTTGCTGATACTGGCACAGTACTACCATGTGTCCGTTGATTATCTGGTAGGACTTCGGGACGAAGTGTGATTAAAAAAGCAGTGCAGATTCATGATCTGCACTGCTTTTTTATTATGGTTGAAGGATTTAGTGCATATGGTAGAAACATCATTATTTTCTGAATTTGTCGAAAAATCATTCTACTAATAAAGGAAATATCTTGTTAAAATCAGAAAGAATTAATCTTTTAAGCCAAATCGTTTATTGACCTTTATGCTAATGATGGTTTATGATAAATATAATAAGTAAGTAAAGTATGGGAGGTTTATAAATGCTTTATCAAAATCCGGAAATGGGTCCCATAGCTCCTGTGTACGTTTCCAGTGGACAATTAGAGGAAATGTACCGGGGAGGAAAAAACTGTCAGAAAACATTTTGATTTATCTGGAGAATTCTGTTTCAAAATGAGTCATATTTCCATGGTTTTATGGAAATATATGTACGCTCTGCATCCCTTGAAAATAGGTTTCCAGCAGGAAGGCGGGGTATTCATTTCTTTTAGAAGGATTGCAATGAGCTGACAAGACCAGCTTTGAGGTGTTTATGACAGCATTGCTGCTTGGAGGGAATCTTGAAAAATAACAGACTGTTAATCGGGCAGATGGCCAAACTGAATCATACGACCCTTGCTACACTTCGTCATTATGACAAAGTGGGTATCCTTTCTCCTGTTTATGTAAATCCGGAAACGGGATATCGCTATTATGATGTTCAGCAGTGTCTGGTATTTCATATGATACAGCATCATAAGGCACTCAATATGAGCTTGAAAGAGATAAAAGAAATATTGAGACGGAATGACTATGATTTTCTCGAACAGATATACAAAAAGAAGCTAGATGAGGTGAATCAGGCGCTGGCTGAATTTGAATTTCGGAAAGAGGAGCTGGATCGGATGATGAAAGGGGCTGACCATTTCTGCCATCGCCCGCCCAATGGATTCATTCAGATGGGTTTTATTACAGCAGAATATGTATATGAAAAAAAGGCAGTTAGAAATTATGTGCTTGAAGATATAGGCAGTGTGATTTATGATGCATCCTCCATTGAAGGACAGTTGATTAAGAGTGGATTTACAGAGGGATATCTGAATTTTCCATTTGTCACACTGAGTCTGGATGATATCAAACATCAGCGGTACCGGACAGAAAAACTGGGAATCATTGTACAGGGAAAAAATAGAAAAATCGCTGGAGTAGAACAGCTTCCCAGCAGTACAAGCGTTTTTGTTTACTTCGAAGACTTCAGCAAGCTTTGCATATATACGGAACAGATTATCGCTTTCTGCCATGCCCATAATTATACCCCTGCCGGCGATATGATATGCCGTCTTATGGGAGTCCTGCACCTGGATGATTTCAAGAAGACTACAGAAGTTTTCCGCCTGTCCATACCGGTGGAGGCCGGAAATATCATTCAAGTCTGAGGAACGTAAATGGCAGGAGGAAGGATAGAGGCAAAGGTCCTTCCCCCATGAGGGTTTCTAAAGGAAATCACTGAAAGGGACTGTGAAAAAATGGAAATCATTTCTTCGCAGTCTTTTTTACATGAAAATTTTCTGATGGCAAGGTGCCTGCCATGCATCATCTTGAGCAGGGAAATAGGAAGAAAGGAGCATTCCGGGGACTCACGGTTTTTGCATCAGCAGGTCCCGGGGATTTTACAGGAAAAACTGGCGGAAAGAGGAGTGATGTTGTACAATGAAACATGCGCAGAGGGATTTTACATTTTCAGATAGATGAAGGAGAGTTTATGCACGAAGTTTTAGATTGGGTCTATTCTATTGTGGTGGCCCTGTTTCTGGCCATGCTGATTCACATTTTTTTGTTTGTACCCACCAAGGTGTCCGGTGAATCCATGTATCCTACCCTCACCAACGGGGAATATCTTATTGTTTCGAAAATCAGTCATGTCCTTAGAGAAATGCCGAATTATGGGGATATCGTCATTATCGACAGCCGGACCCACAGGGAGCGTTCCTGGATGGATGATCTGGATGAACCGATGAAGAATTATATTGCCATTTTCGACAAATCTTCCCAGGGTCATAATGTATGGGTTAAACGGGTCATCGGCAAAGGCGGCGATAAGCTGGAGTTCAAGAACGGCCATGTGTATCGCAATGGCAGCGAGCTGGATGAGCCTTATATCAATGAACCCATGGAATTTTCCATGGATGGCTCCTATACGGTTCCCGAGGGCATGGTGTTTGTGATGGGGGACAATCGCAACCACAGCTCCGACAGCCGGTTTATCGGCCCTGTGCCGGTGGACCATGTGCTGGGCAAAGTGGTATTTCAATTCTGATCAAAAAGCTTCCTGAGAAATCGGGAAGCTTTTTTGATGCGCCCACAGGACCCACAAAAGGCAAGTCCCTTTGGGGCTTGAGGGTTGACGGCCCTTCGGGCCGAAGGTTCTTAAGGGGCTTAAGTTTGACGCG
>OLPN01002293.1_pt1 | contig 15160 bp, 20 predicted proteins | sample 1672601 | NCBI WGS metagenome assembly OLPN01 (sample SAMEA3136704, study PRJEB25190) | human gut metagenome | reverse complement strand
GCCAAGGGAGCCGAGAGTGCAGCGGAAGATGCTGGGAAGGTTGTTGAGAGTGGTAAAAAGACTATTATATCTACTTTAGGAAATGAAATAGATATTACACCGTCCTTAAAGCATACTTCAGTCAATAAAAATCCAGGACCATATGGTGAAGTGAATACATCGGTGGACATATTAGACGCAGAGGGAAATATAAAAACTAGACGATGGTATGATTCTGAGGGTAAAGCATATAGAGATGTTGATATGAGTGACCATGGAAATCCCAAAGAACATCCAGAAGTCCCACATGAACATACATGGGAATATAACAATGGAAAACCAAAAAGAAATTAAGGAGAAGAGATGAAAGGTTGTATAATAAAAAATGATGAGATTTCTATAAAAGATATTTGCAATATTATTGGAGATGTGGACAACTATAATTGGCTTATTACAAATATTGAATGTTATCCAAGTGACGAAGAGATAGTAAAAATTTTGGATAATGAATACTGTTGGATTGAAGGAAGAAGCTTGTTAGATTTACTAGCTAAAGAGGAGTTCCAATGGATATGGGGGGTCTTCTCTGCTTTCCCTAAAGAAATAAGACTTGAAGAAGTATTAAAATATGATTATCCGTATGCTGATGGATATAAAGGATTTTGGGAAAATCCAATAGCATTGCAACATCCATTAGCAGTTTCAGAAATTGTGGTTTGGGATGGTTCATTAATATTAGTAATATCGAAAAAGAGTGAAGTTGTTAATGCTCTTATCGAAAACAATACATTTGCACAGGATTTAGAAAAATATAATATGGAATAATTTTAATTATGGTTATACTTTCAGACATCTAATAGCATCACTACAACCCATGCATATCTATTAATTAACCATCATGGTTGCCCAAAAGCAATTAAGTATCCATGGTGTTATAAATGACACTAAAACTTTGTTGAGTTAGGCATACGAATGAATATTGCAAAATGAATATGTTGATGTAACGCACTTTTAGCAACAGAATGTTGCAAAAGGGTGCGTGTTTCTGTGAAAGTTTTACTATAAACGATAAGGGCTTTTTTATAAATTCGGGAGTAGCTAATAATGGTATGAAAATAGATATGTTTTTAGATCAAAGTGGTAAAATTATTTCAGCATTTCCGGAGGAATAGAAATGAAATACAGAATAGAAGAATATAAATTAAAAAATGGTATTGAGGATATAAGTATCATATTTGATGAGAAATATCAGTTGTTGACAACTTTTATGTCATGCGATGTATTGCCCTTTGAAAAATGGATTAAATCAGGTTTTGATAGAGTACTGTCAGGGAAAAGTGAATATGAAGAAGTAAATGGAAATGTATGTTGTGCGGAAATAAGTCCTAAAACGACTAAAGTATATGATAATCTGGCAGAGGATGCTATGGGGAATTGGTGTGAAGTTGATACAAAAGAACTTCGTCAATTAATTGATGAGTGGTGTGATAAAGTTCAAAAATTTAAAATGAGCATCACAACTAAGCCTCCCACCGGCAGGCTTAATTCGTAGTCTCACTACCATATATTAACAGAATTTCTTAGGTTCATAAGTCTTACCATCCCGAAATACGGCGTAGATTATGGTGGTAAACTGACCGAAGCGAATGTCCGATTTGTTTCCCTTCAGGAGAAACAATGGAAGCTTCGTGATGATTTTTACCAATATCAATTCCGATAATGTACATAAGAAAACTCCTTTTGTGTAAATGGTATGTAACAGGTAGAATCCTCGCTTCAATGCGGGTTACAATCTGGTTAGATATACGAAGTACAGCACATATGCGGCCAACATCCAGCTAATACGCAAAATCCTGCAAAGCAGAGGGAGCAGTCTCAATGAACGAAGTCACAAGTGCTTCAAGAGTGGTGACGCACACCTCTATCTATTACAGGATAATTGTGAAATAGGAATAAAAGAAAAGCAATAGATAGAAAAAGACTGCTTTGATTCCTATGTGTTTAGCATACCAGAGTGGTAGTGAATCTGTAAGGTATTCACCAATCAATCCATGTAATGAAATCAGCCAAGAAGTAGCAGAATCTTTTAATGGTGCAACATTTACAAAAACAACATTGACAGAGGATACAGTTATGTATAGAGTAAGTGGTGGTAATGCAGGAAAAGTTGGGTCATATGTATCAAGAACATCTCAAGGTGGAGGATTGCAATCACAGTTGGATTTGGCATTAAATACTTCTTGGGGAAATACAACTGAAAATATTACAAAAGTTGTTGTTCCAAAAGAAACCACGATTTATGAAGGTGTCGCTGCACCACAGAACATTTATGACAGTCTTGGAAATACAATAGGTGTATTACCGGGAGGTGGGAATCAAGTATATATTCCAAAAGTGGAAGCGGGGTGGTTTAAATGATAAAATGTGAATGTAGCGAACGAATAGGAAGTGTGATTAATTCGTACCAATTATATGAAGAAATTAAAATGTTTTTTGAAGAACAAGTTAAAGAAGGCAGGTTTTCAGAAGTACCGGTAGAAAAACCGTATTGTAATGGGTTTGAGTGGAAAGCTGACAAATGGTACAAGTGTATTTGCTGTGGATGTCTTTGGGAATTTAAATATCCTGATTTCCCAGCAAAAGGTTTTGTCCGTAAGTTTGCTGATGGAATATATCACCAGAAGGAGATAGGGAAACATGAATATTAATGAACCAATTAGTAATCCTAAATTAGTCAGTGCAATTGAAGGATTAAGTAACAATAATGCAACACAACAGAAGTTTTTTGAAGAATTAGCACAAGCTAAATTATTGTGTCCTGCAGATATTCAATTACAGAATAGTACCAGAGATGGTAAAGAAATAGTTGTGGGAGAAGGGTCTTCAATATCTGTAAAGCATATCGAAGACACAGAAGGTAATAAGTTTTTAATGGCATTTACTGACTGGAAAGAATTATATAAATGGAATTCATCCAAAGAACAGCAAACGGTTATTTTTGGTTATAAGGATTTTCAGAGCATCATGAAGGAAGCGAGAGATGTATATTCAGGAATTGTAATAAATCCTTTTGGTGCAAATATTGTGATTACGCTTCCAATGCTTGATGGTTTGGAAAATGATTACATAATTAAAAAAGAAGAACAGGTGCTTATAGGTATTCCAGCTGAATATCCAACTGAATTGATTAATAATCTATGTATATATTTTGATAAGGAAAAAAGCGTTGATAAGGCATTCTTATTATGGATGGTAAGAGGCGAAGAGGGAAGCTATTTACTAATATTGGATTCAAAAGAAGATCCTAATATTCTATATCCAAGAATTGGAAATTTCTGCAGTAGATTTCTAAAAGATAAGATGTTAGATATAGTTTCAGCGAATTCTGATTTTGGAAAGAATGTAATTAAAGAACACAAATCATTTTATGAAAGAGATTAATTCAATTATGGTTATACTTTCGGACTCCAAACAGCCTACAACTCCTGCACGTCTATTAATTAATCATCATGGCGGTTTCGAAGTAATTAAGAATTCATGATGTTAATTAATAGACACTAGCGAAATTTTGCCAAGTTGTGTATACGAACGAAGATTGCAAAATAAATATGCTGACATAACGCACTCCAAGCACATAATGTTGCTAAGGGTGCGTTTATTGTACCTGTTAAGTGGAATTATATATCATCCGTCACGAAAATCGTGTCGTTTGTCGGATTTTTGTGAGTAAGAGACAAAAATGAGTATAATAATCCTTATGAATACAGATCAGGGACTGTTATGCTTGGAAAAGAAGGTGTATCAACTCTGGCAGGATATGGAGCATCTAACCTGGTATATGATAAAACAAACAACCAAACACTTGGAATGATAGCCGGAATACTGGCATCGACGGGATCAGCAAAAGGACTGAATATGGCAGATGCAAAATTGGGCTGGTCAAACAAAGGTGTGAAAGGTAATGTTGTTGAGAGTGTAACAGGGAATATAGAGACCAGAGTGGTAGTAAGGCTGATGTATTAGCTCAGAATAGGGCAAATGGAAATGTTGTAATAAATGAATATAAATCATCATTGACAGCACCGCTAACAAGTAATCAAAAAATTGCATTTCCTGAGATTTTTGAAAGTGGAGCAACTGTTGTTGGAAAAGGAAAAGGTATATTCTCTGGAGGATACCAGATTCCGCCAGGTACAAAAGTAACAATAATTCGACCAGAGTAGGAGGTATTATGTCGATAGTTGATAATAAAACAGTAGATGGCATAGCGTTAACGGATGATAATAATGGAATAATTTTACTGATAGCTGACCATATGGACTGGAGAGATGAATATCAGCATTTAGTAATGTTGCAAGAAAAGATTAATGTATATATCACCTTTCTTGAACAGAAGCAGTATGAAGATATCTACAAAGGAGAAAATATAACATATGGAATTATAGAAATTCATTTCTTATATAATTTAACCGCTAATGCAGAAAAGTTTTTACAGTCAGTTCAAAATCAAGTTGCTGAACTTGGTGTAAAGATACAATATTGTGTTTCGCAGGAGGGAGCAGATGAAGCTAGATAAAAACCAACAAAAGCAATTAATTAATGCAATATATATCTTCAGATAGAAGAGGATATAAAACAAAAACAAATATCATTTATAGTGTAAAGGATAATGCATTTATTCATTGTGATTTTCTTGTTGTAAATTCGCAGAAATTAGTTTATAGAATCTATATTAAAAATTATAATTATGATGACATTTTTTGGAAGGTTATGCAAATGCCAACTAATAGCAAAAAGAGTAATTCATTAAGGGCAAGTGGTGCTTTTAAGGCTCCTTCGATTTTATTAAAAAAGGGGGAAGTAGACCTTACAGATAAATATGATGAGCAAGCGGAATACCTTTTGGGATTAGTAGATGAGTGTAGTCATAATTTTATGGAAAAGTATGATATTGATGAGTATATTATTGATTATGAAGATGGTATGGATGAGGAAGTACTAAAGTGTTTAGCCTACATTAATATGAATAACATTGAGGAGGCTAAAAAAATAGCACAAGAATCAATCAATAATGGTAATAGAGGGAATTATGAGAATGGAGGGAAAGCTTTTTTTGATTGGATATTGATGCTTTAATAAGTATATCTAATTACATCTCTACGTAAGGATATCCGAAAAAACTGAATATTGTTTCGTTAAAGATTTAGAACGCATTGTTTTCATAGCACTTGTTGCTACATTAAAAGGTAAAAAAATCCTTGTTAAAGGCAACCATGATGATGTGTCTGATTACAGATATAAGCAGCTTTTTTATGATATATGCGATTACAGAGAGATACATGACTCATACGGTGGTAAGAATTATGACCTTGTGCTGTGTCACTATCCTATATTTTCGTGGAAAGGCATGAACAGAGGCACAATCCTGTTATACGGTCACACCCACAACAGTGCAGAGGACGTATATTTTCAAAAGTGTCTGGCTGGAATGGAAGCAAATAATTGCAGGCATGTAGGTGATAAGCCAATACAGGCATACAATGTAGGCTGCATGAAGCCATGGATTGACTATGAGCCAAGGAGTCTGAAAGAGATTATCGAAAAGTATCATAATATAAAATGATAGTTTACTGATATATTAAAATACACTACTCTTCCATTATTGTTTATATGGAAGACCAAAACCTAAATATGGCATTATAATTAGCAAAATGGAGATAATGTGATGAATGAACAATGGTTTTTATTGGGTGATATACATGGCAGCGCACAGCCGGTTCACTATTTTTATCAAAAAAATAAGGAAAGATTGAGTTTGGATTCATCAGAAAACTATATGATTCTGCTTGGTGATGTTGGTGCAAATTTTGCTCTCACTGGTCAGAGAGATCATAAATTCAAATCAGAGCTTTCAAAACTGCCATTTACCTTTATATGTCTAAGAGGAAATCATGAAGCCAGAGTAAAAACGGTTATGGACAAAAATCCTGATGGATGGGAAACAATATCAAAATATGATGGTTCCATATTTGTTGAGAAAGAATTCCCTCACATTGAGTATTTAGCAGACGGACCGGCAGTATATAATTTTAAGTCTTATAAAACTTTATCTCTGCCCGGTGCTTACAGCGTGGACAAGTACTATCGTCTAGCCAGACATTTGACGTGGTATAAGGATGAGCAATTAGATGAAAAAGAAATGGAACTCGGAAGGAATTTGTGCAGAAATGAGGCACCGTTTGATTTAGTACTTTCGCATACATGCCCATATCTATATGAACCAACCGATTTGTTTCTTGCAGGACTTGATCAGAGCACGGTTGATTCAACCATGGAAAGGTATCTGGGCGAGATAGAATTTAATTTGGATTATAAGAGATGGGCCTTTGGACATTTTCATGCCGACCGGCTGTATCCATGGGCTGATGGCAGACAGATGCTGATGCTATTCAACGAAAATGTTGTAAATCTGGATAAATTTATGAATATGACCGAAAAACAGTCGTTTAAAGATATTATTGCATAAAAGAGCAAATGTGGCACAAAAGCCTAAACCGCATCAATTCTTTGCAGGAACTTTATTAGGTTTGAAAGAGATTATTGACATGGTTTAATATATCAAATAAATAACATAATTGAGGCACGGAGTATTAATTCCGTGCCTCAATTGTTTTATCCGGATTACCTTTCTGTTGTAAAATAAAGGGCGTTATTTCAGTGCAGATATAATTTTGAAATATGGCTTGAAAAGGCTGTAATATTTCAGACCATCTGTTTCACCGTAGCTCTTTGTGATGGCAGATCTTATGCCATTGAGATTCTTTGTTTTATTCTTGTTTTTTTCAAGAAAATCAACAAAATTTCCGGGATCATTAATATCACTGTGTGCGAAAATTATACCTGTAAAACGCTCTACCTTCTTTTTACGCGTGAGCTTTTCAGGCGTAAAAGAGTAGGATTTGTCTTTTATGGTTTTATAAATTGTCTGACCCTGTTTCATACCATAAACATGAACCAGCGTCTCATGAAGCTTGAGCAGATTGTCTTTTCCCATGCAGTTTAGGAAAGAATCTACCTCAAAATGGTCGAAGTCTTCGGATACTGCCGATACTTCAGAAATATCTGATGTATCAATGCTGTCCATTGAGGCCTTAGCCTCAGCTGCTTCGTTTTTATTTGAGCTGTTACCAGAACCGTTATGAGGTGTCTGTTCGTCAGTGAATGGTAAGTCATCATTAGTCATAAGCTTATCACTTGACGGTAAGTCATCGTTAGTTGCAAGCTCATCACCTAACGGTTCACTGTCTGTATAGCTGCTATGATTGCCATCGATAAGTTCATTCAGATTGTAAGACTTTGCGGTGATAGCATCGGTATCAGTATCGGTATTGATATTGTTATTGGCGTTATCTTCCTTGGAGGGAATATCTGCTACTACCTGATACTTGATGTTTTTTCTTCGCTGGACAGCCTGTTTGCAGAAATTTACATTGAATCTGCGTACAGCGAATCCCTTATCTTTCCAGAACCTTACAGCAGGGTCATAGCCTGTGTCATTGCTCATTATGATGTACTCATCAGCACATGACTCGGCTGATGCAGCATCACATTTGTTTTCACTGAATGAACCAGTGCATCCCATCAGATATCCCATATATGATACGAGCTGAAAATCAAGGGCATTCGTGCCCTCATAGGATTTCTCAAATCGGATATTTATTTTGTTATTTTCCATAAGCCTGATGACTGACATGTATGACATGTGAGGTGATTTTTTTGTGTAAAAAACTACGATTTCGTCGTCCTCATCTGCCATATCAAACAGCATCAGCCAGTTGTCGTTGACATTTTCGCTGTCTACTAAAAAGTGTCTGATAATAATCACCATTAATCCGGACAAAGGTATTGTAGCATGTGTAGGAGAAAATGGCAAATAATATAGATTTAAGTAAATGTTAACAATACAAAGAGTGCAACATATGATATAATTTTAATATATCTTGAAAATGAAGGGGGAATAGAGTTGGCAGATATTGAAATAAATAAATCAGATATTGATGAAGTTAATGATGTGATACAAGAAACAGATGAAGAAGCATATGCGTTGGATTCTGAATTTACAGAGGAAAAGGAATATAAAACAGTACAGAAATATGAGCTTGTGACGATTCTGTCGTATCTTATAGGTGTCAGAAATGAGATACTTGATCATATGTGCAGTGATGAGTATGTGGAGCTTTTAAACAGCTTAAGAGAAAATAAAAATGCGAGGATACTCAGATATCTGTGTAAGGCGCGTACAGGTCTGCTGCGCAACTATAAAAAAACAGACAATGAAATAAAATATAATCTGGGTAATATAAACAGGATGGAGTGGTTTGATGCAGAGAATATAAATAAGCTTGAGAGCTGGGAAGTGCATATTATATTGTATAATTCATCGGCTGACAAGTATTGCGTACATATTAACAAGCTGATAAATGAGCACGTGGATGCATGTAAAAAGCTTTTCCCAGACTGGATAAAATGGGAGTATATCAGGGATTTGTTTGTCATAGTGGATTATGAAAAGCCAAAGAAGCTAAAGGCAGAGTTTACTGTCTATAAAGAGCACAGAAAAGAGTATCCATATGGGATGTATATCCACTGGCGCCCGGATGGCAGGGGAAATTTGCTCAATTCTGACGGAAGGATTTTAAAGACAATATACAGACAGCATGGTGATTATTTCAACGACGGTTCAAAATACAGGGATGCAGTGGAAGATACAAAGGAAAATATATATGAGTTTATCCGTGAAAGCATGCGTGTTGTGATAGTTGTGGATTGTGAAAATTCTGATGTATACAAGCTGTATGGAGTATTAAAAAACTTAAATTCTGAGCAAATGTCCAAAATAGAAAAAATTATACTCTATGATGATTATCATACATCCTGTGGATGGGACTGGCTGGAAAAATTCATACATATCCCTGTATTCCATGAGGAGGTGGAGCGTGTGACAGACCGGAAGTCGCTTGTTGATATAAAGATGACTGCGGGAGTGTGTGAGGCATATTATAAGGACAACATAGACTCGTTTATTTTGTGCTCAAGTGATTCGGATTACTGGGGACTTATTTCATCTGTAAAGGATGCTCATTTCCTCGTGATGTACGAATATAGCAAGTGCGGACAGTCAATCAAGGATGCACTTACAAAACGATGTATTTTTCACTGTTCAATAGACGATTTCTATACAGGAAATGCAAGTGATTTAAAGAAAAAAGTCATGATAAATGAATTGAAAAATCTGACAAATGATATTGTCGGAAAGAATGGCTGGGAGATGACAAGACAGATATACGAGAGGACTAAAATTACATCGACAGAGCGAGAAATGAAGGATTTTTACAATAAATATGTTAAGTCATTGAGGTTAAAAATTAATGAGGACGGAGTATTCGAGATTGTGGTCAATGAATATTGATTATCGTAAAACTGTTTTATGTAATTATTGTCGGTCACACATGTATTGTGTGAAGGTTAAGCCTTATTTTAGCGGAAAGAGTGGGAAAGTATGATGAAACCGATGCTTGAAATCTGCTGTGGCAGCTTTTCGGATGTGAAAACAGCATATGAAAATGGTGCGGACAGGGTTGAACTGAACAGTGCCCTATATATGGGAGGGCTGACACCTACACTCGCCAATTTAATATATGCAAAGGAAAAATGCAATATACCGGTAGTGACAATGGTTCGTCCAAGGGGCGGCGGATTTTGCTATTCGGATGAAGAATACGACATTATGCTTATGGATGCAAAAATTCTTTTAGAGCATGGAGCAGACGGTATTGCGTTTGGATTTCTGACAGAGGAAAAAATGCTTGACAAAAAGCGCACGAAGGAAATGATAGAGCTCATTCATGAGTATGGCAGGGAAGCTGTGTTTCACCGCGCCTTTGATTGCATAGATAATCAGGACAGTGCAGCGGAGAGGCTTATTAGGCTTGGCGCAGATCGTATTCTCACAAGCGGTGGCGCAGCAAATGTATGGGATGGCAGAAAACAGCTTAAGCATCTTCAAAATCAATATGGAAAAGATATTACGATTCTGGCAGGAAGCGGCGTGAATGATACCAATGTGAGAGCACTTATTGAATACACGGGTATTACGCAGGTACACAGCTCGTGTGGCTCATGGAAGTGTGATGTGACAGCAGCGGGCAATGCAGTGGATTTCTCGTATGATGAAGCGATGAAGAACTGCTATCAGTGTGCGGATGCAGGTAAGGTTAGGAAGCTTGCGGAAGAGGTAAGTGGAGAGGAATATTAAAGCAAAAGATTATAGAATTTCGGAGGAAGCAATTAATGGCAGAGCAGGAAAATAGTAAGGATTTAATCAGTGTACTTTGGAGTGGCGCTGATGTACTTCGTTCAAAAATGGACGCGAATGAATATAAGAATTATCTTTTGGGAATTGTATTCTATAAATATCTATCAGATTCATTTTTGATAAGAGTATATGATTTGATAAATGATGAGAAGCCGGAATCGCTCAAGGCGGCACTTGAGGCATATAAAAATGAGTTGAAGGGTGAATATGCTAATGATTTACTTGATGAATTAAAGCAGGATCGTAAATATGTAATTGAGCCTGAGCTTACATATACATGTTTTGCAGAGGATGCAAGGAATAATTGCTTTAATCGTGAGCAATTGCAGAAAGCATTCAATAATATTGAGCAGAGCGGAGAGTTGTTTGTGGATTTGTTTTCCGACATTGATTTGTATTCGAGCAGGCTTGGAGCGGGAGACCAGAAACAAAGTGATACGATTGCAGAACTGATAAAGGTAATAGACCAGGCAGATTTGCTTAATTCCGATGGTGAAATACTTGGAGATGCATATGAATATCTGATAGGACAGTTTGCGTCAGAGACAGGTAAGAAGGCGGGAGAATTCTATACACCACAGGCAGTATCAAAAATTCTTACTAGAATAGCAATAACAGGACAGGAGAATGTGAAAGGTTTGTCAATCTATGACCCGTGTATGGGTTCGGGTTCGCTGCTTCTTAATGCAAAGAGATACTATAAAGGTGATACAAACTATATAAAGTATTATGGACAGGAACTGAACATGTCTACATATAATCTGGCAAGGATGAATATGTTCCTGCATGATGTGGCTGCAGAGAATCAGAATCTGCATCATGGAGATACTCTTGATGCAGACTGGCCAACTGGTGAGGAAACTGACTTTCACATGGTACTTATGAATCCGCCGTATTCTGCAAAATGGAGTGCTGCATCCGGATTTTTACAGGATGAAAGATTTTCAGAATATGGTGTGTTGGCGCCAAAATCAAAGGCTGATTATGCATTTTTACTTCATGGACTTTACCATCTGAAAAGCAATGGAACCATGGCAATCGTTTTGCCACATGGGGTACTTTTCAGAGGTGCAGCAGAGGGAAAAATAAGAGAAAAGCTCCTTCGTTCCGGAAACATATATGCGGTTATAGGATTGCCGGCTAATTTATTTTATAATACGTCTATTCCTACATGCATTGTTGTACTTAAAAAGCATAGAGATGGCAGAGATGTACTGTTTATTGATGCGTCAAAGAAGTTCATTAAGGGTAAAAAGCAAAACGAAATGTCGGATGAGCATATTGATGAAGTTATGGATTTGTATAACAGAAGAGAAACTGTAGACAAAGAATCCTATCTGGCAAGCTTTGAGGATATTGAAAAGAATGATTTTAACCTAAATATTCCGCGATATGTAGACAATTTTGAAAAGGAAGAGGAAGTCGATATAAATGGTCTGCTCGAGGATATGCAAAAAACAGATGACGAGATAGGAAAGGTAGAGGGTGAGTTTGTGAATCTACTAAAAGACCTGACATCGTCTGATGAAAATATAATGGCATCGTTGAATCGTTATATTGATATGATTGAGGGGTGATTTGTATGGAAAATCCAAAGATTAGATTTAAAGGGTTTACTAAGGATTGGGAACAGCGTAAGTTGGGTGATATTGGTTCAACCTTCACTGGCTTGTCAGGAAAAACTAAAGAGGATTTTGGACATGGAGATGCACAGTTTATAACTTATATGAATGTGTTTTCTAACCCTGTAGCAAATCTTGAAATGACAGAAGCTGTAGAAATAGATGCTAAACAAAATTGTGTCAAGAAAGGAGATGTATTTTTTACTACATCTTCAGAAACGCCAGAAGAAGTAGGTATGTCCTGTGTAATGCCTGAAAATAAAGATAATATCTATCTTAACAGCTTTTGCTTTGGATACAGACCAACAGAGAAATTTGATTTAGATTATCTAGCATATGTTTTGCGAGCAGATTCTTTTAGACAAGAAATGACATTTTTAGCACAGGGAATTTCGAGATACAATATTTCAAAGAATAAGGTTATGGAGGTATCTATTCCTATTCCAAATTTAGAAGAACAAACTATGGTTGGTCAGTATTTTTCCAACCTAGATCACCTTATCACTCTTCACCAGCGAAAGTGTGATCAGACAAAAAATCTGAAAAAATATATGCTTCAAAAAATGTTTCCACAAAATGGAGCAAAAGTTCCAGAGATTAGATTTGATGGATATACCTACGATTGGGAACAGCGTAAGTTGGGGGATTTGGTCAATCGCATAACAAGGAAAAATCAAGATTTAGTTTCAGAGTTGCCACTTACAATATCGGCACAATATGGGCTTATTGATCAGAATGAATTCTTTGATAAGAGAGTTGCAAGTAAAGATGTTAGTGGTTACTATCTGATTGAGAATGGAGAGTTTGCTTATAATAAAAGCACTTCAACAGATGCTCCCTGGGGAGCTATTAAGAGACTGGATCGTTATGAAAATGGTGTATTATCAACGCTTTATATTGTATTTGGAATAAAAGAAAATAATCTAGTTGATTCTGATTTTTTGGTATCGTATTACAGCACAAATTTGTGGCATAAAGGTATTCATGAGATTGCTGCAGAAGGAGCGAGAAATCATGGACTTTTGAATATTGCACCAGCGGATTTCTTTGAGACGAAGCTGATGATACCACAAGATATTGAGGAACAGAAGAAAATTGGAAAGTATTTTGAGGAGCTCGATCACCTCATCACTCTTCACCAACGTAAGTGCGATGAACTTAAGAAAATGAAAAAATATATGTTACAAAATATGTTTATATAATCATTTGGGGTTAGAATTATGAGATATCTTGAAGAAAGGGAGGTTTAAGAATGTCACAGGTAATTAAAATGGATACAATAATTTTATACCACGGATCCCCTAACAAAATAGTAACACCGGTATTTGGCGGTGGAGACGATAAACATGATTATGGTCGTGGATTTTATCTGACAGAAAACATAGATTTAGCAAAAGAATGGGCGGTTTGCAGACCTAATGAACAGAATGGATGGGTTCATAAGTATGAGTTAAATACCAAGAATCTAAAAATTTTTGATTTTCAGGAGAAAGATGTTTTATCGTGGCTTGCAGAGCTTATGAAGCATCGCGATGCAGCGGATTCTAAGCGTTATAGGATGCTTGCTGCAAAGTTTATTGATAAATATGGTATTGATACTAACGTGTATGATGTGATAAAGGGATGGCGCGCAAATGCATCATATTTCTATATTGCAAAAGAATTTGTCCGAGATAATATTGATATAGATATTCTTGAGGAATTGCTTTCGTTAGGCGGATTGGGGATTCAGTATTGTATTAAGACAGAAAAAGCATATGCAAATTTACGCGAGATAGAAAGTGATTTACTTCAAGTGGAATACAATGAATTTAACAATAAGTATAATCAAAGAGATATTGAAGCAAGAAAAAATATGCGTGATCTAGTAGATTCAGATGCAAATAAAGTTACGAATGTTTTTAGTACATTGTTTTAGAGGTGAGAAAATGGGTGCATATTCAGAAGCGTATCTGGGTGATGTGGTGGAGAATCAAGGCAAATTATTTGATTTTGTGGCACAGTCTTATCCGGATAGTGATACAGAAGATTTTATAAATACGTATATGAAAAGTAAAACAAGAAAAAACATTGACGATGCGATGGCTTATGTTAACACTATGGATGCAAAAGAGCTGTGGAAATACTTTTCAGACACAGAAAAATATAAATTAAAGCAGGGGAAGGCAATCGAAGGGTTTATGCCGGATTGGATTGGTGAATTTTATGCTTATTATCAGTGGTATTATGATATTCCAAGCGCAGATGTAATAAATAAAGTACCGGTCGATTTTTTGAGGAAGGCTTATTATGGACTTCATGATTTAGAGCTTGATTTGGCGGTAAAAAAGGTAGGTAAAGTATAAATGAATATAGTTTGTTTTCATAATCCGGATGAAGAAAATGGATACCTCAGTAATTGGTATTTAAGTGAGTTTGAATGCGATGGAATAAGATTTTCATCAATGGAACAGTACATGATGTATCAAAAAGCAAATTGCTTTGGTGATACAAAAATAGCGGAGAAGATTCTTGTAACTACAGATGTTGCACAAATTAAGGCTTTGGGAAGAATGGTTTCAAATTATAATGAAACAATCTGGAATGGAAAGAGACAGATTGTTGTTTACAAGGGACTTTGTGCAAAATTTCAAAACCATGAATTGAAATCCAGACTAAAAGCTACAGGAGATGCGGTTTTAGCGGAATGTGCTGTGAGGGATTGCATATGGGGAATTGGATTGTCGATGACAGATCCTAAAAGACTGGAAATGGAAAAGTGGAGAGGACAGAATCTGCTTGGGTTTGCACTTATGATGGTGAGAGATGGAATATAAAATGTGAAAAATTTTGATTACTTTTAAGAGCATTCATCCGTGCTTTTAATTATTTTTAGGCGTGGGACAATTTGACTCACGCCTTTTATATTATAAGTGATGAATAGTGGCATCACTCGTTTTTAACGTAAGTCCATTGTGATATGGTGAATAAAACCAAAAGTTTGGGAACAGCGTAAGTTGGGTGATTATCTTGAAGTATCAAAAGAAAAGAACAGAGATGAAGGATTTGGAAAAGAAGATGTTTTATCTGTTTCAGGTGAGTTTGGAATAGTAAATCAGATAGAATTTCAAGGTAGATCATTTGCTGGAGTGCATTTTGCACTCTTTGGCGGTCGCAAATGCGTTTTAGAGCGGTCGCTCTGCGG
>OLPN01002284.1_pt1 | contig 15205 bp, 10 predicted proteins | sample 1672601 | NCBI WGS metagenome assembly OLPN01 (sample SAMEA3136704, study PRJEB25190) | human gut metagenome | reverse complement strand
GGGCGACTGGGGCCTGCAGATGGGACTCATCATCGTGGAGCTGAAAAAGAGAAAACCGGAGCTGGTTTACTTCGATGAGAGCTACACCGGCGAGTACCCGAAGGTGGCTCCCTTTACGATCAGCGAGCTGGAGGAGATTTATCCCGCAGCCAGCGCTTACTCCAAAGAGCATCCGGAATACAAAGAGGCGGCCATGCAGGCAACCTACCTTCTGCAGCACGGCCACAGAGGCTATCAGGCCATCCTGAAGCATATTATGGAAGTTTCCGTGACGGACCTGAAGAGAAACTACGCAAATCTGAACGTTTCCTTCGATCTCTGGAAGGGCGAGTCCGACGCACAGCCCTACATCCCGGGTATGGTGGAAAAAATGAAAGAGCAGGGACTGGCTTACGAGGATCAGGGCGCTCTGGTTGTTGATGTCAAGGAAGAGACCGATACGAAAGAAGTTCCGCCCTGCATGATCCTGAAATCCGACGGAGCATCTCTTTACACCACGACAGATCTGGCTACCATCGTTCAGCGTATGGAGGACTATCATCCCGATGAGATCCTCTACGTTGTGGACAAGCGTCAGGAGATGCATTTCATCCAGGTATTCCGCTGCGCGAGGAAAGCTGGTATTGTGGATGAAAATACCAAACTTTCCTTCCTGGGCTTCGGTACGATGAACGGAAAAGACGGCAAGCCCTTCAAGACCAGAGAGGGTGGCGTGATGCGTCTGGAGAACCTGATCCGCGATATCGACGAGGAGATGTACCATAAGATCATGGACAACCATGAGATCGACCCGGAGGAAGCAAGAGCGACCGCCAAGATTGTAGGCCTTTCCGCCATCAAATACGGCGATCTTTCCAACCAGGCCAGCAAAGATTATGTCTTTGACCTTGACCGCTTCACTTCCTTCGAGGGAAACACCGGTCCTTACATCCTGTACACGATCGTCCGGATCAAATCCATCCTGAACAAATATCAGCAGGCCGGAAACAGCCTGGAGGGAATCTCCATCCACAAGGCAGCCAACGACAGCGAGAAAGCGCTGATGCTTGAGGTTTCCCGTTTCAACAGCGTGATGGAGAATGCCTTCGAGGAGATCGCGCCGCACAAGATCTGTTCCTATATTTACGATCTTGCCAACGCCTTCAACCGTTTCTATCATGAGACGAAGATTCTTTCCGAGGAAAATGAAGAGCAGAAAGCTTCCTGGATCGCCCTTCTGAGACTGACCAGAGACGTCCTGGAGAAGTGCATTGATGTGCTGGGCTTCTCTGCACCGGAGAGAATGTAATAGATAGAATTGCGGGAGCTGCTTTGCAGCAGAGTAATTTTTGAATGTTTGTTAAGCGCCTTATCCTGTTTTGCCGGGTAAGGCGTTTTCTTCATGTCTTGTGCAAAGCGACGAAATACTTTGTCCAAGTGTAGAAATACATAGTCCGGAAATTGCTGAAATTCGTGCAGTCTGCGAATGGACAAAAAATACGCAATGCGGTATAATGGCGGTACACGAAAGGGAGGTGCTGGAATTGAAAAGGGGAACCATGATCGGCGGAACCTATCAGGTTCTGGAGCCTCTCGGGAAAGGCGGCCAGTCGGAGGTCTGGCTGGTTCTGCACAAAAGAATCTGTAGCCTTCTGGCGCTGAAAAGAATTCCTTTAAGGGCCAGGTGGCCCAGAGGGGAGTTGGATTATGCCAGGCATCTGGATCATCCCGGCCTTCCAAGGATTTACGATGTCTTTGAGGCGGAGGGCTATATTTGTATCGTTATGGAGTATCTGGAAGGAAAGACGTTGGAACAGCTGAAGCAGGAAAAGGGGAGCTTTTCGGAAAAAGAGCTGCTGCTTTGGCTGAGACAGCTTTCGGAGATCCTGGAATATCTTCATTCCCGTACACCGCCCCTGATTCATGGGGATATCAAGCCCTCCAACCTGATGATCGGGCCCGGAGGCAGGCTGGTTCTTCTGGATTTTGGAGCCTGCTTGAGCCTTGGAAAGGAAAAAAGGGAGCGGTACGGGACGAAAGTCTTTGCTGCCCCGGAGCAGCTGGATGAAAAGCTGGAGCTGGATATCCGCAGTGATTTTTACAGTGCCGGGAAGACTTTCCGCTTCTTAAGCGGGGGAAAAGAGAGCCCTGGTTTCCGGAGGTTTCTGGATATCTGTATGCAGGAAGACCGGAACCGGCGTTTTTCGGACGACAGGAAGCTTCAAAGAAGGCTTCTTAGGGTTTGCCGAAAGGGTAAGAGAAACTGCCTTTTGTTTTCTTTTCTCGCAGTATTCCTGTTGTTTTTTGGAAGTATCATACACATTCGCCGTCAGAACCGGACGGCGGAAGAACAATATCAAATCTTAATGGAGAGCAGCCAGACAGAGGAGCTGGTGTCTGCGATCCGCCTGTTTCCCGATCGGGAAGCGGCTTATCAGAAACTATTGCAAATTGATCTTTTGGATCAGGTATTTACCCGGGAAGAGAGCCGGAAACTGGAGGAAATTCTTGGTTCCTGGGGCGAAAAACTGGAAAAGGAGGCCTATGGAGACCTTGCTTATGAGCTGGGAATCGCTTACTGGTACTATTTTCAGCAGGCAGAAGGAAAAAACTATGCGGGGGTCTGGTTTGAGCGGGCGCTGGAAGGCGGCCTGACGCCGGAAAGACAGAAAAAGGCAAAGATCTATAGAGAACTGGGGAGCTACTGCGAGAAAAAGACCCGTCAGGAGCTCTCAGGGGAGGGCGCGCTTAACTGGAAGGGTTTCTTTGAGGCAATCTGCGCGTGCTGTGTGGAAAACAGCCAGGAAAGTGTCCCTGCGCTCCTGCGGGAACGGCTTCAGGAGGAGCTTTTGTCGCTCTGCTACGACGGACTTCTGTATTTCCGGGACAATGGAATCACGGAAACCGAGCTTCAGGAGCTGGTAGAGGAACTGAAAAACATGGCGCCGGGGAAACAGGCGGAAGCCTTTTCTGTCACAGAGGAGAGTGTTCAGGCGCTTTATGCGGGGCATACTTTTACAGAAGAAGGAGGAAGAAAAGATGAAAAATAAAAAGTGGATGACGGCGGCCTGTACGGCGGCGCTCCTTGGAGCTCCGCTGCAGAGTTTGTCCTTTTTGGGAGATAATTACTTTCTGGAGAGCAAAGGAAGCGAGGAGCAGGGCGCTTTGGGAGAAGAGACAGAGAGTGAAAGTGAGACGGAAACGGAGACAGAGAGCGACTCTGAGACAGAAACTGAGAGCGAGACAGGAACGGAGTCTGAGAGTGAGATTGCACCAGTGGGTGGAGAAGAAATGGACACGGAACCGGTTACGAAAGCACCAGCGGAGAGTGAGACGGCTGCGGAGTCCGTAGAGACAGAAGCAGCAGAATCTGAGAGTGAACATACGACGGAAGCACCTGCGGAAGAAATGACGGAATCCGAGGTGGTTACGGAGGGTGAAAGGGAGTCGGAGGTAATGTCAGAGCAGGAAACGGAAATGGGGTCGGAGGATATTACGAAAGATGAGACGGAGGCAAATACGGAAGCCGGGACTGAGCCTGGGGAGTCGGAGAGGGAGACAGGTAGCAAAGAAAATACAGAGCCAGTTACGGAGCCGATGGAGACTGAGTCCGAATCCGAGACAGTGTCTGAGCCTGTAGAGACCGAAACTGTCACGGAAATTCCAACGGAGCCTGTCACAGAGCCCGTGACCGAAGAACCCGTCACAGAACCGGCAGAGACAGAAGTGCCTACAGAACCTGCGGAAACGGAATCGGAGACAGAAGCAGTCACGGAACCCGTAGAGACCGAATCACCTACAGAACCCGCGGAAACGGAGCCTGTGACAGAGCCGCCCACCGAACCTCAGCGTCGTCTGATCGTCGAGCAGATTGCGGTGAATCTTCCAGGCGGGGAGAAGGTATACGACGGAACGAGCCGGATTCCGCTGTCTGTGAAAACCAGACAGGAAGGAAAAGGCAGAGTAGGCCTGGAAATTTACGGCGAGGCGGAGTCTGCAGATGCGGGAGTATGGAAAGTAAAGCCGGTGACTGTCCTCACAGGAACAGACGCAGGAAAATTCGAGCTGGAACTTCCCAGGGGAGAACTGACTGTCCGCATAAAGAAACGGTCGCTGACAATCTGTATCAGCGATGCGCTGAAAGAGTACGGCGCTCCTTTCAGCATCCAGGGACTTCAGTTCAAAGAACGCAGTCCGGTGCAGGTGAGCGGCTTTGTGAGGGATGGTGTGCCAACTTCCGAAGCACCGGCGGGCTTTGAGGCCCCGGGCATTGATTTTGATCTTTTGGTGATCCGTACCGACAGCCCCATGTACCAAAATGGCGAGCTCATCACCTATGCGGGAGCTCTTGTGCCTGCGAGCAGGGGAGACGGTACTCTCACCGGCAATGCCACAGAGAATTATTACTTTGATCTTTCTACTTGCCAGAAAGGCAGCATTACCCTTGTGGAGGGAAAAAATCCTTCCTACCAGGTGGAAGTCCGGAATGGAAAGGGCTTCTATGACAAAGACGGTATTTTCTGGGTGTCAAAGGGGAGCGTGCTCCTGGCAAGGCCGGACAAAGGCAGCGGTTTTAATCAGCCCATCCTTTCCGATGCGGTGACAGAAGCGGGAGAGTGGGTCTTTGCTTTAGAGAGAAGAGACCGGGATGGCAGCCTCCTGGCCAGCTCCGCTAAGAATGGTTTCCGCTACCGTATCGATGACCGGCCGCCGGAGATGAAGCTTACCGGGGATGCGAAAAGCGCGGGTGGCCGGATTTATAAGAGAAACTGCCAGCTTATGGGAACAGAGATTGTGGACAAAGAAAGCGGTCTGAACACCGTGGAATACAGCGTCGCTTTTCTTACAGAAAAAGGAAAAACACAGGACTATCGTCCCTATCAGCCGGGGAGCGCTATTGCGCTGGAAGAGGAAGGAACCTGGCAGGTTCTTTTCCGGCTGCGGGATCAGGTGGGGAATGAGCGAAAAGTAACTTCACAGACTATCGTTATCGACAGGACAGATCCTGTCGTTTCGGTGCAGGGAGTGATGGAAGGAAAATCTTACCAGAAAGAAGAAACGGTGGTGGCTTTTGTGGAGGATGAAAATCTTTCTGCAAAGACAGCAGTTTGCGAGGTAAAAGATCAGCTGGGGAGAACGGTTTTCACCCCGGCCAGGGAAACAGAGAACGGAAAAAAGCTTTCCTATGACTTTTCTACGGCCCGGCTGGCGGACGGCAGTTATACGCTTTTCGTGCAGGCAGAAGATCTGGCGGGGAACCAGACGGAAAAAAGCGTATCGTTCCGGGTGAACCGTTCCGGCTCCCTTTATACGCTTTCTTCAAGGACAGCCGGAATCGGTACGACCTACTACATTCGAAATGCGGAAAATCTGGAAGTGACGGAACGGAACAGGGATCAGCTTTCGAAAAAAGCCATCGTCTGCGTGAAGGACGGAAGCTTTCGAATCCTTCAGGAGGGGCGGGATTACCAGACCACAATTCAGAAGGTAGGAGAGCGCTGGCTTTACCGCTATCAGATCTTCCGGAAGTGTTTTCTGGAGGAGGGCGTCTATACGCTGGCCTTTCAGTCCCTGGATCAGGCCGGGAATCAGAGCGATAGCCGGGAGAAAAATACGTTCCTGGAGTTCTGTATCGACAGAACCGGCCCTGTAAGCTTTCTGACGGGCCTTCCGGAGGATCTGGAGCCGGGAGAGGCAGAATTTACCATTCAGGCCAGAGACAACGGCAAACTGGCGTATATGGAGCTCTGGAGGAATGGAGAACGGCTGTTTCGGACAACAAGAGAAAAAACGGAGGTGGCTGTGGAACTTTCTGGAACGACAGATTTTCGGATTCTGGCTGTGGATCAGGCTGGAAACGAGAGGTGGTCGGAGAATTACCGGGTCTATGTGGGAGCGGAAGGAAAGAAACAGCGGCAGGAGGAAGATCCAAAAGAGATTAAGACAGAAGTCTGGGGATTAAACCGGGCGGGAGCAGAAACGGAAATGGAAGAAACCGGTGAGATCAAAACGCTGATTCAGAGAAAACGGATGGAGCTGGCGGCAGGAACAAAAATATCCCGGGGCAGTCAGACGTTGGATGAGGTGGAAGAACTCTGCTCCGGAGACGGCTGGTATCTGAAAGAAGCGGGAGCATCAGAGAAAACGGGAAACGATCGTTCTGAAGAGACAGAAGAAGTGCTGACAGTCCTCTCAGAAGAACAAGAGGCAGAGACAGAAACTTCCGGTTTGAAAAAAGGAGTGTGGATCCTGGGGCTCCTTACGATGTGGATGGGAGCGGTTTCCTGGGTTATCCGGAAATTTCAGTGAATGGATTTTCAGAAGAAATTATGGTATGATAGGCAGAAAAACGAAAGGAATTACGAGATTGAAAAAACTATCTGCCTATCAGGTCCTGGAGATTCTTTTTCCAGTGGCTTTTCATTACGGGATGATGCTTCTCGCGGCGATGCTCACAGGAAATTTTCTGGATGCGGCTTCCCAGACTACGCTGGCAGCTCTTTTGGCCCTCCCTTTTCTATGGATGCTTTATAAAAAAGAGCCGAAGCCAGAAAAAAAATATTCCCGCCGTTCCCTCTGGCTTCTGCCTTTTGTGGGAATGGCCGGGAACACCCTGTTTTCTTTGATTCTGAATGCGGTTCACCTGACGGAGCATTTTTCCAATGCCTCCCAGGAAGCGCTCTTTCAGAGTAACCTGCTGGTCCAGATCATCGGAATCGGTCTTTTTGTCCCCTTTGTGGAAGAACTGGTCTTCCGGGGACTGGTGTACGGAAAAATGAGAAGACTCTTTTCTTTCCGGGCGGCAGCCGCGGTCAGCGCAGCGCTTTTTGCCCTTTATCATGGAAACATCGTTCAGCTGGTTTATGCCTTTCCCATGGGACTTCTTCTGGCCTGGTCCTACGAACGCTGGGGAAATCTTTCCGCGCCGGTGCTCCTTCACATCGGAGCCAATCTTCTTGGAATTCTGGAGACGGTGATCAGGGGTTTTTCGATTCGGTGATGTGCTCCATGCCCTGACTTAAAATGCTGTGGACATGTTCGTCGAGCAGGGAATAAAAGATGGTTTTTCCCTCTCTGCGGAATTTTACAAGACGGCTCTGCTTTAAGATCCGAAGCTGGTGGGAAATGGCGCTCTGGGTCATGTTCAGAAGCTGGGCCAGATCGCAGACACACATTTCGTGTTCCAGGAGAACATAGAGAATACGGATTCTGGTGGAGTCGGCAAAGATCTTAAAAAGTTCGGACAGAGCATAAAGCTCTTCCTCGGCAGGCATATTTTCTTCCACTGCCTTTATGGTTTCAGGATGAGCATGGATGAATTCACATCTGGGGACCTCATCCTGGAGTTCTTCTTTTGCTGCCATGGAAATCCTCCTTTCAAAGCTGCAACTGCTTTTATTATAAGAAAAAAAAGGGATTCTGTAAAGAGATGATTCATTGCCCTTTTTCAGGCAGTATGCTAAAATAAAAAGAATAGCTGTAACTGTTCCATACTTTTACAGTTACGAATAATCGCGAAAACAAGGAGAGGAAAAATGAATATTGTAGATATGCATTGTGACACCATAGGACGGTTTTATTTTTCAGGAGAAAAAAGGGAAACAAAAGAGGGACTTCTTGAAAATTCCTTTCAGGTAGATTTGAAAAAAATGAAAAAGGGAGAGTATCTTTTGCAGAATTTTGCCATGTTCGTGCCGTTTGGCGAAGTGGAAGATCCCTTTAAAACGGCAATGGAAATGATAGATCTTTATTACTGTGAACTGGAGAAAAACAGTAGTCTGATCGCACCGGTATTTTCTTTCCGGGATATTATGAAAAACAGAGAAGCAGGGAAAATGAGTGCTCTTTTGACCATCGAAGAAGGGGAAACGGTGCTGGGAAAACTTTCCTATCTGAGAGATTTTTACCGTTTAGGCGTGCGGATGATCGCACTGACCTGGAATTTTGCCAATCAGATAGGCTGTCCGAATATGCATCCCGAATGTGAAAAGACCGGAAAAGGCATAGAACTTCGGACGGAAAAAGGCCTGACGCCTTTTGGGATCGAGATGATCCAGGAGATGGAACGTTTGGGAATGATCGTGGATGTTTCTCATCTTTCCGACGGAGGTTTCTGGGATGTGTACCGGCATACAGAGAAGCCTTTTGTGGCCAGTCATTCCAATGCTGCCTCCGTGCAGAATGTCTGTCGGAACCTGACAGATGAAATGATAAAAGCGTTGGGAGAGAGAGGCGGTGTCTGCGGCCTCAATTACTGTATGGATTTCCTGACCTGGGAAGCAAAAAAGATGGATACGGAGCAGCTCCTTGGCGTGATGGCAGAGCATGTCCGCCATACAGCAGATATCGGAGGTGTGGAGGTCTGTGCACTTGGCGGTGATATGGACGGGATCGATCCGAATCCGGCCATTCCGGATGTGTCTTTTGTTCAGCGGCTGGTACCTGCACTGAAAAAGAAAGGCTTCCATGAGAGTGAGATCGAGAAAATCTTCAGCGGAAACGTCCTGAGAGTTTATCAGGAGATCCTGAAGTAGGGGGGGCAGCAATGAAAACACAGGCAAAAGATATGACAAAAGGGCATCCCGGCAGACTTCTGCTTCAGTTTGCACTGCCGTTGATGCTTGGAAATATATTTCAGCAGACGTATACCATGGTAGATACGGCGGTTGTTGGCCAGCTGGTGGGAGTGCATGCGCTGGCGGCCCTGGGCTCGGTGGACTGGTTTAACTGGATGAGCCTTGGGATCTGCTCCGGCTTAAGCCAGGGCTTTTCGATCATGATCGCCCAGCAGTTCGGAGCAAAAGAGTACGAAAAAATGAAAAAGACGGTGGGAGCTTCTCTGATCCTGGCAGTGCTTTCTGCAATCGTGGTGACGGTTGTCTTTCTGCTTTCTGCCGCTCCTGTGCTACGTCTTATGGGAACGAGAGAAGAGATCCTTGGCGATGCGCTTCTTTATGTCTACATTATGTTCAGCGGGATCCTCATTGTGATGATCTATAACTGGATGTCCTCTGTGCTCCGGGCCATAGGAGACAGTACGACGCCGTTGATCGCCATGGGAGTGGCTTCTTCCAGTAATGTAGTACTGGATCTTCTTTTTGTGGCAGTCTTCCACTGGGGAATCGTAGGTGCGGCAGCAGCAACGTTGATCGCTCAGGGGATTTCCTGCATTTACTGTTTTTTGAGGATGAGGAAGGTTTCTCTCCTTCGTCTTTGCCGGGATGATTTTTCTGTGAAACCGGAGCAGGCGAAAGAACTTTTCTGCCTGGGTATGCCTATGGCTGTCCAGAATATGATCATTTCCATTGGCGGCATGATCCTTCAGTCGATCGTCAATGGCTTTGGTGTGGTGTTTGTGGCTGGCTTTACGGCGACCAACAAGCTTTACGGACTCCTGGAGATCGCAGCCGTTTCCATGGGCTTTGCGGTTTCTACTTACGCAGGACAGAATCTGGGAGCAGGAGAACATGAACGCATTAAAAGCGGTGTACCATGGCGGCAGTGATCTCTGTGGTGATCAGTATGGTGATGCTCCTTCTCGGCAGGAAGATCACAGGGCTTTTTGTGGATCATTCCAGTCCGGACGCGGGTGAAGTGCTGAACTATGCTTACCATTATCTGGTGGTGCTTTCTCTGTTTCTGGTGATCCTTTACTGCCTGCATATTTACCGTTCGGCCCTGCAGGGAATGGGAAATACCATCATTCCGCTGATCTCCGGTTTTGTGGAGCTTGCCATGAGACTGCTGACAGCCGTTTTTCTGCCGCGGTTTGTTGGAGAATATGGAATTTATTTTGCTGAGGTGGCAGCCTGGACAGGGGCAGCCGTGCTTCTGGTCATTGCTTATCAGAAGCAGATACATAGCCTCCTTGCGAAAAATATCCGTATAAACGGGGGAGAGTTGTAATGTTTTCGGATGCTTATATTCTGTTATCGATCTTGATCGCACTTATGGATCTGTATCTGGGAGTATTATCCATACGGAAAAACCGGACGACTGGGCGTTATCTGGGGCTTGCCTGTATCGGGGCGACCATCGTTGATCTGAGTTATCTCATCAGTATTTTAAGTGACAGTTATCTCTGCATGTCAGTGATGTCCAGTATTTATTTTATAGACATAGATTTTATGCTGTTGAATCTTGTGGCTTTTACCGTGTATTTCACAAAAGGAAGCTTTGTGAACTGGGGGAAAAAAAGCAATGCGTCTGGCGGTGTTCTATGCCGTTTTTGAGGTGATCGTTTTTTCTGTTAATCCGTTTTGTGAAATCGCGGTTCATTATGTGAAAAGAAATACACAGATCGCCCAATATGCTTATCAGATGCTGCCTCTTTACTGGATGCATCTGATTTTTTCCTATGCCATGGTTGCAGTCGTCCTGCTGCTGTTATTAAAAAAGATGAAGCGGACGCCCAGAGAATACCGGGCACAGTATGAGTATGTGATTCTGGGAATCACGGTTATTGTATTGGTGAATGCAGCGTTTCTGTTTTTACCTGGTGAATCTGTTTATAATCTTCTGGATTATTCCATCTGTGCATACAGCCTGACATCGTTCCTTTTGTACTGGAGCTGTTTCGATTATTCTACGCATGGGATGCTGAATTCTCTGAAAAACAGTATTTTTGAAAACATTGGTCAGGGGATCGTACTGTTTGATTATGAAGACCGGCTGGTTCTGTATAATAAAAGAGCAGAAGATCTGCTTGGAAAGATGCAGGAAAAGGATGGGATCGCTTTGCAGGATTTCCTGGAGCACTATCAGCTGGAACTCCATCTGGAGGAAAACGAAAGCAGTTCTCTTCAGTTTTATGTAAAGGACGGTGAAGAAGAACGGCCGCTCCGATGTGACATTCGCAGACTGAAGAATGAAAAAGGACAGCATTTGGGACAGCTGTTTGTATTTTCCGATGCAGCACTGGAGACAGATCTTCTCACCGGTTTCCAGGAATGGGAAAGTTTCCAGCGTTTTGTGAAGGAAAGAAAGGATTCCTTTCCTCCTTCTACAGGGATCGTCATGTGTGATATCAATGGGCTGTCTGTTATCAACAGCACCATGGGAACACAGTCGAGGGACCAGAAGATCCGGCATCTGGCAGAAAGTATGAGAAAATGTTTTCCGAAACAGACGTATTATGTGCGTGGAACAGAGGCGGCACTGATCGCCTTATGCAGTCACAGCAGCGAAGAGGAAATGCGGAGCCTTTCGGCGGAGGTGGAAAAAACAGAAAACGATGTTCATCCTGTCTTTTACAGCAGCTATCGACTGGATGAAGACATGAAGATCCTGTCTGTGGATGATGCTTTTGAAACGATCACCGGTTACAGCAAAGATGATATCCGGAAAAAGCAGTTCTTTCAGGTTGATCTGATACCGGAGGAAGAAAGGACCGAGTATCTTTGCAAAGTAAATGCAGAGCTGGCAAAGTGCCCGGTGGTTTATCTGGAACATAAGATCCGGCGGAAAGACGGAACGGATAATTTTGTCTTCTGTTATGGCAGGGTTTACTATGATTCTGCTGCCCGCTCTCAGCGTTCTGAGATCACGATTGCGGATATCAGGCAAACGTATTCCATGAAGCGCTTGCTGGATGCGGAGCAGAACCGGGCCAAGATCCGTCTGCATTACTGGGAAAGGACTTATCGAAAGGATTCCCTGACCGGGCTTCTGAACCATGCGGCTTTCCGCAGTGATCTGGAACTGAAGCTTCTCCAGGGAAAATGCAGGACCGTGATGCTGATGATGGATATGGATCATTTTAAGGAGTATAATGACACCTACGGTCATCACAATGGAGATAAATATCTGATTCTGATGGCGCAGACTCTGGAAGCGGCACTCAGAAAAGAGGATCGTGCCTGTCGTATGGGAGGAGACGAGTTTGCGGCTGCGCTTCTGTTTCAACCGGATGTCAGCGAAGAAAAGATCCAGGAGCGGGTACGGATGATCTTCGATAAGATCAATCTGACTCTGAAAGCTGTGGAAGGCGGCAGCGGACTGTCCATGGGTGTTGCTTTTGCAGAACCGGAGATCACCTTTAACCAGCTCTATGAACTGGCAGATAAAGCCCTTTATCAGGCGAAAGAGAGTGGCCGGGGACGCTGTGTTTTTTATAAAACGAGGGGATAGACAGGGAGAGAGAAGATGATTCGGATAGCAGTCTGTGATGATGATAAAAAGACGATAACGACGATGGAAGAACGGTTGCTTGAACTGTCAGAAAAAGGAAATATTAAGGTCAGGATCGAGACTTATTCCGATGGCGCTTTTCTGCTGGCGGATATCAGAAAAGGGGTGGAATTTGATCTTTTATATCTGGATATCGAGATGGAGCAGCTGGATGGTCTGTCCCTGGCAAGGGAATTTCGTAAAGATCACCCTAATGCGGTCTTGATCTACATATCCAATCATGAAAGCTATCTGAAGGAACTGTTTGAGGTGGATACCTTCCGTTTTTTAAGCAAACCGATAAATACTGAGAAATTTGAAGCGTATTTCAGAAATGCAGTAGAAAAAATTCAGCTCCAGCAGGAAGAAATCTTTTTTTCTTATTCCTATGACAGGCAGTTTTTCAAGGTGTTGTTAAGCGACATTGTGTACTTTGAGAGCCAGAAGAGAAGTATCCGGCTTTATAAGAAAGACGGAACGGAAGGAAGCTTTTATGGAAAACTGAATGAAGTGGAGAAGCAGCTGAAAGAAGCGGCGGTTCCCTTCCTGCGGATTCATCAGTCGTATCTGGTTAATTACAACTATATAAAGCAGTTCGGCAATACGGAGCTGGAGTTATCGAATGGAAAACAGCTCCCGATCAGTGAAGACCGACGAAAGACGGCAGAACAGAAATATGGCGAGCTTTTGCGAAAGGAGCTTTTTTATGAGTGAACTGCTGATTTATTTTTTGTTGGAATGCTGTACTTTGCCGGTCATAAAGGGCTTTTTTGATATTTTTCTGGATAAAAAAGATTTGGGAAAAAAGTTCTGGATCTGTAATCTGTTTTTCTGTCTGGTGGGTACCTTTTCTGATCTTGGCTTTATGCCGCCATATTTGAATATTTTCTATGGGGCTTTGACTTATGAGCTGATTGCGGTTGTCTTTTTTGAAGGCGCCTTTTCCAGAAAAACTTTTGTGAATGTTATTTTTGTGGCAGTCTGGATGCTGGATGAAGCGATTGTCGGACTGTTTTTTGGAGTGATTGGAATCTCTTACCGGGAGCAGTTTCTTCTGGGAGTAATCCTGACCAGACTGGTTATTTTTCTGCTGGAAAAAATCATTCAGTATTTTTATGTGAAGAAAAATGACATTCCTGTGGAGAGAAAAGAAGGGGCAGCCCTGCTGGTCTTTCCTGTCGTCAGTATCATCCTGATGTTTTGTATCTTTGTTTTATGCCAAACTTGTACAAATCGCAGCCTGCGTCTGGGGACAACGGTTGTGAGCCTGTTGTTGATTCCCATGAATATTTTTCAGTTCCGGATTTATGACAAGATCAAAGAAAAGACAAAAGTGGAAAAAAGAAATCTGATTTATCAGCAAATGGTGGCTCTCTACGAAAAACAGATTGCAGAACGGGAAGAGACAACGAGGAAAATCCGGCAGTTCCGGCATGACATGAAACTGCATTTATCAGCGGTGCGGGAACTTGCGGAGGAAAAAGACACAGATGGCATTATTTCTTACATAGATGAGCTGGCAAACGATCCCGGAATGAGAAAGAGTGATTTTGCGAACAGTGGAAATCTTCTGCTGGATGGTTTGCTGAATCAGGCTTACGAACGGGCTGTAAAGACAAAGATACAGATGAAATTACGTCTGGAAATTCCTTACAAACTAAATATTTCCGATGCGGATTTATATGTGATCCTTGGAAATGCACTGGAAAATGCGTTGGAAGCTTCAGAAAAAGTTCCACAAGAAGAACGCCTGATAGAGCTTTCTCTTGTTTACAAAAACGGGGACCTTCGCATTGGAATCAGAAACCGCTATGTGGAAGAACCGCGAAAAGATTCCCAGGGAACCTTCCTCTCATCAAAAAATAATTCCGAATATCATGGAATCGGCCTCTATTCCATCCGTGAAACGGTAAAAAAATATCACGGGTTTATGGATATCCATACGGAAAACAAAATATTTTCTCTGGTTATTGTAATCAGAGAGGAAAAGAGCTGTTGACGAAAGGTCAATGGTTCTTTTTTTATGGGCACTTAAGGGAAAAGTTACATGAAACGCCGGGATAATTACATGATCCGGCACAGAAGGGGATTCTGTGATAGTATTCAGAAAAATAAACTGAGGGGTCTGAGAGAATGAAAAAAGACTGCAAATTATTTTTATATATTACGCTGGCATTCTGTTTGATGATCGTTCCATGCAAAAATATCTGCGCTGCTGATCAGGGCTGGTATTCGCAGAATGGAAAAGTATTTTATCAGATGGATGGAGAAAAGGCGAAAGGCCTGGTAACTATAAAAGGCAGTCCTTTCTATTTTGATCCCAACACAGGGGAGCGGTTGAGCGGCTGGAGAAGGGTTAAGGGAAAGCTGTATTATTTTGGGAAAAATGGGGCGGCGCTGACCGGTAAACAGAAGATTGGAAAATATCAGTATTATTTTAGCCGGAACGGTGTTCTACAGAAAGATACTTTGATTCAGCGGACTTATTATGCAGGAAAAAGAGGACAGCTTGCCAGCGGATGGATTCATTATGGTGTAAATGATTATTATTTTGACCCGGTTACTTTCCGTATGTATACGGGCTGGCGTGAAATAAAAGGAAAGCATTATTATTTTAATGCGTATGGGCAGCTGGTCAAAGGACGGATGGTAGGAAAGACCTGGTATGTAAATGAAAGTGGAGAACGCCAGTATGGCTGGGTAGATGAGGGAACGAAGCGCTACTATTTAGATCCAGATACAGGCAAAGCAGCTAAAAATGGGTGGTATGTCATAAATAAACAGAAATTCTATTTCCTGGAAGATTGTTCATTGGCCAGAAATTATTGGCTGAATGAAAATCAGTATCTGGATGAGAACGGGAAATTAGCGATCGGCTGGCAGCAGATTGATGGAAAGACCTATTATTTCAGAAAATGGAAAAAAGAAAAAGTAACCGGCTGGCTGCGAATTTCGGGGAAAGTATATTATTTTGATGAAGAGGGAGTCTGCCAGAAATTGTCCGGTCTGGTGCGAACCGATTATGGAATCTGCTATTATTTTGATCCGGGAACAGGAG
>OLPN01002265.1_pt1 | contig 15275 bp, 10 predicted proteins | sample 1672601 | NCBI WGS metagenome assembly OLPN01 (sample SAMEA3136704, study PRJEB25190) | human gut metagenome | reverse complement strand
CTCCTTAAAACAAAAGAGGGAGAGACCCGCAGGCTCTCCCCCGCCTGTAGGCTTCGCAAGTTTCTACAGAACGATCACTGAGCTTAGTATACGTCATTTCAAATGTCCTGTCAATACGCCAAAACATTCTCTGTCATATCAGCTCAAAATTATTCTATGCTATTTTTCTCCAAATTATCATTCTTTTTTATCAGCTTTTAAAATTTATTTGATTTAAAAATATATGAAAAGATCTGGGCTGATGAGCCTGAAATGATTGAAGCAAAATATCAAGAGATTCAGGAACTATATCCACAAGTTGGTTCCTTTGATGGACAACAGATATCAAGTTTTTTAATAAAACAGGCATAATTTTGGGGAGAAAGTGACCTTCATTGTTTATACGCTCTTTTCTTCTTTCACAATATATTCCCTTAAATACTTAAACGGAAACGGAACAACCGTTAACATTCCATATCTTACAAACTCTACTCCCATAAGTGGCAACACTTTCTTAAAAATTAACTTGCTGCCTTCTACCGCCTGTATCTCACGCACTACGCTGGCTCTCTCAATTGTGTATTTCATTCCATTACCAATTTCACCAACTGAATATTTTGCATGCGTATCATCATAATCAAAATAATTAATGTCTATATTTCCGGAAAGATACTCGCGTCTCTCTTCTTCTCCACGCAGGTAGGCATATAGCATAATACCGGTATTCTCAAAAACATAGCGCACAACTTCTTTCTTTGTTGTAATTCCTTTGAATAATCTCATTACATTGGCTTTCGTGTATTCTGCATTCACGTCGATATGCGGGATAACTATATCCAATTCTGCATGTACTTTTATTTTATCTGTTGTATCCATTACTAGACGAAGCCAAGTTACTACGTCTTTTCCTGGAAATCTACCTTCACTAGCTACATTCTTAAGCACATCACCCATCGCAGTATAATCAGGCATAGAATACATATTGGTATCCTTTATAAGATTAATATTACCCTCTGCATCTTTTACTAAACCTATAACACCTCTATAATCATTTTTATTCTCTTCATTCAAACCGAAATAATCCATGTATTTATCATACTCTGTCATGGTAAAAAGATTTCGTTTCAATGCTTCAATTTTAAATGAACCGTCCGGATGAATGGTCATGAAGTAATATGTACCGTCTACAACTACACCAAATAACCAGTCTGCTTTATATCCGTATTGACTCCAATCCACCAATGTAATTTTACCAATAGCAATGTCCTTTTTAATTACAAGCTCTTTCAGAATATTATAAACTGCCGCTGATGATTGGTGTTTAAAATTCTCAACTGTAATATGCTGAACAACATATTCCTCCATGCTTTCTTGATGCGGGTCCACTTCCGAATCTGAATAGAAGGATTTATCATGTATATATCGTACGTTAAGCTTCTTCTTTGATAATCTTTTAACAACGCTGCATTTTGCCTCTGGAATAATTTTATTAATACCATCCGCTACATCCTGCAAATAATCTTCAGAAGTTTCAGTGTGTACAGCATCCACTATATTAATTCCAGAATTCAAAACTTCCTTTTTAACAATATCCTTATATAACTCCAATGACGCACGCTTATATTCCAAAACTTCGTCAATACTATATTGTTTAAATTTAACGCGAATATACTTACCAAATTCATCATGTAAGGCATTCAAAATATCATATAAAACACCCATCTTGGTACATGAAAACGTTTCATAATCCGTAAAGTCAAAGAATGTAATGCTACCCCTTTCACCATCTACGGGTTTTATAATAAAGTTTTCTCTACGGTCTTTATTTTCATTAGATACTCGTTTTAAAGTATTATTGTTATAACTGAACTCATATTGCGGATAATCCTGTAGCTTTCTTTTTTCAAATTTCATTTGCTTCTTAAGTGCCAGCGCTGTCATCCTATGTGCTACCAAATTCACACACATATCATCTCCGACTTTCACCTCAAGGCACTGCATACCCCAAATAAAATTCTCCTTATCCTTATTCAGCCATGCAGGTCGAAAACATAATAATTTCCCTGACAGATTATTAAAAGATATCATTTCATCAACCGGACTCGTTAGCGCATTCAAAAACAATTGTGTCAACAAATACTCCGGTATACTGCTACTGGTCATAGATTTTATAGACAAACTATCTCCATCCTCTTTTGCATTCAACAAACGTACAAACTCAGCTCTGGAAATAGCGTTTTTAGGAAGCATAACCCAAAAACTCTTTCCGCTTTCAAATTGCAGAGCTGATATCTTTATATCATCAATATCTAGAAAAGTAGCTCCACCTTTTATATATTTATCCGATGTTGTAACATAATAAAAATCATAATCTTTGTCAATGTTGGAATATTCAAACGAAGCCAGGAGTTCATTCGAATAAAGTTTCTTTATACTCATTGCAAATATCCCTCCCAATTTATTTTTGCTATGATTTCTGTTCCTATTTCTTTTCTATCCAACCGATATAAATATGGTATCTCAATAATTCTACCATTATCACTAGACGTAATCTGCATATTGTGATCAAGCATAATATTGATTATTACCGCTCTCTTTCCTCCACACTTATCTAGCTTTTCCAGGACGTTTTTCTTTTCTTCTTCCGCAGATATTAACATGGTTTCTTTCCATAACTTGAAATCAACATACACGCCATTACCTAGGGTATAATCAAACAATTCAAAAAACTCCGGTGGCATTTCCTGCAACGTTACTCCTGCATGTTGTTCTAAAATATATTTACCAACAACTTCGCCTAAGGCACCTTTATAAATATTATTAAACATAGGTGGCGTCAATATAAACTCATTAGGAACAAAGCTCGTTGCATATCCATGCTTTTCAAACAATGCTTTCACTCCTGGGATTTGCATAATCTCTTTCAAATGCACCTCATCCTCTGACATCTTTTGTGGAAGACTACCGTCAAACTTGATATTTATATTTTTATTATAGTCTCCTTCTTGCTCATAAGAATAAGCTGTAATTTCTCCCGGCACACACATATATACAAGCTGATATTGCGAATTCTGTTCTACGTTTTTTCTGCTTAGTGTAGGCCTCATAAGGCATAGCTCACGCAATGCTTTCCAATAATCTATACTATCATCAGTCCAATTGCGCTTCAGCTCATTTATAATCTGCATTGCCTTCAGTGCTAATGTTCCGGCACGATTTTCCATTACGGCAATATCCAAATTTTCATTTGCCTGACCATTATAATATGTTTTACCCACTTTAACTAGTTCCGCAAATTCAGGATTCAACATTCGTTGCTCCACAACAGACAAATCGTAATCTGTTAAAATGGTATTATCCACATAAATATATATATCCGGATTCTTAAGACCGGTTCTACATATTCTTCCTACTGCCTGTATTAATGTTCGAATCGCAAAATTATTTACAGAATCTGTTTTATATGGTTTTCCCTTTTTTCCCGAAAAAGTATATCCACCACTGAAGCATATAAATGCATCTTTAATTACTGCAATCCCATCTTTACGAGAAACTTCTCCTCTTTCCATCAAGAATTCCATCTGATATACAAAACGAATTAAATCTTCAGCTTCAATTCCCTTTTTGCTATCCACATTCACCAGAAGATTTGTCGGCTTCTCAAGATATATGCAGTCAAAGTCTTTTTCCATATCTCCTCTATCGTAATCATTAACTGCCACGATAGTAGCATTCCCCGGTGCTTTATATTGCAAATTTTGTCCCGCACCAACTGTATTATAGGAAGATATAACAAAGAGTTTTTCTCCCTTTGACAATCTCTGTATAAACTCCGTACGCTTAGCATCATAATCTTCACTATTTATACTGTATAACAAGTCTTTACCTTTTAATCCCTTGATACCATAAAGCTTAATAATAGCGTCTGCGAATTCCTCTAATAATTTAATATCAAAAAGCCCCTTATTCTCCTGCGGCAATTTATTATTAAGACACAAGAAGGATTTAACCGAATCATTTAAGATAAATGCCTTCATTACCTTTACAACACGAATAAAGTTATTCTTTGCATATTCAACGCGCTCAAATGATATTGATAATTTTTCCGCATACTTCTTTATAAGTGCTTCGTTTCCGTTAAATATCTCTGATAATTCAACTCTATCATCCGCATTATAAGAAACTGGTTCCACATGAATATTTACTTTGTCATAGTTTGCAACAAAAGTTTGAAATGACTCCTGTAATCTACACCTATCTGCTTCTGGCATCACATAATATTTATCCTGCAACATCCTTTGAAGATATTCCAAGTCATAATTGCCAACAACCGTATCAAGTGTTGCGGTAGCTGAAATACCTATAATTTGAGCCTTTTCAGACAAGTGAAGTAAAATACGTTCTGGCGAATCCTGAAAATCAAATAATTGAATCTCCGAACGCATACTGTGATTAGGATCATCTATAAAATCATAATAGCGAAATCCCCTATCATAGACAGAGCGGTCAAAATACTTTAACGACATTTTTCCTTTGCTGTCTTTTTTATCTTTCTTCGACTTTACCTGGCCTCCCATTACGATAGGCTTCAAATACCTTATCTGTTCTCTTGATAAATGAAACTCTGTCAGCACTGACTCAATTGCATTTTCAAACGTATAATCATCGTCACCTGGCCTTTTATCCTCATCCTTATGATGCTTATAATTAAACGAAAGATTTCTAGCTCCGTTCTGAAAATAAGTCAAGCAGCCTTTAACACTGGCAAGCAAACTTAATACGCCACCATCTTTCTCTGTTGGTCTTCTTTTTGTAAAACGCAACCAGTTCTGTTTTGCCTTCATATCAGTATCTATATCAATAAAAGCATTTTCTCCCTCAAATACCGAATGAAACTGTAAGTCATTGAAAATAAAATTACGACTTCTATCACCCTTACCATCTTCTTCTGTTTTGAAGCTATATTGCATCGCAAAACGGTTATATGTTTCATCAAACACACCACCAAATCCTTCTATAATTTCCATAGGATTTTTCGCGTTTTTGTGTTCATCAAGATATGTTTGTTGTAACTTCGATGCAGTAGTAAGCTCTGCCGGAAAATCTCTCGTCTTCAAAGATGCATATACACGATGAAACAGACCTAAATAATCAATATGATTTTCTAAGCCTCTTGTTATGATCTGATTAAGTAACCTGTCTCTTGTTGCATCAAACTCATCTATAAAAATAATTGCATTTTTTGTAATATCATTATTGTAAAAGCTATATGTAGATTCAATAATAGTAGTGTTTCCCAAGAAAAACTTATCCATTGACATAAAAAATATTCGCTTCGCTCTCGTATATACCGCCGGATACAATTCTCCTATCCAATGATATTCCGGATTATTAGCGATATTCTTTAACTTTTCCTTTGGTGTTCTGAACTGCTTCAGCTCGCTTTCTATCACCTTACGAAAGGCACCTTCCTGCTGCTTGCGAATTGCATCCTCTGCGTTCTTGCATAAAACATTTATAATGTCCTTACTGGTTCCTTTTAATTCACGCTTTTTATCTCTGTATTCGTTTAATAGTTTTACTGAACCATGTAAATCCTTAAATTCTTGTTTCATAGTGATTGCTACTGGAATTTTTCTGGCACGATATAACTCGTCCAATTTTTCTACAACCATATCTGCATTAGCTTCTATTCGCAAACAATATTTATCATAATCATCTGCTTTACCGCGCTTTGCAAAATGTTCACGCAACTCCTTATCCGGCAAATTTTTCTTAAGGGTTGTAACAAAGAAAATCTTCTTATCTTTGAATTCAGGCGCATCATAATTGTCGACCATAAAATCCAATACACTATATGTTTTTCCAAAGCCAGTCGGCATATCCAACAAGAACAATCCCGTATCCATTGACTTGCAAAAATTTACAATCGCCTGTTTCATAGTATCCTCCAAGTTTTTATTGTGCGTTTCTCCTTTAAATTGTCTATCATCCAAACTCAAATCAATGAATTCGAAATTCATCTAATAGTACAGCAGCCTTCTCATTTCTTATTTCTGTCAATGCTAATAATATGTCCTCGTACGCATTAATCAGCTTCTCATCCTTTTTTATTTCATCGCTATAGAATATAAAGGATTTTAAGATAATCATATCAACTATCACTTGTGAATCTTTTATCTCTTTTGCAAACTGTTCTTTATTATTTCTAATAGCTTTTGTAAAGCACGAACTAATAGAGATCAAAATTTCTGGTAATAGCTCACTAATATTAAACAAATATACTGTATATAGAACATCCATCAAATGATTGGAGCCATACTTTTCAATTTGTGCATTCAAAAAACACTTATCTTTATAACTATATTCTGCCTGTACTTTGTTTACATCCCATCTGCTATATCTTCCTTTGCAAAGGAACAATCTCTTTTCAAGAATATTTCTTACATAGTCCTCTGGAATATTATTTACATAAGTTTCAAGAATTCGAATCTTCTTCTCAATATCATCTCTTTTACCCTTCTCCCTAAATCCATCAACATATGCTACCAAAAAGCCACTAAGAACATCTTCATAAAAATCCACTGTATCTCTGGTAAATATCGAAAAGTCAGTTTCTTTAAACAGAATATCATAAACAGCTTCTGGATTTCTTCCTGTCATATTCAATTCTCTTTGAAAATAAGAAGATACTTTATGTTCTTGAAATGTGTCAATTATTTCATGAGCACGCATTTCTTTACAGTTTTTATGCCATATTTCAATCATACATTGCACAATTGAATTAATAACTATGACAAATTCCTCATCTTCTGTATCCAATCCACAACACGCAATATTACAGAGAAGATCTATATCATAATTTCTGATATCAAACTCAGAAAGATCTACCCCCTTACCATCATACAAATATTCTTGAATTATCTCGGACCTCTTATTTTGATATTCATATCCATTATTTTCTAGAATCCAATGGTCCACGCCACGTAATTTGGGAACCATATTAGGAATGAATTCATAGTCATCATCGTTACGATTATCTTTTATATATGCAGCATTAAACTTCTGGTGATTCATCTCATCTTCTGCAAGCATAATAATTGTATTAAAAATCCTGATTGCATAATTCCTATTTTTTGCCAAAAAAAACTTTGTTAATTCTGCTATCTGGCTAATTAATCCTGAATTATCGTCATTAATTATACTCTCTAATATCATTAACAAGATCTGCTGTTTAAGGTCGTTATTTATATCTTTATTCAATTGTTCCCACAACGCAATTACCATGTTAACTTCAGCAACATAAGATTGATTTAAAAATATTTTTTTAACACGCCTAATCCACTCCTCGACTAGTTTATTTCGCTGTTCATCCGTAATATCTGGCATGATCAATGCAGTCGCAATAAGTGTAACAAGTACCTTCTCGAACTGCATTTCAATACGATAATCACCTTTCATCTTTTCACAAAGAGTATCAATCACTGTAATAATTTGGTCAGCATTAGCTTTTTTCTCATTTATATCCTCTATCAGATGATTTATAGATTCATTCAAATGCACTATTGGTTCGTTTGCATCTTCATTATTCTTAATAATCTTTTGTGCTTCCCCCTTAATCTGCGGTTCGAGCATTATTGTTTTTTCATCTATTTCTGTCACAGCAGCATCGCGAAAATCCATTTTTTGAATCTGCAAATTCTCATTAGGATAAGTTTTTTCATCATATATAGAATATAGGTAATCTAAAATAACATGACATCTATTTTTTATTCCTTCATCTCCACAAAGATACGAATTAGCAAGGTATTGTTGCAAATTACATGAACACTTTTCGTCTTTCTCATATCGCCTGGTTATTTCTGGAACCCCCATCGATAGCATTATGTGTTTTTCCAACAATTCTTTTGTCGGATTAGAAATAAATTCTCCACTACGATGAATATCAAAATATATCAATTCCATACTGGATGCTAATTCTAATGCATACCCTGGCATTTCTTTTTGATAATTCATCCCTATAGCCTCAATAATAGACAAAAGCAACACGTTGTTTGCCCTTTCATATATAGTATTTTTAACATATTCTGCTAAGCCTTTAATATATACACTGTCAGAAAAATTTCTCATAAAATTAATAACAGTCTTCTTTATTACAAAAACAATGTCCGTCAATACCACCGGAAGGTTATGTTCCATGACATCTGCCATCCACAACCATCCATTACCCAAATACACTCTTTTCTTGTTTTCCTTTGGAAAATAAATTTCTATATTTGTTATCTCATCTGGCTTATTCTCTGCAAATGTCTGTACTGCATTATTAACAAATGATATTGCCCACTCAAGGCCTTTTACGAAGTCACATCTCATAACATACCAGAAAAAAGTGTTATTATACACGCCGTTTTCATTATTGTCAAAGTGATCTGCATTATCAGATAGACCATACGCTCTCACGTTATTATGGTCATATCCATCATACGCAAAATGCTTTCTTGACACTCTTTGTCCCCATAATGATTCCGCTGATTTACATGCCAGTTCTGGTAATTCCATAGCAAATGAAAGTGGACATTTTTTCACAACCGCCTTTAGAATCTCTTCAGCAACACTGTCCCTTCTACTAGTTCCAGAGTAATATTCTACTATCATATTTTCAACAAATTCTTTCAGCCATGACTTAGATGACTTGGCCATTTTTGCAACAATAAGGAAAAGCTGCACAATCTCTTCATCATGTTGATAATATGATTTTTCCTCTTTACCCTTTTCTATTAGCTCGTCAATATATCTAATTATTATTTTGTATGCTTTTTCTTCAGTATCCGCAGTTTTATAAAAACAATTTGCATAATCATCACACAGCTTAATAATAGAAGTTCTATTTTTATCTAGACTTATGCGTTCTTCAAAAACCATACCAATCAAATTTTCACGCGCCGCTCCTATCGGTGTTACATTCATTATTAATGCTGGTGAATGATTAATTTTCGCCTCAAATGCATATAAGTTTGTTATATCTAATAATTCTTCAATCACTGTTTCACCAAGCAACTCCTGAAATTCCTTGAAAAACATTCCACAGTATTTTGATTTTACTATCCCAATTTCTGTTTGCTTTTTCCAATTCGCTTCAATACTATTATCCGTTAACAGTGTATATACAAATTTCTCGCGAGCCTCCTGTACAAACAGTTTATTTGATATCCAAATCTGGTATCTCCTATATATGCAACGTCCGATTTTCTCTATTTCATCAAAAAAATTATTATACGATCCATGACATGCATCGAAGGCTTTATCTATATATCGTTCAAAACAAATATCTTCAAAAATATCATATTTCAAACGTATCTTATTCTTGCTTTCAACAACAATTCCTTCTGATTTCAATGCTTCTAGAATATCGCTATCTACAATATCACTATCAACACCAACAACAAAACTTCTAGCACGTTCAAAAACGATACGCTCAACATTATTTCTAACATCACTTTGTGACACACCATATTTTCTGCACTTGTCTTTTAAACAGATGATTCTTTCCCATATGAGATTTCTAAAATTATTCTCATCGTTAATATTTTCTTCTACAAATCCTCCCGATACAATTAAATTAAGATAAAATGGCACACATAATAAATCCGAATATTTTTTATTCTGCTGTAAGGATAAAATAATGGGATAATTTTTAGCAACCTTATCAATCTCATCTTTCGCCAAATCCGGAATCTCGTATGTTTTGATTCTATATTTTGTATTAATCTTCATAAACGCAGAACTATCAGTAGTTCTACACGAAGTAATAATATATACATTGCTGTATTTATCTGCAAGCCTATATATCTCCTGCAACAACGGAAATGCATTGTCACCACAATCTGCAATAAATTCGATAGCATCAATAAATATATACAGCGGTTTATTTTCTAACCACAGGATTGCATCCTCTACATCACAATCCCACAATTCGTTTACTTTCTTTCCAGTGGACAAATTCTCTGCTCGCGTGACTAATACGTATTCTTTTCCCTTTAATAGTTTTTTGCATACAACTGATTTACCAGAACCAGCATTTCCCTGTATCGATACTAATTTTTCTCGTCCTGCCTGTATCGTTTCAATAATTTCTGACCTGTCAATTTCATATTCACCGTTAATAAGCTCTTCAATATTTTCAAGTTCAATTTCTTTACTTATTTCAATCGCACGCAAAAACTTTTTAATGTTTTCCTTACGAGGTTGTTCTTCTATCATCCCCAGCTTATCCATTATCTTGGAAAAATCCGATGATAACATATTATGTAGTGTTCTTTCGCCGCTCGACATAAGGGACTTCGCATACTCATTATATGCGTATAAAATATCCTCAATAATCTGAGTCATTTGCTTCTTTTCCTCATTCCCTATACGCAGCTCTCTATTCTGTTCAAAAAAGCCCCGAATGATATCTTGGATTTCTTCCTCTGAAAAAATATGATCCTTATATTTATCCCCCATATCAGTTTTAAATCTATCAAGACAAACCTGAACTAAAGGATCATCTGAATCCCAATTATTGATATCAATTTCTTTTCTTTTATCTTATCCTTAATAATTAATATCCAGCTTCTTCCCGCTTCTTCTAAAGTGACAAAAGAGCTAATCAATCCAATTGCTGATACCAAATCCATTTACTAATCATCTCCTCGTCTAATCTATAAATGCTGATTCAATACTAACTTCTGTTCCAAACCATTCTTGTTAACCTCTCTGCATTTCAAGCAGTTTATTTCTTGCCTGAAGATTTCCAATCAAACAATATATCAGTCCCATTCTCATTGAGTTGTCATTAGATGGACTAATGTATTCTACTAATGTTCCCTGCGTAAATGCAGTATTTATATCGTTTGCAAGCTTTCTCGGAGCAAAGCCAAAGTTAGTAATGAAGTAATCAAGATGTCTTCCAAACAGCACGTTTTCCTCATATCTTCTATTGATGGTTGAGCAGTAGTCCCTAAGAAGCATTAAATTTTCATCACTTACTTCATTGTGCGCTAACCTCTCAAGAAGATGTTCCAATGACAAATTCTTTTTACCAGAGCCATCAGGACCAGGCTTTGGAATATGCTTCTCAGACTCGGTTGCACCAACTGCATCAACTATATAATAGCATTCCTTTGTATCAGCATTTGGAGTTACTTCCTTAAGTTTGTCATCACTAATAACTCGACATTCTCTACCCTTCATCTGCGTATAAAGAACATCTGAATGAAACATCCTTCATAAAAAGAACTACTTCCAAAGGCTTTACGTCAGTTCCAGTTGCCACAAGAGTTACTGTTACTGCAATTCTAAAATCTTTCTCAGTTCTTAAATCCCTTATAAGGGCATTAGAATCACCGGCAGAGTACGTGATCTTCTGTACAAACTTTTCCGGTATTGCATCATTTTCAAATTCAGGCTTAAATACATTTTTTGCAATATCTACGATTTCAGTTGCATGATTATCATCTTTTGCAAAAATCAATGTCTTAGGTATGTATTCCCACTTCTGCTCACGACTAGGATATAAATCTTCATAAATAGCTTTCTTATATGCCATCAGCACTTCTTTTATCTGCTTTTTATTTACAACTGATCTATCAAGTTCTGACGCACCATATTCAACCGATGTTCCAGCATCAATAATTTCAGATTTTCCAGTTCTCTTAGAAGTCTCTGTAATCTTAGTTCCCTTTTCAATCGTGCCACCATGCGCTGTAATATCCGTAATAATTCGATATACACGAGGTGGAACATTAACTCCATCTACAACTGAATCATCATAGGTATATTCTTCAATAACATTCTTGTTAAAATATGCATATGCTTCTGGCGTAGGTGTAGCTGTAAGACCAATCACCGTTGCGCCAGAGAAATAATCCAATACCTTCTTCCACTTTCCATAAATGGATCTATGACATTCATCCACAATAATTAACTGGAAATAGTCTGGTGGAAGCTTTAAATCATTACCCAGGTCAACTACAGTCTTACTATCCTTTTCTTCATCTGCTTTAGCTTTTTCATCCTCAGCATCTTCATCACTATCATTTATTTCCTGACCAGTTAATACGCAGAATAATTTCTGAATTGTAGAAATTACAATATCACCCTTGATATCTTCTTCCTTCTTAAGTCTGTTGATTGTATAAAGGTTTCCCATCTTCTGCTGGCCTTCTGTACGATCAAACACGCTAAATTCAGACTCTGTTTGCCTTGCAAGGTTATTTCTATCTACAAGGAATAAAATTCTCTTTGTAGGCGTATAGTTAAGCAATCTATAAGCTGCCAAACATGCAAGATAAGTTTTACCAGAGCCGGTTGCAAGTACTGCCAGATTTTTCTTGTTTCCCATTTTTAATGATTCTTCAAACTTTACTTCTGCTCTATATTGACAATCGCGAAGGCCACGCTTCTCGATTAACGGAAGAGCACCATACTCGGACTTCTTTCCAATACTCTGAAGCATCTTCTTAGGAGAATGCATCTGTGACAGTTCTTCATAATCACTGTTTTCTACCAACATATTTTTGAAATATATCTTATTTCCATTAGCCATATACACTAACGGAATAAGTTTCTCAAACCATAAACCATACCAGTCCTGTGGAGAAACAGCATAGTCCTCTGCCTGTTTCTTAACTTCATCACCTAGAGGATTCTCTTCTCTTTTTGCCTCAACAACTGCAATAGCTTTTCCATCAATAAAGAGAAGATAATCACTTTCTGTGTTTCCTCCCATCAAAGCTTCCTTAACAGCAGATGTGCTATTAGGCAGATATTCATTTCGAGCCACTATATCCCAGCCGGCATTTCTTAATTGCTTATCAATTTTTACACGAGCTTTTTCTTCCGGTAACATAGGCATACTCTTCCTTTCTAATCCATTCTCCCATATCTGTTGTCCCAAAATCAGGACTTGATATACTTCCCGGACTTAATTCTTTTATCCGCTGGTTTTACAGCATTCTTTGGAATGGCCCAAGTATTACCAAACTTCATAGCCCCTTCTATCATTCCTTCATTGCAGATTGTCTGCACTCTTCTAACTGATAAGTTCCACTTTTCTGCTGCTTCTTTAATAGTCATAAACTCCATATTTTCTTACCTCAATAAAGTTATAAAATGCGACATTTTATCCTAATTTCTAGTATAAGCGCCAAGACGCCGAAAATCAATCTAAACCTACATAACTTTCGGCGTACAGTCTATTACTTCTCCGCGTACAAAATCCCATAAAAATAACCTTTCAGCGTACTCTATACGAACTACGCCAAAAGGTTGATTTTCACTACACCCGTATTCTATTTTTCATTTCATGCACATATTTTATAGGCTTATTTTCATAATATATTCTAGCAGATATACCCCTCAACCCCGCTTAAACTAGGCATTTCTTAGAGAGGAGACAGACCGTCTCAACATGAACAGTCTGACAAAATTGATCAACGCAGCAGGCTTTTTCCAGCTTATACCCTGCCGCCAGAAATGCTGGAAGATCTCTTGCCAGACTGGTAGCTTTGCAGGAAATATATACGATATGATCCACGCCATAAGAAAGGATTTTCGGCAATGCTTTGGGGTGGATTCCATCTCTTGGCGGATCCAGAATTATCACATCCGGTTTCTCCATCAGATCATCCAGAACTTTAAGGACATCTCCTGCAATAAATTTACAATTACTCAGGTTATTCAGTGCTGCATTCTGTTTTGCAGCTTCTACTGCCTCTTCCACAATTTCCACGCCTATCACTTCGTCCGCTACGGAGGCTGCAAGCTGAGCGATTGTTCCGGTTCCGCTGTAAAGGTCGAACACTACTTTATCCTTTGTATCTCCGATATACTCACGTACGATAGAATAAAGTACTTCCGCAGCCAGTGAATTAGGCTGGAAAAATGAAAATGTACTGATCTTAAAGCGCAGTCCCAGAAGTGTTTCATAAAAGAAATCCTGACCGTAAAGGATACGTGTCTCATCACTCTGCACTACATCTGAAAGAGAATCATTGATAATATGCATGATTCCCACAATTTTACCCTCCAGCGGAAGTGCCAGCAGTTCCTCTTTCAACGGTTCCAGATCATGTTCTTCCTGACTGGTGGTAATCACATGGACCAGAATCTCTCCTGTAGTCACACCGCGGCGGAGAAGCAGATGGCGCAGATATCCTGTATGCTGCATCTTTTTATAATAGGAAACGTTTCGTTTCAGGAAGTATTCATGCACACAAGTCAGGATTTTCGTCATATCTTCATGAACCAGTTGACAGTCATCTGCTGTAAGAACATCATAGGTACTGCCTTTTTTGTGCAGACCCAGCGTCAACGGACCATCCTTATATGCATCACCAAAGGAGAATTCCATTTTATTTCGATATCTGAATTCAATGGGACTTCCATGAATTCCCTCCCACTGGTAATCAGTGCCGTTCAATGCACCATCCAACAGTTCACGAACCTGACATTCTTTCATTTTGAGCTGGTTTTCATAGGACATGGTCTGATACATGCATCCTCCACATTCCGGAAAAATGCTACAGACCGGTTCTCTTGTTTCAAGCGGAGACTTCTCCAACACTTCCAGAAGTCTTCCCTCTGCACGTCCGGAACGCTTCTTATTGATCATAAAACGAACTTTCTGTCCGGGCATTCCGTTCTTTACGGTAACTTTTTGTCCGTCTGTTATCACAATTCCCTTATTGGGAAAATCTACTTTCTCAATCACGCCTTCATAAATTTCGCCTTTTTTCATATAACCTCCATAAAAATAGCCCCGGTATAAGCCGGAGCTATTCTTTCATTTTCATATTACAGGTAATTATTCTTCTTCATCTTCGAAATAATCGTCGAAGTCATCGTCAAAATCCTCTTCAAAATCTTCCAGATAATCCGGAGCAAAGAAATGATATACAGCAAATGCGATACCTGCTACTGCTGCAACTGCGCCAATGATTGCCAGTACCCAGAGGACTGTATTTTTTTCTTTCTCTTCTTCTTTTCTGTTTAATGCTGATAATAATTCTTCAATTTTGATATTCATAATCGCACCATCCTCTCAATAATTCATCAGCTGACACTTAACACTTCTGCCGTCTGCTGTTTAATGAAATTATTATAACACTTTTTCTGTAATTTTACCATAAGATATCTGCATTTATTCTATACTTTTGTTAGTTTCTTTATTATAATGATATCAGGGGGTTACTGTTCACACAATCCCGAGACATACAAGCCAAAATTCCATTGCCGCAGGCAATCTGGAATGAATT
>OLPN01002250.1_pt1 | contig 15389 bp, 10 predicted proteins | sample 1672601 | NCBI WGS metagenome assembly OLPN01 (sample SAMEA3136704, study PRJEB25190) | human gut metagenome | reverse complement strand
AATACTCCCGCCGCAGAAAATGAATACCTACGCTCCGCAGAATACCGGAATACAAACTGGTTCGACGAGCTCTTTAACAGCAACATCACACAAAATCATTCGGTCAGCGTTTCAACCGGTACAGACAAGGTCTCGTTCTATGCTTCATTGAGTGTCATGAACGACCCGGGATGGTACCAACAAAGCAAAGTAAACCGTTATACCGCTAATGTAAACACAACTTACACTATTTCCCAACAACTGAGTTTGAATCTGATATCCTCAGCTTCCTACCGTAAGCAGAAAGCCCCTGGCACATTAAGTCAGAGTATAGACCCTGTGTCCGGTGAAGTAAGACGCGATTTTGACATCAACCCTTACTCCTATTCCATGAATACATCGCGTACACTGGATGCACACACCTTCTATACCCGTAACTATGCAGATTTCAACATCCGGCACGAACTGGATAATAATTACATGAACCTGGATGTGGTAGACCTTAAATTCCAAGGCGAACTGAAATGGAAACCCATAAAGGGACTGGAACTCGGAGTGTTAGGAGCCGCCAAATTTTCAGAAACCGGCAATGAACATATCATAAAGGATGACGCCAATCAAGCTATGGCTTACCGGGCTATGGACGATGCTACCATTCGTGACAACAATCCGTTCCTATACGACGACCCGGATTATGATTATGACTTACCTATCTCTGTTTTGCCACAAGGAGGTATATACCAAAAAACCACCTACAAAATGCTAAGTTATGACTTCCGGGCTACAGCGAACTACAATACCAACTTCGGTGAAGATCATATCATTAATTTATTTGCCGGTACTGAGGCCAATTCCATTGACCGCAACAAGACCTACTTTAATGGATGGGGTATGCAATATTCCATGGGAGAAATTCCTTTCTACGTCTACCAGTTCTTCAAAAAAAGCATTGAAGATGGTGCAGACTATTATTCACTTGCCAATACAGCCAGCCGTTCAACTGCTTTCTTCGGGAATGCCACTTACTCCTATAAAGGGAAATATACTGTAAATGGAACCATCCGATACGAGGGGACCAACCGTCTGGGAAAAAGCCGGACTGCCCGTTGGTTACCTACCTGGAATATATCCGGTGCCTATAATGTACACGAAGAGGCCTTTTGGGAATCACTGCGCAACTCCATCTCCCACCTTTCCCTCAAAGCTTCCTATTCGTTGACCGGTGACCCGGGCCCATCATCAGTCAGCAATTCTCTGATTGAAATTAACAGTTACAAACCTTACCGACCAGGAACAAATATCCAGGAAAGCGGACTCCAGATACTGAACCTGGCCAACGACGAACTGACCTACGAAAAGAAGCATGAACTGAATATCGGTATGGAAGTCGGTTTTTTAGATAACCGAATCAACTTGGCTGCAGACTGGTATAAACGTAACAACTATGACTTAATAGGAATTATCCAAACAGAAGGTGTGGGTGGACAAATCAGCAAATTTGCCAATGTGGCCAGCATGAAATCACATGGTGTAGAATTCACCCTTTCTACCCGCAACATCAAGACGCGTGATTTCTCCTGGAACACAAATTTCATCTTCTCGCATGCCAAAAACGAAGTCACCAAACTCGATTCCGAAACAGAGGTCATGTCCGTAGTATCCGGCAGCGGATTTGCCTTGAAAGGATATCCGGTAAGAAGTCTGTTTTCCTACAATTTCCAAGGACTGAACCAAGATGGTCTACCTACATTTATCGACCAAGACGGTAATTTGACTTGTAACGGAGAAGATATTAATTTTCAAAGTCAAAATCTGGAACATCTGGTATACGAAGGACCTACAGACCCTACCATAACCGGAAGTTTCGGCAATATATTCAGCTACAAAGGTTTCAAGTTGAATGTCTTCATGACCTACTCCATGGGAAATGTTATCCGTCTTGATCCGGTATTCAGCAGCTCCTATTCCGACTTGGATGCCATGCCAAAAGAGTTCAAAAACCGCTGGATTGCCGCCGGAAACGAAACCGTGACCCAAGTTCCGGTTATTGTATCCAATGGCCAGAACACCAATGATCGCTATTTGAAAGTACTCTATAACGCCTACAACTATTCCACAGCGCGTGTAGCCAAAGGAGACTTTATCCGCATGAAAGAAATATCGTTCTCCTATGACTTTCCCAAAAGATGGACCAGTAAAATAGGAATAAGCGACCTTTCCATGAAATTGCAAGGAACCAACCTTTTCCTGATTTATGCAGATGACAAACTGAATGGACAAGACCCGGAATTCTTCCGCACTGGTGGTGTATCCGCTCCCGTACCCAAACAGTTTACACTGACACTGAAATTCGGTATTTAATTTTTAATGAAAAGCTTTATCAGAATACTAGGCATGAAAAAGAAACATATCATACTTTATACAGCAGCAGCCATCTGTACCGCCCTATGTACTTCCTGCAGCGACTATCTGGACAAAATGCCGGACAACCGGGCAACCGTTGACACCGAAGAGAAAATTACCAGCCTATTGGTATCGGCATATCCCAACAGCCATTATGCACTGATAGCCGAAATGTCTTCGGACAACACAGATAAAAACGGACTTTCCTCCTATACCGCCATCAACAAATTACAAGAACAGGCAGCTCTATGGGAAGACATCACCGAAAAGGAGATGGATAGTCCATATGACCTATGGAATGACTGCTACAAGGCTATAGCGTCTGCCAACCTTGCACTGCAAGCCATTGAAGAAATGGGAACTCCCTCATCCTTACTCCCACAAAAAGGAGAAGCACTAATGTGCCGTGCCTATGCTCATTGGGTACTTACCAATATTTTTTGCCTGAATTATAACTCTCAAAGCAGCACTACCGATCTTGGCATTCCTTACATGACGGAATCAGAAAGTGCTGTATCTCCCCACTACAGCCGCGGCACAGTAGCGGAAGACTATCAAAGAATGGCAGATGATATAGAAGAGGCACTGCCCCTAATGAATGATGAACATCTCTCCGTTCCCAAATACCACTTCAACCGCAAAGCTGCTTATGCCTTTGCTGCACGCTTCTATTTGTTCTACGTTCAAAAAGACAAATCAAACTATGACAAAGTAATTCAATATGCCGGTGAAGTTTTAGGCAATACCCCTGCAGAAGTATTGCGTGACTGGGCTACCATAGGCGCTAAAGAAAGTAACAACTCCGTACGTGCCAAAGCCTATGCAGACGTCAAGGATAGGGCCAACCTCCTGCTTTATTCCACCTTTTCGGTATGGGCGCGTACCTATGGGCCCTATAAAACCGGTTCACGCTACACGCACAATGTAACCATTGCCTCTTCTGAATCGTGCGCCGACACCCCCTGGGGAAACCGTGAAGAATTCTATTTCCGAATCCCGTCTTATCCGGCTATACCCAAAGTGATTATGGCTAAAATGGCCGAATACATGGAACTTACGGACATGACTAACGGAATCGGTTATCTTCATGTCATGTATCCGGCACTTACCACTGATGAAATCTTGCTGACACGTGCCGAAGCCTATGCCATGAAGGGAGAATATGACAAGGCACTGGCAGATCTCAACATTTGGGGAAAGGCTTTCTATGAATCCACCTCTGACGTTACAGTAGAAGACATCAATACCTTTTACGGTACTCCGGTATACGACTCCAAAGGTAAACTTATTTCGGGTATGGAATACTATACTTCGAAAGTTGCCACTCCCAAAAAACGACTTCATCCCGACTTTACTGTGGCAGCGGGTACGCAAGAGAATTTCATCCATGCCATTCTGCATGCACGCCGTATCCTACTGCTGCACGAAGGCAAACGTTGGTTTGACATCAAGCGCTACGGCATTGAAATCTACCGCCGTACCGTATTGGGCAGTCAAATCACTATTACCGATGAGCTGAAAACCGACGACCCACGCAGGGCCATCCAACTGCCGCAAAGTGTTATCAACGCTGGCATGGAACCCAATCCTCGCAATTAATAACCTTTACAACTAGATATTGAACATTATGAGAATCTACTTTTATATCATTGCCATGGCGTTCGCATTACTACAATTCACTTCCTGCCAGGAAGAAGAACTGGACCGTAACAGTATTTTCACCGACGAACCGACCACGGAAAAGAACAGCTTCGACCAATGGCTGAAAAAGAACTATACAGATACCTATAATATCAAGCTGATATATCGGCTGGAAGATATGGAAACCGACTTCAACTATACACTTGCACCTGCCGATTTCATTATGGCACAGAAATTGGCCAAAGTGGTGAAGTACACTTGGCTAGAAGCGTATGACGAAGTAGCAGGACTGGACTTCACTTGTACTTATGTTCCTAAAATCATTCATATGGTAGGCTCTCCTGCCTATGAAGAGACAGGGTCTGTCGTACTGGGTCAAGCAGAAGGAGGGTTGAAGATTACACTCTACATGGTGAACTACTTTACTCTCGATGCCGCTACCCTGAACTCACTCTATTTTGAGACCATGCACCACGAATTTGTCCACATCCTTCATCAGACAAAGAACTATGATACAGAGTTCCAGCGTATCTCCGAAGGCAATTACGTAGACAATGACTGGTACCTATCCGATGATGAAGAAGCACAAGCAAAAGGTTTTGTCAATGCATACGCCAGCAGCCAGCCTGACGAAGATTTTGCAGAAACAATTGCCATATACGTTTCCATAAAACCCACGGAGTGGAAAGAACTGTTATCCAAAGCAGGCGAAAACGGAGCAAGCCTCATCGTCCGCAAGCTTAACATGGCAAGACAGTATATGAGCGAAACATGGAATATCAACCTTGACGAGCTTCGCAACGTCACCCAGCGACGTCTGAGTGACGTTACCGATGGGACATTAGACCTAAGCCCCGTCGCTACACTTGATGAAACTGATTAATTACTATCAATCGTTATGAAGAATATGAAGAAGTTTATATATACATTCTATTTACTATGCAACTTGGCCTGCATCTGCTCATGCGTAAATGAAGAGGCAGACTTATTCGACTCTTCAGCTGCCCAACGACTCAACCAAGCAGTGACAGAGTATACCGACCTGCTTGAGAACAGTGAAAACGGCTGGATTATGGATTATTATCCTTCTGACGGTTCCCTGGGTGGCTATACCCTCACCGTCGTGTTCAAAAATGGGAAATCTGCCATTGCTTCCGAGATATCCTATGCCAACGACAGTGGAGAAAGTTGGCCGGCAGGCACTGAGGTCACCTCACTCTATCAAGTAAAAGCCGAGCAGGAAGTAATCCTTACTTTCGATTCCTACAACCCACTTCTGCACTATTGGTCGGAGCCGACTGACAGTGACAACCCAACCGGCTTTGAAGGCGACTATGAATTTTCCTTTAAGGAAGTAGGACAAGACATCATTCTACTGAAAGGGAAAAAACACGGCAATCGCATGATGCTGACCCGTCTCAGAGAGCCCGCCAGTACTTATATAAAGAAAGTGTTGGATATGAGCGACCGTCTGTCTGCCAGTCCACGTTTGAGACTTGAAGTAAATGGCAATACACATGCATGCCTGCTGAATGCCAAACAGTTCACCTATTACCCCGAACAAGACAATGTTACCCAACGCACCAACAGACCTTACCTCTTCACGGATAAGGGCATCCGTCTCTATGAGCCGGTGAGCATTGACGGCAGCACTTTCCAAGAATTTATACTGGAAGAGGATATGCAACTGAAAGCAGTGGATTCCAATGTCAGTTTTCCGCGTCCTAATCAAATGGAAGTGTTCTGCGCCGGTACTATGAAGTGGTCTTTCAGTTTCGACTTTGATGATGAAAAAGCCGAAATGAGTGACAATTTATGGACATTGCTTCAGGAGATCAACGAAAAAGATAGGGACGAAATGGGAGAAGACATTACAAGCATGTTCATAGGAAAGAATCCCAGCTACCCGGCAGGTGACACCTATCCTATCTGTATAGGATGGACAAGCAGCTGGTTCATGGATGACTACGATATTTCCTACGGTATTGACATGCGCCCCATTGACGGGACGGACAATCAAGTGAGCATCATTCTGCTGGGTCCCGGTTATGATTTCGAGTTATACAATTTCATGCAACCCCTCGCTACATTCATCGGAGAGCACAGCCCTTACAAAGTGGAATTTGACGACATAGACAACCCCACATCAGCAATCATGAGCAGTATATCCGACAGCAATACCTGGTTCAAGATTGCCCGATAAGAAGTATTAACCATAGAAATTGAACAATAATGAAAAAAATACATCTATTATGGTTGCTTGCTGGACTCCTCACACTAGCAACCGGCTGCAGTGAAGAGGATTATTCAGAACTGACAAGCTCCCAAAAACTGGAAATAGTAAAATCCGATGTGAACTTCTCTGCCGAAGCCTCCCAAGGCGTCATTGAAGTGAAAACCGACCGTATTCTGAATGCCACTTCAAGCGAGGAATGGTGTACCACCAGTATATCAGGAAATATAGTAACCGTTCATGTCGAGTCCTTGATTGCCCGTGAAGGCAGAAGTGCCCTTATCACCCTTAGCGATGGCGTAAAGAAAGCTCAAGTCACCGTCCACCAGGCAGGCATCATTTGGGGACTGCAAGGCGAGAAACTCTATTTTGTCCCTGCCGAAGCCAACGAGGTACAGATACCTGCCAAAATCAGTTGTGAATATGATACCGACTTCAGTGCCCCCTCCTGGATGAACGGAGAATTGAAGGATGATATCTACACCGTATCCATAGGGCAGAATACCGGTGAGCTACGCAGCGGGAGCATCACTTTCAAATCAGTACTGGGAGACAAAAAGTATACATTTGTACAATTAGGCCCTCACGGTTACACTGGAACCTATACAGCCAAATATGAACGGCCTATCGGTACAAATGCCAAAGAGCGTGAGGAATGTGTACAAAGCGGTGTACGACTAACCCGCGATGATGACAATCCTGCCCTCTATTACTTTGAGGATTTGAGCCGTATAAAAGGTGTAAAGGTTCCATTGGTATACGACGAGAACAAGCGTATCATGAAAATCGGGAATACAACCTTTGTCGACATGATAGTCGATGAAAGCGGGAACCTTCATGAGATGCGCGCTATCACTGTAGCCCAGGGCAAAAGCGGACTGATTGCCACAAGTTATCTGGCCAAATATGAAATAGTTTTCTCCATTGAGTGGAATGAAGCTACTTCCAATCTCTCTATGAACATGATAGACACCGGCGAATGGAAAAACTACACGCAAATAGCCTTCCAATTATCTCTCTTTAAGGAAGGTTCAACAATCAATGGAGCCAACAATGAAGGCTTCACTGATGCATTCTATTTCTTTACTATGAACAAAGACTGATTCTATTAAAAAGTCTCTGGAAGAGAGAGGAGGATATAAGTCGGTAATACCGCTATTCTCCTCTCTTTTCGGTTACAAGAATCAAAAGGGTGTAGAATTATTCCACACTCCCCTCCACACATTCCACACTTTTCCACACTATGCCACACTTTGCACAGAAACATATATCACTAACTATCAGAACATTATCCAACACACACTCTTTCTGGCACACCATTTGACCTATATTAGACGTAAGCAACAAGCGCTACAACAAGCAAGCACTTAGACTTAACAATAAGATATACCAACCTAAAAGCAAATGAATTATGAAAAAATTAGTATTAGTAGCAGCCCTGTTTATGTTTGTTTGTGGCGGAACGTTCTTGGCTCAAGCTAAGGCTCCGGTAGAACAGCCGAGTAAGACAACAACCTTGTCTAACGACACTGTGGTAACGGATACTTTGCAGAAAGCCGAGAACGTCCAAGACACAGCAAAAGTGGCCCAATAACAGTAAGCACACTACAACAAAAAAGCCGTTTCCTCCTTGTCTATTCTGGGAAACGGCTTTTTTTAATTATCAATTGTTAATTAAAACATCACCAATGTCTTTCCGGATAAAGGTCATTCCACCATGCCGGACTATCCTGCAGCCAACGGGCAAACCAAGCCATGATTGAATTTTGCCACAATTCACGTTTTGCATAATCAAGTACAAAATGGTTTTCACCATCTACGGTAATAAATTCCACCGGCTTGCCCAATATCTTCAGCGCATTATACAACTGGATACTTTCACCGATAGGCACGTTTGTATCTACCGTGCCATGCAGCAACAACAGAGGGGTATTAATCTTGTCCGCATTGAACAATGCTCCATGCTTCGTAAACAAATCGGGATTATTCCAAGGATAGCTATCGGCTGCCGCAACAGAGTTATAGGAATATCCCCAATAACCCTCGCCCCAATAGCTCGTTACATTGCTGATGCCAGCATGCGAGGCAGCGGCAGCAAACATGTCCGTCTTAGTCTGCAGATACATCGTCATGAATCCTCCATAAGAGGCACCCAGGCATCCGATACGTTTATCGTTGACAAACGGATGGGCTGCACAGAATTTCTTCGTACCGTCAATGATCTCATCGGCCGTACGCTCACCCCATGCATTGACATGGCGTGCAGAGAACTCCTGGCCGTACCCGATGGCACCACTGGGCTGGATAACATAAACCACATAGTCACGTGACGCAAACAACTGTGCACAGTACGGGGAAGTTATACCGCGAGTCGTAGGAGTCGTTCCTCCATAATAGTACACGATAAGCGGATACTTCTTGCTCGGGTCAAAAGACGGCGGAAGGCAAATCATTCCCTTTATCTCCGTACCGTCCGAAGCTGTAAAGTTCCACTCTTCCATCTGTCCCAGCTCAATCTTGTCGAGGACGGGCTTCATGGGGTTGGCAAGCAGGGTAGAAACTTTTTTCTTCGTGTCGTACGTATAGGCTACGCCCGTACTGGTGTTTCCTCCACCCACATAGGCAGCCACAACCGGATTGTCATTGGCCAGCGTGAAGGAAGTAATCACATCTTCTTCAAGCGGAAGCATTTCAAAGCCGCCCGTCTTCGGAACATAACGGTAGATATGCCTGCAATCCCCATCAGTCGTATCGAAATAGATACATCCGTCCACACGGTTCCACTGCACGGGAGACACCGTAGGATTGAAATCGCGCGTGATAGCCTGCACTTTCTTTGTAGCCAAATCCATAATGAATGCTTGGGTATCAAAGTCATTGGCTATGGGATGTTCACCGCAATTCTTGCCAATGCCTCCGAAAGCAGACGGACTGCCCGTCACCAGAAGCTGCTTCCCGTCCGGAGAGTAAGAAGCACTTCCCAGATAAGCATCCCAGGCGACCAGCGTATCTGCCTGCAAGGTGGTCAAATCAATCTCGAAAAGAGAAGAGAGGGAGAAAGGGCATCGAGTGATGTCCGGCTTGGAAGTGCTGCACAACAGTTTCTTGCCATCCGGGGAAATATCATTCAGATAGACGTTGTGACTACCGTAGGTCAGGCGCTCGGAAAGTCCCGTCGCCACATCGTATTTCATGAGATAATAGCGGTCACGAGAATTGGGGATACGGTCGTCCGGATGCAAGAGACGTTTCAACGGGCCACTCACCTTTTCGCCCTCGTCCGTGAGCATATAGATAAGATAGTCTTCTGTAGGAGACCAGCTGAAATATCCTTCGGGAACATTCTTCAGCAGCACTTCCTCACGCATCGTGGCGGGATCGAACACAACCAGGTCATTCTGCTCCTCGCCCATAACCGTATAATAGAGCTTGTTGCTGTTGGGCATCCAGTTCATCTTTTCATTGGCATTGGGCAATATCACCCGGCCGGTCTTTACCTCGGTCAGCTCACAACGGGTCCTGGAACGCTTCACGTCGTAATTGTCCGAATAGCGGGTCAGCAGATACTTGCCGTTGGGCGAAAGAGAAACCCTGCTCGCTCGGGAGCCGAAATTGGTGTTGAACAAAGAGAAACGTCTCTTCATGTCCGGTGCCATCCGGCAGGCTACATCGGCAAAGTCCTTTTCCTTTTCAAATTCGCATTTCAGCATCGGCTGCATCTTGTCGTCCGCGCTTGAAAGCAACTTGATGACAATCTCATAATCCGCTTCGGGGTCCATACGCAGACTGACAGCCGTAGGACGGACCTGCGACAAGCTGTCCTCCGCTGTCTCCTTGACTTGCTTGGATTCACCGTTTACAAACACCTCAAAACGGGCAGGAGAATATACATTCAGCTTGCCCTTCATGAAACGCTCCGCACGCAGATTGGTAGCAAACAGATAGAACAGATTGTCCTTGTCTGCCTTTGCCACAGTTACATATCCAGCCGTATCAGCAACCATACGTTCGTACCGACCTCCGTCGAAGTCGAGACTGACCTTCGTCTTCAGAAGATTGCCGGTAGTAAACTTGTCTCCCTTGAAGTTGATACTATCGCCCTGGAGGGGAGTGCGCACCGTAACGGCAGGACGCACATTATACTCAGCAACTCTTTCCTGAGCTTGGGCAGCCAATCCCGCAAGGAGCAGCAAACCCGACAAAACTGTGATTTTCTTCATTACTGTAAGATTAAATCGTTTCAAAACCATTCCATAAATTTCCGGGAGGGACGGGAGCCTCCACTTCTATCGGTTCTTTGGACACCGGATGCACAAAACGGATATACCGCGCATGCAGACAGATGCTGCCGTCAGGATTGGAGCGGGGCGAACCATACTTCAAATCTCCCTTGATGGGACAGCCCATCTTTGCCAACTGACAACGTATCTGGTGATGGCGTCCGGTTTTCAAATCTATTTCCAACAGATAATAGTTCTGCGACCGCCCGATGAGCCGGTAATGCAAAATCGCTTTCTTGCTGCCCGGCACCTCCTTGTCGTATGCATAACTCTTGTTCTGTTTCTCATTTCGCACCAGATAGTTCACCAATTCCCCCTCTTCCTCGCGGGGCAAGTTCTTCACTACTGCCCAGTAAGTCTTCTTCACCTCGCTATTCTTGAACATCTCGTTCAGACGCGACAGTGCCTTACTGGTCTTGGCAAAAACAACAAGACCGCTCACGGGGCGGTCCAGCCGGTGGGCGACACCGATAAAGACATTTCCAGGCTTGCTGTACTTCTCTTTCAGGTACTGCTTTACAGTTTCCGAAAGCGGTGTATCACCCGTTTTGTCTCTCTGAACTATCTCGGAAGCGGTCTTGTTGACTATAATGATATGATTGTCTTCGTATACGACAGTCATCGGTTGTTAATGTTTAATGATTAGTGATTAATGATTAATGACTAACACCCAACTTCTCATTAAACATTAATCACTAATCATTAATCATTAAATTACATATTCATTCCACCATCTACCTGAATAACCTGACCGGATACATAAGAAGACATATCAGAAGCCAGGAAAGTAGCGATATTTGCCACGTCTTCGGGTGTGCCGCCACGACGCAAAGGAATCTTCTTGCACCATTCAGCCTTCACCTCTTCAGACAAGGCATCGGTCATGGCTGTCATGATGAAGCCCGGAGCAATGGCATTGGCACGGATTCCACGAGAACCCAGCTCCTGAGCGATAGACTTGGCCAAAGCAATCATACCGGCTTTGGAAGCAGAATAGTTGGCCTGGCCGGCATTGCCGTGAACACCTACCACAGATGCCATATTGATAATGCTACCCGCCTTCTGGCGCATCATGATGGGTGTGCAGGCATGGATAAAGTTAAATGCCGATTTCAGGTTGACATTGATAACCATATCCCATTGCTGTTCGCTCATACGCATCATCAGACCGTCACGAGTGATACCGGCATTGTTTACCAGAATATCAATACGTCCAAAGTCCTTATGGATTTCTGCCACTACATTGGCAGTGTCTTCAAAGTTTGCTGCATTGGAGGCATAAGCTTTTGCCTTTACTCCCAAAGCTTCCAATTCTTTTGCCGTAGCCTCGGCATTTTCATCAATCACTAAGTCAGTGAATGCAATATTTGCTCCTTCTTGAGCGAACTTCAAAGCGATAGCCTTGCCGATGCCGTGCAGCACCTTTCACAATGGCTGTTTTTCCATCTAATAATCCCATATTATTTTAAAATTATTTATAAAATGTATTCTTACTTCTTTCCCAATGCACCAAGTACCAGACGGGTCACGTAAGTATCGCGTACCGCATCGTCCAGATTGGCCCCTATATGGCCGCGGATATAAGGTGTTTCAATACCTTTGACACTGTAATGCACAATCTCGGCAGTCATATCCAAGTCATCTATCTGGAAAACACCCTTCTCCATACCTTCACGCAGAACCTCCTTGAAAAGCTGGGTCTCTGTAGCATCGAAACGTTTGCGCACTTTCTCCACTCTCCAAATATCCCGAAAGAAATTGGCACGAAGAGTACCATTCCGAAAGACAACCTCTTTTACCGCATCCAGATGAGTGTAAATCATTTCCATCAGTTTCTCGTCCGGCTGAATATCTTTCTCTACCACGTGCTTCATCATATCCGAAAGAATATCCAGCTCCGACTCGACAACAGCCAAGTAGATATCTTCCTTGCTCTTAAAATAGGTATAGAGCGTTCTCCTACCTTTCTTCGAAGCGAGGGCAATATCATTCATCGTGGTATTCTCAACGCCCATCTTTGCAAACAGCTGACGGGCAACGTCCACTAATTTAGCTTTTGTCTTCGATACGGTCATAGATTAATTGCACATTGCTTTATTATTTGAGCAAAAGTAAGACATTTCCGCATATCTTACAAGAAAACATTCATTTTATTAATGAACAGCCCTAAAAAGGAAGAAAAAAAGTAGGCTTATTATCGTTCTATTTATCAACATATTACTCATTAAAATCCACTTAACCTCAAAAATATCATGCATTTTATTTGCATATTAAATAAAAAGCCGTACCTTTGCACCCACAAAACGATAACATCGCGGAGTGGAGCAGTTGGTAGCTCGTTGGGCTCATAACCCAAAGGTCATTCGTTCGAGTCGGATCTCCGCAACTACAATGAGGATAAAAGGTTTAAAGACCGTTTATCCTCATTTTTTTAATTCCCATCAAGGACAGAAAAAAATGTTTGCGCAAATAATGTTTGTGCAAATTGCTTCCACACTTCCACCTCCTCTCCACATCCCTTTATTCATCGGCATTACAGATGCGGTGGAAGCAACTCAAAAGTGTGGAAGCAAAATTTGCTTCCACACCGTTTCACAAACAGAAATACTGACACACAAGAAGCTAACATGAAGTAACACAAGTTATTAATTTCTTGTATCACATCTTATTTATATCGTACCTGCACGAAATCAATATCCTGCAAACACGGTATTAATTCCATCTCCTCCCCCTTCAAATGCAATCAGAACAAATGCGTACAGCCACACAAAGCCAAGACTTCAATACTGTTTTCCTCTGTGCTTTATTCAGAGAATGAAGGTATTTATTACGTCGGACATAAGGAATCAACAGTATGCAACGGCCATGATGCAATCGCCTAACGGCCATCAACAACCCGCTTAACAGCCGTCAGCAGATCGCCGCACGACCATTAGGCGCTGATAAGGCAATGAGTAAAAGGGAACACTCCCCTATACACAAACAAACAAAGCCCTATATACAACGGATTGAAAGCAGCGGTCTTCCTTAGAATATCCTGATGAAAAGCAATCCCAGCCCGATGGCAACGCCAGTCGAAACAAGTCCGGGAAGCATGAACGAGTGGTTCAGCACATACTTGCCGATACGGGTAGTTCCGGTACGGTCGAAATTAATGGCTGCTACTACGGTGGGATAGTTGGGAATAAAGAAGTAACCGTTTACGGCCGGGAACAGAGCAACCAGTATCATAGGCGAAATGCTCAAAGCGATGCCCAAAGGCATCAGTGCGCGCACAGTGGCGGCCTGGCTATAAAGCAGAATCGACATGGCAAACAAGGCTATCCCGAACAGCCACGGCATTTGCCTCACCACTCCCTCGATGGACTGGGTCAACTGAAGCATGTTTCCCTGAAGAAAAGTATCTCCCATCCAGGCAATGCCGAATATGGCAATCACCGCCTGCATGCCTGCCGGGAAGACGGAGCCTTGCGTTGCCTTCATGCCGTCGGTGCGAGTCAGCAGCAAGATGAGGGCGGCGGCAGAGAGCATCACGATTTCGATAATGGCGGACATGCCGAGTCTCACCGTCTCGCCGTCTATCACGAAGGCAGGACGCAAACTGTCGAACGAACCAAAGAACACAATAAAAGCAGTGGCAAGGATAAAGATAAGCACGGACAAGACGGCATGCCGTTTATTGTGTATATCCTTTATCTCCACCTTCTTGACATCAAGATAGCCTTCGGTCAACCTCTTTCTGTACTCCGGGTCGTCTGCCAGCTCCTTGCCCACCTTCATGGAGAACAAGGCGCCCACAAGTACCCCGATAATGGTAGCAGGAATCGTTATTTTCAGAATATCAAACAAGGTGACATCAAATCCCGCCAGCAACCCAAGCAGTGCGACGGTGGCAGCCGAAATGGGACTTGCCGTAATAGCCTGCTGCGAAGCAATCACCGCAATGCCCAGTGGCCTCTCGGGACGAATCTTGGTCTCCGTGGCAACCTCGGCAATCACGGGAAGCACCGAATATGCCACATGTCCCGTGCCGGCAACAAAAGTAAACAAGTAGGTCACAATAGGACTCAAGATGGTGACCTGCGAAGGATTCTTCCGCAACAACCGTTCCGCCAGCTTTACCATATAATCCAGTCCGCCAGCCGCCTGCATGCAGGATGCGGCAGAAATGACGGCGGCTATCATCAACATAACGTCAATGGGAGGTGATGTAGGCTGCAATCCGAAACCAAACGTCAGAATTGCCAGACCTATCCCTCCCATTACACCTAGTCCAATGCCGCCCAAGCGGGCGCCTATAATGATAGCTACCAATACGAATGCCAATTGCAAGGCCATATACTCTACACTTTTTGATTCATGTGCAAAGATAAGTCATTTCGTATTATGGCTACTCACCTACTTCTATTTTAACTGCTTGTTTTAACTCCACACTCAAAGAGGCATCATCCTTTAACGGTGTCCAGAACACCCGGCGGCATTCATTCTTCTGCAAAAGACAACGATGATAGCGACTGCCGGACAGATGCTCCGTATCGATATGGAAGGAACCGGTATTGACATCCCAGTCGGCTATCTCGTCCAGATTCAGATAAAGGTTGCGCACTGTGCCGCTGTTGAGATGCAAGCTCTGCGCCTGCGCCGCAAGCGCAGTGACATGGCAATCTTCCAGCCGGGCAAGGTATCGCGTGCGGAAAGAGAGCGTATCGCAACGGAGTCCGTAGAAATTGGCTTCCATATCTTCCACATCTACCACAACCGCTTGTACCTCCGCAGGCAACCGCAATTCCATCCCTTCTGAACGAACCCTTATCCAAATGTCATTCTGAAGATGCTGTTCCAGCTTATCCTCC
>OLPN01002247.1_pt1 | contig 15391 bp, 14 predicted proteins | sample 1672601 | NCBI WGS metagenome assembly OLPN01 (sample SAMEA3136704, study PRJEB25190) | human gut metagenome | reverse complement strand
CCCCGCGTGGGCGTCGGACACCGCGAGCCTCACGCCGCGCAGGCCCCTGTCCCTGAGGGAGCCGAGGAACTCGGACCAGGCGGCCTCGCTCTCGCTGTCGAAGCAGGCGCAGCCGAGGAACTCCTTGTGCCCGGAGGACGACATGCCGATCGCCGTGACGAGCGCGACGCTCGCGTAGCGCCCGCCGGTCCTGCACTTCATGTAGGTCGCGTCGAGCCACACGTAGGGGTGCTCGCCCTCGATCGGCCGGGTCCTGAACGCCTCGGCCTCCTCGTCCAGCCCGGCGCACAGCGCCGACACCTCGGAGCTGGACAGCGACGAGACGCCGAGCTCCTCGGCGACGAGCCCGACCTTGCGGGTGCTCACGCCAGCGACGTACATCTCGCGCACGAGCGCGACCATGGACGCCTCGACGCGCGTGTAGCGCTCGAGTATGCCCTCGGGGAAGTAGGTCCCCTCGCGCAGCTTGGGGACCCGCAGCTCGAGGTCGCCGAGGGAGGTCGACAGGGACCTCTCGCGGTAGCCGTTCCTGCTGTTGACGCGCTCGGGCGACCTGGAGCCGCGGGGCGCGCCGCAGGCCTCCTGCGCCTGGGAGTCCATCAGGGCGTTGACCACGGACTGGATCACCTCCCTGCCGAACTCCCTCAGGTCGTCGCACCGCGAGAACAGCGCGAGCAGGGCCTCGGTCTGGGGCCGGTCGAGGCCGAGCCCCCGGTCCGGCTGGGATAGAATGTCGCTGTGGGCCATCGTCTTTCCTTTCGTCGAATATCTAGGCACTGACGATTCTAGGCGATGGCCCTCCCTTGCTTCTTACACCACGACTGTGCGCGCTACCTCCTCAAAGAAAGATCGAGCAGGAAGACGCGGCCTTCTACGCGTACTCCAAAAGTAAAACGGATCGCTACAGCGCAACGCAAATGAGTGACGGCGAGCGTTCAGTGCTATATCTTGCCGCACAAGTTCTTTGTGTCCCAAACGACAAAATAATCATCATGGATGAGCCTGAAGTTCATTTGCATCCATCGCTTATGGCGCGACTCTGGACTTCCCTAGAGCAGTCGCGCCCAGACTGTCTCTTTATCTACATAACCCACGATGTTAATTTCGCCTCAACACACCGAAGCTCGGGTATCATCTGGGTTAAGAATTTCGATGGCACCAAATGGGAATTAGAAATGCTTCCCGATAGCGACCTTCCAAAGGAGCTCTTAATAGAGCTCCTTGGCAACCGGAAAGAGGTCCTATTCGTTGAAGGAACCGAAGGAAGTTACGACAAGCGGATCTATTCCGCACTCTTTCCCGATTGTTATGTAGTCCCTTCCGGCGGATGCGAGCAGGTCATCAATAATGTGAAGGCATATAATCGTACCTCAAGCCTTCATGCCATAAAGGCCCAGGGCATCATAGACAGAGACTTTAAAACCGAGGAACAGCTCAACGCACTTAAGAAAAAGGGGATCTTCCACCTCAAGGTCGCAGAAGTTGAAAATCTCTTTCTCACCAAAGAAGCGGTGCAGATTCTATCTCAGCGTTTCGGTGCTGATGCAGATAAGACCTTTTCCAGCATTAAGACATATGTAAGTGAAAGGTTCAGCAAACAAGCAAAGAAGCAGACATCGGAAGCGCTTGTAGCAGGCGTAAAGGAAGTGCTTTCCGGAATAACTATTTCGGATAATGAGCAGTTGACTTCCGATGGCATAGTATCCTTAATTAATATTGCGAGCATAGAAAAGAACGTTAACGACAGATATCAACAGGCCATTGAAGACCATGATTACAATGAGATTCTCGGGCTATTTAACGACAAGTCTCTTGCAACAAGCGTTGGGCATTACTTTGGTATTGATAACAAAATCTATGTCGATCGTGCAATTTCCTTGTTGGAAAGCGACCTGAGAGACGAACTTTCCGAAGCCCTAAAGCACTATATTTCGCACTGAACGGCCTCTTTACACCCAGCGAGGTCCGGCCGGCCACTGACCGGACCTCGCGCCAACAGAAGGCACGCTCCATACCGCCACAAATCGCCCCTCTCCGTCCATGACCGACCAGTTCACAGGTTCAATACCCGGAAGAGACGTTAGGCAAGAGAGGCAGGCAACCTGATAGTTCCCGTAATTTGTCCTGCGCTGCATAGAAGCGGAGACATATACCGCTTTGCGGGCGCGAGAGACACCGACGTACAGCAGACACATTTCCTCAATAAGCCCGTCTGGCATTTTCTTCGCATCCACGATCCGGCATCCACGCGCAGAACGCGAGCACATACCAGCACTTTCGCACCGAGAGTAAATCACTCCAAGCCAGTCGAAACGCGTAACGCCCGGAATGAAAACGGTGTCCCACTCGAGCCCCTTAGCGGAGTGAACGGTCATCATCGAGATGCCTGCATCAAGGTAATCGGAGAAACGCCGCAGGGAGCCCTCGGAAAAGATGCTCACGAAATAATCGAAGCACTCCGACGGTCCCATGGCGACACAGCCTATCGCAAGGTGCTTCCGCAACACCCCAAGAAGCATGGCATAGGACCGCTCGTAATCGAATCTCCTGGGGCCAAAACGATGAAAACCCAACCGCGAGCATACTGAACAGAGTGAGTAGCCCCAGGATAAGGCGAAAACGAAACCAGGATGCATCGCACTTTCCTTGTGCCGGTACGTAGGGCAGACTACTTTTCAGGCCCCGCGCCATGCGACGAGCTGCGCAAGAAGGGGTGTCAAGCAACGACTTGACACCCCCTTCAGATTTAACAGCTCAGCTGCTTGAAGCGTCACTTCAAAACGCCATTAAAGCTGTACTCAATATGTCCTTCTCTATATTTATCGACATAAGACGTTGTGTTTTCAAATCCAAAACGAGAAAAAAGTGGAATGAAACTAAGCAGCAGCTCATCGGAAACGGTAATCAAAGGCTTATTGCATTCCAGTAAGTCTAATGAACAGTCGAGCAAGGCAGTGCCAATTCCCTTCCCCCTAAAATCAGGAGAAACGAATAGGGTGCAGATCTTCTTTTCGAAATCATCGTTCTTTAGAATTGAGAACCCGTTAACCAGCCCATCTGGCAATTGAGAAATGAGCAAGAGACGGCTGGGGTCATCGCTAAACACCTTTGTGGATAACCATTCAGCACCATTTGGATAATAAGGAATAATCGAGTCGGAAATAAATCGAAAAAGTCGCTGATCACATTCAGTCATAGTCAACTTGCGGACTATAGCGGTATCAAAACTATCCAAAACGGAAATCATCTACAGTCACCACCTAAAACCGAAACACGATATGAAGCATAGACAAAAGAAAGTCAATCACGGGTTTCTCAAGCACATCGAACAAAACTGTAATTCCAAATAAATAGACTAAATATTTTACTATGGTTTTGAAATTACACACATGAATTCTTAATTTCAAATACATGCGGTAACCATCAACCGGTGCCAAATCTCCCTTCTTCCAGTGCCAGGCAACAAGATTCGAAAAATCCGAGTCGGCACCAAGCCTGCCGAATCTCTTAGACTCGCTGGCAGAATGACCCACTTTGAGATAGTCATCCCAAAGTCCACCCTCAAGAAGCCTCTTCTCCTTAAGAGTCACGCCGGAATCGACATCTACCCCAGAATCGGCCATGAGAAGAAAGTGAGCCTGCATCGTATTGAGGCTACAAGAGGAGTGCTTAGCTTCAACATGGTTGTTTGCGCAATCAGGAAGAGTCCGGTAGTCATTGAATCTAAAGTCAACAATCTCAACTCGGGAAAAAGCCGAGTTAAAAGGCGAATCCTTTGAATCATACTTCTGGACAAGTGATGAAACTCCAGGGCCTTTTATGCGAAATCTAAAATATAAAGCTCCATCAGGAAGATTGTCTGGCAAAGCAATGCGAACAAAGCAACCAGGCACGTCGTCGGGTGTATCTTCGATTGATATGGAATTAGCAATCTTGCATAGCGTAAAGCTATCGTTGCTCCCTCCCAGAAATTCAACAGAGGTATACGGATTGCTATCGGTAGAAGTGACTTTGCACTTTTCGTTAAACACAGCGCCAAGTACCCTGCTCTGAGATGAAATCAGAACATCATAAAGGTCAAAAACTTGTTTTTTATCTAGACTGAAGGGGCAGTAAAGGACAAATGCGTCTACATGTTTTGGAAGAGAATACGAGCCATGCCCGCCAGCGCCTTCTGAATCGACTGCTTTTGAAAGCTTAAACCCAAAGTCGAGATCCCTTCCCGCTCCGGAGGAAGGCTCGCACCAAAGATTGAAGTTCAGAAGCACGTCGATACTCAGCGGCCCTATGTCTGGCTTATCTTCTGATTCAAGCCAAAAGCCAAAACTTTTCATATATCAACCCATCAATTCGGAGCAACGCGACAAAACGTCTATACGCGAACATTCTAAGTCCGAGAGATAACAGAAAGACTGCGGCGCTCTTGCCAATCCGATTTCACAAAGAGAAATTGGACGGGCAAACCGTAAAGGCGAACGCAGAACAATCAATGTCACCGAAGTGTGCCCAGAATAATAGGAATCAAATTCCTCTTTGCTTATGCGGCCTCGTTCACCAGCAATCTGCCAAGCTTGAGAAACAGAGCAATTGATCACGTCATCGACGAGAGCTTCCCCAACAATTCTACCGCTACCCCGCGATTCATAGATAATGATCTTTTCAAGTTTCTTTCCAGGTTGGCATTTCCGAAATTCAACGGTTTTAAGGCCAGACAGAATCAGATCGGCATACTTCTTTTTTATCGAATAAAGCGCAGCACCCATGAGCACCTCATATAGACCCTACGAATAGAAACTAATGATTTAAGGATAGCTACGGCCAGGTAATAAGACTAGGAATCGTCCCAAACAAGTTTAATGAACTCAATAGTCTGGCTAGCGATCCAGGTTCCTTTCAAATGATACCGGCACATGTCAGCCTCGGTGTCCACGCACAATATCGGCTGTACAGCTTCGCGACTTCGCGATATTCAGCAGCTCTCAACCGAACTGGTGACGCATAATTTCTTTCGGAAATTGACAACCGTATAGCGGAACACGGCCCGCGTGCCGTCATATGATTTCCAGCGGCCAAACAACAAATCGCCGACTAAGAGGCCACGAACCGCATCTGCGAACATCGTATCGGTCGACGAGGGGTCGCTCGACGCGCTGCTCGACGAGGTGGCGTCCGAGCTCGTCGGGGCAATGCGCAACGAGGGGACGGTGCACGAAGGGTTCGCCGAGACGCTTGCCTACACGGAATTCCCGCCCGAGCACTAGCGCAGGATCAGGACGAACAACAGAATCGAGCGCATCAAACGCGAGATCAGGGGGAGGACGAGGGCCGTCGGGACCTTCCCGGACGGCAACCCGGCCCACATGCTGGTGGCGGTGAGGCTGAAGCACATAGTGGAGCACGAGTTGGGCAAGAGGAGGTACCTGGACATGTCCAAACTGGAGGAGATGGACGTGCTGAGGGGGAAGGTGGAGGGCTAGAAGAGGGCGGGGCCGAGGACGGCTAAATCAATTTGCGAAAGAATCTTGACGGTACTCCTCCCCAACATTCCCCAGAAAGTTCGCTGATGTTGACTGGGGTTCCCGTAAAATAAACTCAACAAAATATGTGCGGAGTGCTGGCCTGGAGCTGCCTTCGGACCCTATTGGCTGCTTACCGAAAGGCTCCGCTATGAAATGACCCCTTTACTACTTGCTCTGCGCGATCGCGTGCGCGTCCATGGTCAGCGTGACGCTGCCCATGGCAGCCACCGCAGAAGCCATGCAGCCTCGGGCAACAGTCGGGTAACAGGCGCAAGCCGCCGTCACTACCGGCAATGCCGGCAAAGCCGAAAGCGGCGCCAACACAAATTGAATTAAGCCCAGCCCCATCTGCTACACTAAAAATTGGAACTAACTCACCAGCACAACTCAACCAGCTGCACTTGTTCCGCTAACCCCACCCAACACCAAATCAAAAGGAGCAAATCCATGTCCCAGTACGATTACCTTGTCGTCGGCGCCGGCCTCTCTGGCGCCGTCTTCGCCAACGCCGCCAGGCGCGCCGGCAAGTCGGTCCTGGTCATCGACCGCCGCGACCACATCGCCGGCAACATCTACACCGAGGACGTCGATGGCATCCAGGTCCACCGCTACGGCGCGCACATCTTCCACACCTCCATGAGGGACGTCTGGGACTACGTCAACCGCTTCGCCGAGTTCAACAACTACGTCAACTCGCCGATCGCCAACTACCACGGCAACATGTACAACATGCCCTTCAACATGAACACCTTCGCCAAGATGTGGCCGGGCGTCGTCACGCCGGCGGACGCCAAGGCCAAGATCGCCGAGCAGGTGGCCGCCGAGAACATCGGCGAGCCGGCAAACCTCGAGGAGCAGGCGCTGTCGCTCGTCGGCCGCGACATCTTCGAGACGCTCGTGAAGGGCTACACCGAGAAGCAGTGGGGCCGCGACTGCCGCGACCTGCCCGCGAGCATCATCAAGCGCCTCCCCTGCCGCTTCACCTACGACAACAACTACTTCAACGACCGCTACCAGGGCATCCCCATGGGCGGCTACACCAAGATGGTCGCCAACATGCTCGAGGGCGTCGAGGTGCGCTGCGGCGTGGAGTACAAGGAGCTGGCCGCCGCCCAGCCCGACATCGCCGCCAAGACGATCTACTGCGGCCCCATCGACGCGTTCTACGACTTTAAGCTGGGCACGCTCGAGTACCGCAGCCTGCGCTTCGAGACCGAGACGCTCGACGAGGCCGACCACCAGGGCGTGGCCGTGGTCAACTACACCGAGCGCGAGATCCCCTACACGCGCATCATCGAGCACAAGCACTTCGAGTTCGGCACGCAGGCCAAGACCGTCGTCACGCGCGAGTACCCGGCCGACTGGAAGCCCGGCGACGAGCCCTACTACCCCATCAACGACGCCAGGAACGAGGCCCTCTACAAGCGGTACGAGGAGCTGGCGGCGCAGGAGGGCGACGTGATCTTCGCCGGTCGCCTGGGCGGCTACAAGTACTACGACATGGACAAGGCCATCGCCGCGGCCTTCGAACTCGTCCGCAAAGAGCTGGACGTGGAGCCGACGGAGGCGTAGTTAATCATTTGAGAGTCATCGCGCCAATCAATATAAATTAATTAATGGGGATGCTGGAACAAATCTGCATCCCCATTATTTACAACAGTTGCGTCAACGATCCCTTTCAGATAAAGGGTACAGACCTTTGACTGAGAAAAATCACACACCTGCGTCGCGATTACTTCCACTAAATAATGCCATTTCCAATCGACAGACCAATGAGAAGCCTCCAAACGATGCCCACATCGCCCGGCAATAGCGTTTGCGCCCGACAGATTCCTGCCACTAGTCCGCAGTGACGAAGGCTCTGATTCCGGGGGACACTTCGGGACAGGGGCAGACACGGTCCTATGGCACCCGCTAGACAACCACTCGAGACTTATCCATATCGTAGGTAATACGCCGAATACTGTCCTCGAGAATTGTCGATGTCCTATTACCACCTGTAATGGATAGATAGAATCAGTTCATGCAAGGAAGGAATTTAGCAGGCATCAGATTCAAACACCGATTTATCTGAAAATAATAACGCAGGTCCAAATGCGACTAAGAAAATATTACAGTCGACGCGCGCTCCAAGAGTTTCACCGATACCAAATAGCAGCATCAAACTTAATCCGAAAATAAGTGAATTCCATGTTTGCTTTCGGACCAAGACAACCATCAACGCAAGCACGCCGCCGAAGAAAATAATAGACGGAATGATGCCATAGCGAAGGAGAATATGACAGAACGCGTTGTCAACAATGAAGTTAGTAGGCTTTCCAAGCTCCCAGTAGATAGGCGCATGGCCGCTAAAGTCGGATCCAAACAGCGTCAATGGCTGCATGGAATAGTAGCTATGCGCCAGACTAAACCTATTGCTAAGCAATGTATTGAGCTGTCGCAAGGCCGGAATAGATGGGCTATATACAACCATGACCGCAAGACTCCCGGCTATAGCAACAAGAACCATCAACAAAAGAGAAAACCTAGCGATATTGCGAGAGCGCTGCGCTTTGCAATAATCGAAGACAAGAAGAAGAGGAATCTGAGCCAAACTCATGATAGCGCTGGATCGAGACCCTACAACAAATATGTTAATCAGGAAAGTAACGAGAATTAGGACAATATCGGGGAGTGGGTTTGCGCCGAGGCGAAGCGTTGAAACGAAAATGCAAATTGCCATTAAATAAAAACCAAGGTAATTCGGATGCTTGAATCCATATGCAAATCGCATCACACCGGAGCGAACAAAGAGTCGGTTCTCAATCAACCCGAGTTCGCAACAAGTGACCGTAAGAACAAAAAGCATCGAAACCACGCTCAACGATATGGCAGCAAGAGTCCTTATCCTTACCTTGTCCGAGCACACAATAAAGAGGCAAAGCCAAAAGAACCAGTTTTCACCGCTGCTTCGCCACGAATTATAGCCAATCAGCACAACCGCGAGGGCTAGAAGCCAGCCAGAGAAAGAAGCTCTCTGCGAAACGAACTTGAATAACAGTAGGAATAGAATAATAATCTGACAGAATTTAATAACTTCCTGCCTGTCGACGCCAAACACTTCATAGAAGGTCGTGAGCTCGATAAAACTGCATATAGAGTACAGCGTGAAGGCAACGTAATAACCGAAAAGAGCTGCATCAACTTGGCCAAGACGGACGTGCTCAAAGCCGGCGTTTTTTATATCAGTGATGTTAAGCCGTGTGTTCATATAATTCCGTATGCTTGAGTTTCCAATAAAAGGGCATCTGCTAATGCACGCCCTGGCTTTCAAATAAAAAAGTAGCGTTCATCTCCGCCGTCCAAATTTGAACCGAGCGGCATACCGTCGACTCAAATAGCATCGCTAGCGAATCTCGATGCCGCCTCTTCCACCAGAAACAAGGATCGTCTCCCCAACCACCATGTCTCCGGAAGGGCCAACGAGCATTTTCGCCCATTCAGCTATCTCAGTCGGCGTGGCGAGACGCCCGACGCCATTTTCACCCGAGGTGATCGCATCCCCCTCTTTCACACCAATCAATGCCGTCGCAGTCGAACCGGGCGCGATTCCGTTCACGACGATGCCGTGGGGAAGCAGGGTCTTTGCGAGCCCTTGCGTCAGACCCTTCAAACCCCATTTTGAGAGGCCGTACGGAGACCAAGCAGGCTCAAAGCCGCGAGAGCTGTTCACGAAGAGGATATGCCCCCTTGTGCCCGAATCAATCATCTCTCGTGCTACGGCGCGAGAGATGAAGAACGCACCCCGCAAGTTGACGGACATGACCCTGTCGTACTCCTCCGGCGTCATGGTCCAGAAATCAACACCATCGGTATGGACGCCGGAAGACTCAACGAAGATGTCGACTCTGCCGAAGGCCGCCTTTGCCTCGGCTACGACATCGACCGCCGCATAAGCGTCGGACGCGTCCATCACGACACACTCGACATCCTCGGTGTAACCAAGCTTCCGTCGACAGGCCTCGAGCTTCTCCGCCCTGGTACCGCCGAGAACGACCTTGGCACCGGAGTCAAGAAGAGCTCCTGCGATGGCCATGCCTATGCCGCCACTCCCCCCGGCGATAAAGGCGACCTTGCCCTCTAGCGCCCTGTCCGAATCGACGATCTTCTGGACGGGCAGTATCTCCTTGGCTCGCAGAGCCTTAACAGCGTTCTTTGCAGCGGTCTTTATCCCGAACATGTTAGTTCCCCCCGTTTTTGGCAGCCTGATCCCGTTTGCGCGCCTCAGTTTCTCTCCTCAAGTCGCGCTTCGCCCAGCAGACTGGGAAAAGGCCTTTCATCAGCATCTTCGCTTTACTCTTCGGCCTCATCTCGGACTTCAGCAGGACGCCCGGCAGACGCTTCCGCATGTTCCTGATACAGTCGCTGTAGAGGTCTGCGAGTTCGTTCTGTCGACCGGTAGCAATGATCAGGAACAGCGTATACCCGTAGTTCTTCCAGATGTGCCAGTCGCACGCGTTGATCGTCTTCGGGGTGCGTATGGTAAGACTGTCCTTGATGAACTTGATATTCTCGAGCGCGTTGGTCCCCATCTCAACGTTGTAGTGAGTAAGCCCGCTGTTCTCGTTGTCAAGACGGTAGTAGTAGATGCGGCGGTGTCCCATGGCGACCTTACCCGCCGCCTGTGCAGCCATGGTAGAGTAGTAGAGTCCCTCGCCAGACCATTTAGTACTGAAGGTAATTCCGGCGTCCTTTAGCGACTTCATGCTATACATCTTGTTCCAAGGTCCGATGGGAATCCAAGGATAGATGATCTCCGCAATGGCCTCCTCCGAGGTCAAATCGACGACCTTGTCCTCCTCATTCTGTTTGAGATCCCGCGTGGTGAACACCGAGTCTGTCATCGACATGTTCACGCCCGGGCGCTGGATCAGCCTCAGCAGGTACTCGATGTAATCGGGGGCGAGCCAGTCGTCGCCGTCGATGATGACGAGGTACTCGCCCCTCGCCAACTCTATTCCCTTGTTGCGGGCGTCGCAAGTCCCCCCGTTCGGCTTGTGGATCACGCGTATTCTGCGATCCTCCGCAGCATAGCGGTCGCAGACCGCGCCGCTCTCGTCGGGAGACCCATCGTCCACGAGGATGACATCGAGGTTCGGGTAGGTCTGCCGAATGATCGATGTGATCAGTTTGTCGAGAAACCTCTCTGATTTATAAATGGCAACGACTATGGACACCAACGGCTTATCCACTTGAATCACTTTCCCTTCTTGACGACCGAGCGCCCCTTGCGAAGCGCCGCGGAAACTTCTCTACGGTAGAGGACGACGACGATAACGACGAGCACGGCCTCGCAGGAGTGAACCGCCACGAGGCTGAGCGGTGTGAAGAACAGAACCGCCTGTAGCACAAGCAGAGCATAGGAGACGTAGTCTCTAATGATGTTGATCCTGATTCTCATATAGCTCTTGAGCTTCCGTACTCTCATGAACCATGTCACCCAATAGCTCACGAACGTGGCGACAGCGGCGCCAAGCGCCCCTATGAAAGGCACCGTTAAAAGGTTCAGCGCGATATTCACGACAGCACCGACAACCGAGGAACGCGCAAACTCCTTGGAGTCCTTGACGGCGGCAAGAACTCCTCCCACGTACCCGGCGAGCGCACCGAAAACGATGGAGATTGTCAGGAAGGGTGCGTACTGCCACGCCGCGTAGAACTCGTTCGCATAGAGAATCCTCGCGAGCAGCAGGTTACATGCGATGATGAAGGAACAGACGACGACCATCACACAGTTATATGCGGCGTACATGTTCGAGAAGAAGCCGTTAGAGTCCTCTGGATCGAACTCCTCGACAGCGGAAATCGTCCATGCCTGCCCTACCACTGTCTGTACGATGCTAAGGATACTGGGAATCTTCGACGCCACGGAGTAGATGCCGTTCGCAGCAACGCCGCAGAAGAACGTCACGACATAGCGATCCGAGACGTTGGTGACCCACCAAGAAATAGAATTAGCCATCATAGGACGGCTGTAGATAAGCATCTCGTGCTCGAGCTGTTTATCGACGCAGAACGGATTGACACCGTGCAGCTTGAGCCGCATCAGCAGGTAGACGCACTGAAGAAGCGGCCCGACGATGTTCGCAAGGAAATAGCCGGAAAGACCCCACTTAAAAACAACAAGGAAGACGATGTTGCAACCAATGATCAGAGCGCTGCACATCACACTCGAGACGGCGATATCAGTGAACCTGTTGATACCGCGGACATAATAGAGGACGATACCCGAGAGTGCCTGACTCACATAGAGAAGCAAGACGAGGGGACTGAGCTCGACGAGCGCGGGGGAGACACCAAGGACGGAGTTGGCGATAAGCACCAAAACGACCGGAACAAGCGAAATTAGGAAATGTTTGATGCCAATGCTCAGGACCCCGCACTTGTCGACGTTCTTGTCCATCGAGAAGCGCAGGACCGCGTCAACGACGTTCTGCGTCAGCAACGGGACAAGTACGCCAATCGTAGTGACGGCAAGGTCGTAGGTGCCGTACTCGTTGGTAGTGAGCACGCTCGTGTACAGTGGCACCAAGAGGAAGCTGAGGATCTTAGTTCCGAAGTTCGCGAGGGTCAGGAGACCGACGTTCTTGGCAAAGGAGCGATAGCCCGCCACTAGTGATCACCAGCCCTATCCGCCGTTGCCCGCGCCAAAGCAGAACGAAGGTAGCCGATAGACTCGCTCCTTTTCGCCTCGATACGCGGGTTTATATAGGAATAATCGAGAGACCCCTCGAAATGTTTTTCCCATTCGCCAAGCTCGTGGCGCGGCAGGAGGGCATTTTCGGCCCCGGCCATCTCAAGGAAGCTATATACGCGAGTGTTCTGCGAATCACTGCTGTTAGGATCGAACCGCTCGAAAGCGATAAAATCCTTCTGAAAAATAGTCGAAAAAACCATGCCGTGAAAAGAGTCGGTACAGACGAGATTCGCATGAGACACCAATGAGAGAAACTCCGCGGGGCCAATAGGAAAACGAGCACAATAATCCAGTTTTTGGTCACGTTTGAAAACGGGAACAAGCACCGGCCTGAGCCCATTTGCTCGAGCGATTTCCTGAGCACATTTTAAGTTGCAATTATCAGATCCAAGAAGATAGATCAGACAGTAGGGTTCATTCTCGCTAATTTGAGTAGCGAACCTTTCCCACTCTTTTCCATCTAGGAGCAGAGTCGGATCCAAAACAACCAAAGGTTTACGACCGATGCACTTCTCAACGATATCGACCGCGCTCGTTTCCCTAACTCCGATGGAATTGAATCTTCGAAGTAAAGAAGCTATCTGATCCCCGGAAGAAAATGGCTCTAATGAATCGCATCCAAAACTCGGGGCATAAGCGACCATACGCTGGCTGTCTCCAACGAAATCCAGATAATACGACGAGTCGAAGCAGCGAGGAGACCATATCTGATCACTACCGCAGACATAAGCATCAAAGCAATTAGAAAACAGCGAGAGCGCTTCCTTCGATTCAAGGTCATCCGTTAGAGTCAAGAATCGTGAAACGAAACTATTGAAAAGCTGTGACTTATCTGTAGAGTTAACTGGGAATGTGCCGCGCACATTATTAGCAATTTTCCTGATAGCTTTACTGACAAAGCTCAGTCGAGCACCCTCATGAGTTGCTCGTCCGAAACTGGGATCGTATGCAATGTCGACCGCTTTATAGCCCAAATCGCTTATCACGCGATTCAAGGCAACCGCCTGAAGCACACTGCCGTAGTTCTCATATGAATACCATGTCATTATACTTACTGTTTTCATTGCACACCAGTTCGATAAAGGCAAATAATGTTGCTTCGTTTTCTATTTCTTTTTCTTAAGACGCCTGATTACACGCTTAATGTCCAAAGAGAGCGCTACAGAAATAATCTTTGCCGACGCTTCTCCTACGCCGTGCATCAACAGCCATCGGTTAACGGAATGTTGGAACTTCTCCTGAGGGGTAAACCACGACATCTTAAAATGATGTATTGACCGGGTGTTGTCAGTAAATTTAACTTCACCAGTCAGATGGTTTTTCGGGTTGAAATACTCAGACGGATAAATCGAAATACCCGCAACTTCCTGCATTCCCTTAGTTTTATTCAGACCAAAGCTTTCGAGAATTATAGTTGTTCGGTAAACAACAGTTGTTCTATCGAAATCGCCGTCAGCCAGAAAAAAACTACTCGATTCATATGAATCGAGAACTTGCCGATATACGGGAAGACCCGGTGTACTTCCCATACCAAGACCGGGATTTACCGCCATAACAAGCCCGTCTTCCATATTAGAAGAAGTCATGTTTCCATAATCAGTTTCAAAACCTAGAAAGGGTCCTTTTGATAGCAAATCATCGATTGGTTTAACGAGCTCAACATCGGTATCGAAATAAAGTCCACCATATTCATACAGGATTTTGAATCGAGCATAATCAGAAACAAAAGCCCACTTTTGCGCACTGAAGGCTTCCCTAACATAGGCGCAACAGTCAATATCAAAATTACTCTCGTTCCAGCACTTTATTTCGTATCCAGGAAGATATTATTTCCAAGATTCGATGCAGCTCAATTCATTTGGGCCAAGAGGAGAGCCGCCAAACCAGCAATAGTGAATTATCCTTGGAATATCCGCCATTTTATCCTCCAAAAAAGTCGATATCTCCCCTGTTTGCAAATAAATTAAGCCTGCAGATTGGATTACGCCTATGAGGAAGATATTCCGAAAAACACGACGGCGCCCAAATCAAAACCAATCCTTTGGGCACAATTGCCACCCGCACGAGCAACATGAAGTCTTTTTATCTATCCTCTCGTAGCTTGCAATATGCATTCCAGGCGAAACGATAAAAGTGAAGCCCAAATCGCAACGCATAAAGAGCCACCCTGTCCCTGCGTGGGGTGCGAGAATCGGACAGAACACTAAGAGAGTGTTCTTTTACAGTATCAGATAGTTTCTTCGCGCGTGCGAGATGATCTGGACTGTTCAAATCAATCGATCGAAGGACACTTAGATAATTAAAAACGAGGTAACGCTCAGCCGCCATGCTTATATCAGCATCGCCAAGGGCAACCAAGTCCTCATAAGCATCAAGAGCAAGGTCGGAACGATCGAATATGCCGTAGCTCACCTGATGAACAATTGAACCCTGACGCATAACGTAGTTATAAAGTGGCTGCTGTCCAACAGCAAGTTTCGTCGCCTCTGCAATAAAACGCCACGTCGTGTCCACATCTTCATAATGCTTACCTACGGGGTACTCAATCCCGCTCCTGGTAAGCTCCACTCTATAGAGCTTACCAGGAGCGGATACATTTATCCGCTCATGGTAAAGAAGGGACAATAGTGCCTCTTTGCTATCCATAACAAGAACTTCATCATTTGGGCACTGCCAAGGATATCTTTTATCACCTATACACTTGTTGAAATAACAAGTCGAGATGTCCGCATCGTTCTCAACAAGCAAAGAGTAAAGATATTCAAGGTAAGATCCCTCAATCCAGTCATCTGAATCGATGAAAGTAACGTACTTCCCTGCTGCATGCTTTACTCCGTAATTGCGCGCATCAGAGAGTCCACCGTTGGTTTTATGAAAAACTTTGACACGGGCATCATCAACAGCAAGTGTATCCGCAAGCTCGCCAGAGCCATCTGTAGAACCATCATCGATAAGCAACAACTCAAAATCATCGAAGGACTGCGCTAGAACAGATTCCACGCATTTCTGAAGATATGAACAAACATTATAGATGGGAACGACTACGCTGATTTCAGGCATTCTACACTCCAGGTGTTTCTAAGTAACAAGAGAGCTCTTCCTCCCAGTCGGGCATGTGGAAGCCGGCCGACTCGAG
>OLPN01002243.1_pt1 | contig 15429 bp, 20 predicted proteins | sample 1672601 | NCBI WGS metagenome assembly OLPN01 (sample SAMEA3136704, study PRJEB25190) | human gut metagenome | reverse complement strand
AGCTGAGCGACCCGCCCGCGTGGACGCGTGAGCAGCTGGAAACCCTGAACGCCCGGAACATCGAGTGGAACGGCAAAAAGTACACCGCCTACGAGATATCCCAGATGCAGCGTGCCCGGGAGCGGAACGTCCGCCGCTGGAAAAAGCGGTATCTGGCCGAGGATGCTGCCGGGCTGGACCCCACCGACAGCGCTGTGCGCCTGAAAGCGGCCCGCCAGAGCCTTGCAGAGTTTGCACAGGCCACCGGTGGCCGTGTGGACAGCGCCCGTGTCAGCGTGCCGAAGTTCGGCAGGAGCGAAGCCAGCAGGGCAAGCGCACAGGCACGGAAGGTGGAGCCGCATAAGGTTCAAAGCACACGGGGTAGCGGCGGCGCATCTGGGCAGAATGGAAAAACCGTGCGTAAAGTTTTGGGAAAGGTCGATACGACCAACACGAAACAGGTTGACGCGCTTAAAAATTCGTTCTGTTCTGGCTATGCAAAATCTGACGTTGAGCATATGATGGTCATTACAAAAGATGGAGAAGTCCATTATATGACCGACAACAATCCCAGAGGGGTTGACTGTTCGTATCTGGGTGGTAAACTGGAAGGTAGTTACAACATTCACACCCATCCACCGAAAACCACGCAATATTCTTTTAGCACAGACGCAGATATCCCCGGCGCATTCGCTGACGGTACTGCTGTCATGGAAGCGGTTGACTACAAATACCGCTATCGTTTTGTTGTACCTGAAAATATCACGTTTGAGCAGTGGGAAGCCGTGTGTGAGGAAGTTCGCGAGGAGCGAAATGCCGTAATGGAAAGCAGAGGGTATGGCTTCGATGATTATGAAGAAAATATCCAGCATGTCATTATTGACGAAACATGCCGCAGACTTGGCTTGAAGTGTTATCACAGGGAGAAGCGAACATGATTTATACTCTGGAACAGATTGACCAGCTCACAAAGGAAAGCGTCCGGCGTGAAAATGCGCTCATTGCTGAATATCGGCGTACACATACAGTCCCCGGCAGAGGGGTTATTTCTACTCCCGAAATTGATGCCGAGCGTGCAGAACAAAAGCGTCTGTATGGGGAATACCTCAAAGCTCTTGCCAATAAGGATTAACCACCATCCAGCCGGACGGTGGTTTTCTTTTGCCAATTTTTCAGGAGGTACACTATGGTTACTACAGTTCTTATCACTCTGATGATCCTCGCGCTGCTTGAGATCGTTCTGCTGAACGGTGCCCGGCTGTTCTTCATGATTGCATCCGCCGTGCAGCAGGCGCAGGACGACAAATACACGCCGCACCCGCACCCCAAAAAGTAAGCTTTCATTCATGGAAATGCCCTATTTTAACCACTGTATGCTATCGAAAAGGCACAACAGTGGTTTTTTTCATGCCGTTTTAGCTCATATCGGAAGAGCGCCGGTCTCCAAAACCGGAAGCGGCAGGTTCGAGTCCTGCAAACGGTGCCATGCGGCGGGCGGCGCGTACCCCGCCCACGACCGAATACTGACAGAGAACAGTGTAAAAAACTGAGGTCTCACACACGAAAGGAGTTTCCACCATGAAGCGTGAAGACGTGAAGAACAAGATCCCCGGCATCACCGATGAACAGCTGAACTGGATCATGCAGGAGAACGGCGCAGACATCAACCGGGAGAAGTCTGCCGCCACGGCCCTGCAGACCCAGCTGGACAACGCAAACGCCCAGCTCAAGACCGCACAGGACGGCCTGAAAGCCTTTGACGGCGTGGACGTGGCAGGCCTGCAGGAGCAGGTCACCAAGCTGAAGGCCGACATGAAGGCGCAGGCCGAGGGCTTTGCCTTTGATAACGCGCTGGACGCCGCCATCCTGGGCAAGAAGGGCCGTAGCGTCAAGGCAGTGCGGGCTTTGCTGGATCTGGATGCCCTGAAAGGCTCTGCCGACCGCAGCACCGACATCGGCAAGGCGCTGGACGAAGCCGCCAAGGCAAACCCGTGGGCCTTTGGCGATGCCCAGCCCGGGTATCCTGACGTCAGGGATGGCGGAGACCCGCATCACACCCCCACCGGCTCTACCAGCGAGCAGTTTGCAGACTGGTTTGCGCAGGTGACCAAGTAACAAAGGAGTATTTTTATGGCGACTGATATCAACCGTACCACCTCTATTGCCCTGCCCGGCGAGGTATCCAGCGAGATCCTGCAGAAAACGCAGGAAAGCTCCGCTGTCATGTCTCTGGCCCAGCCGATCAAGCTGCCGGGTCTGGGCGTGACCATTCCCGTTATCACCGGCGACCCGGAAGCCGCATGGGTGGCGGAGACCGCAAAGAAGCCGGTCAAGCGCGGCACACTGGACACCAAGATCATGCAGCCCTACACGCTGGCCGTGATTGTGCCCTTCTCCAACCAGTTCCGCCGCGATGTGCCCGCACTGTACAAGCAGCTGGTGAGCCGTCTGCCGCTGGCCCTGGCACAGAAGTTCGATGCCACTGTATTCGGCGGCGTCACTGCACCCGGTGACAACTTCGACACCCTGAAGACCTGCACCGCGCAGGAGATCGGCACCGACGCCTATGCCGGTCTGGTGGCCGCTGACGCCGACATTGCCGAGTACAACGGCATCCTGAACGGCTGGGTGCTGTCCCCCAAGGGCAAGGCGCTGCTGCTGAATGCTGTGGACGGCAACAAGCGTCCGCTGTTTATCAACAACGTTGCCGAGGGCGCTGTGCCCATGATCCTTGGCTCCCGCACCCTGCAGAGCAAGGGCGCTTACCTCTCCGGCACGCCGGATGTCGTTGGTTTTGCCGGTGACTGGACGCAGGCCATGTACGGCACTGTGGAGGGCGTGCAGATTGCCATTGCCGATCAGGCAACGCTGCAGGATGGCGAGACCACCATTAACCTGTTCCAGCAGAACATGTTTGCCGTGCGTGCCGAGATCGAGGTGGGTTTCCGCTGCGACACCACAGTGTTCAACAAACTGACCAAGGCGGCGGGCTGATGGTGAAGTTCATCAATCAGCTGACCGGCACGGTCATGTACGTGGCTGAGGAACGTGCGGCAGAGTATGCTGCCGCAGGCCATAAGCAGGTGGCGCGGGACCCTCCCGCAGCCGCTGCGGCTGAAAAGCCCAAAACCGCCCGCAAGACCAAAGCGAAGTGAGGTGCCGCCATGCTTTATGCTGAAGTGCAGGACGTGGAAGCAGGTTTTCGCGCCTTGTCCCGAGACGAACAGACACAGTGTGCCGCCCTGCTAAGCGAAGCTGCTGTGATCATCGACAGCTACAACCCGGATGCAGGCGAAGACGCCAAGCGGGTGGTCTCCTGCCGGATGGTGCGCCGTCAGCTGGGCGAGAGCGACAGCGGGGGCGGCGTATCCTTTCCCGTAGGCTCCACGCAAGGCACGGCCACGGCACTGGGTTACAGCCAGAGCTGGACCATGAGCGGCGGCTCTTCCGGCGAGCTGTACCTTTCCAAGCTGGAAAAGAAGCTGCTGGGCGTCGGCAGCCGCATCGGTGCCCGCAGCCCTCTGGAGGACTTATGCTGAAAGGAATCGACATCACCCTCTATTCCAAGACCCAGACCGGCGAGGATCGCTTCCACGACCCCATTTATGAGGAAACGCCTGTCACCGTGCACAATGTGCTGGTGGGTGAACCCTCTGCCGAGGAGATCACCACCGAACTGCAGCTCACCGGCCGGCGACTGGCCTATACACTGGCCATCCCCAAGGGCGACACCCACGACTGGGCGGACGCAAAGGTGGAGTTCTTCGGTCAGACCTTCCGCACCTGCGGCGGTGTTGTGCAGGGCATCGAGAGCATGATCCCGCTGCGATGGAACAAGAAGGTGCAGGTGGTGCAGTTTGAGTAAGGTGAAGATCGAGCTGAACAGCCCCGGCATCCGGGCGCTGCTGCGCTGCCCTGAAATGCAGGCGGTGCTGAAAGACCGTGCCGACACCGTGAAGGACCGCTGCGGCGATGGCTACGAATCCTATGTGGCCCCCACCCGCGCCGTGGCTGTTGTGGAGACCGCTTCCCGCAAGGCCTATGACGACAACTCGGCCAACAACACTCTGTTGAAAGCCGTCTCCGGCAGCCGCAGCGGCGCAACAGTGCATGAGCACAAGCGTCGCCTGAAAGATGGGCGTGTCATCACAGTGAGGAGCTACCAGAGAAAGAAATGATCGAAGAAGTCATCTTGAACTACCTGCGGGAAAATGCCTTTTCCTGCTACATGTCCATGCCGGAGAAGCCCTCCGGCAATTTTTGTATCCTCGAAAAGACCGGTGACAGCCCGGACGAAGGCATTTACACGGCCACGCTGGCGGTGCAGTCCTACGGCAGCAGCGACTTTTCTGCCGCCCAGCTGAGCCATTTTGTGGTGCAGGCCATGCTGGACGCCGACGCTCTGCCGGAAATCGTCTCCTGCGACCTTGTCACTGAGTACAATTTCCCGGATACCACCCGCAAACGGCCAAGATATCAGGCCGTCTTTTCTATTACACATTACTGACGAAAGGAAGTATCTCTATGGATGCAAAAAATGTAAGCGCCGCAAAGCCCAAGGTGGGCGGTGCCGTCTGGCGCGCACCTCTGGGCACCCCGCTGCCCACGGATGCAAAGTCCAAACTGAACGAAGCCTTTGAATCGCTGGGCTACATTTCCAGTGACGGCCTGACCAACTCGAACTCTCCCAGCAGCGAGAACACCACGGCATGGGGCGGTGATACCGTGCTGACCCAGCAGACCGAAAAGCCGGACACCTTCGCCTACACCCTGCTGGAAGCCCTGAACCCGGCGGTGCTCAAGTCTGTCTACGGCGATAAGAACGTTGCCGGCACGCTGGAGACCGGCATCACGGTCAAGGCCAACAGCGACGAACAGCAGGACTGCAGCTGGGTCGTGGACATGGTAATGAAGAACAACGCGCTCAAGCGCATCGTAATCCCGGATGCGGCAGTGTCTGCCGTGGGCGATATCGTCTATTCCAACGGTGCGGTGGGCTACAACACCACCATCACCGCGGTGCCGGACACCGAGGGCAACACCCACTACGAGTACATTCTGGGCGGCACTGCTGCCACCCAGTCTGCCGCCGAGAGCACCGCAGACAATAAGGAGGTAAAGGCATGATTGCAAAAACGGAATCCGGTTTTGAGATCGAGCTGGACGATGAAGCCATGAACGACGTGGAGCTGGTGGAGGCCATCGTGGAAATTGACACGGACGGTTCCAAGCTGTTCTATGTAGCGGACCGCCTTCTTGGCAAGGAAGGCAAGAAGAAGCTCTACGACCACCTGCGTGACGCCAAGGGCCGCGTGCCGGTGGCTGCCTTTGGTGCAGCGATCGGTGAGTTGATCCGCAGCTTTTCCGCAGGAAAAAACTCTGCATCCTCTCCGAACTGATCGCATCGGACGAGGACGCGCTGATCTGCGATTTTGCGCAGTATTACCACGTTCTGGACTGGCGCAGCCTGCCGCCGCGTCTGGCGGCCACCCTTGCTGCAGGTCTGCCGGAGAGCAGCCGCAGTATGCTGCGGCTGGCCGGGCAGCGGGTGCCTATAGAAAATCAGCTGCAGGCATCTGCTGCCGACACGCTGAACCGCATCGAGTGGTGGCTGCTGGGCAAGCCCGGCAGGCCGCCCAAGTCTATTCTGGAAGCTCTGACCGGCACAGGCTCCGGCAGCGACACGGAGGATGTGCAGAGCTTTGCCAGCCCGGAAGAATTTGAAGCGGCCATTGCTGCGCTGAAAGGAGGTTGATGGAGATGCCGGACAAAATCGAGATGGCAAAAGCCTATGTGCAGATCGTGCCGTCGGCAGATGGCATCCGGGCTGCACTGACTGACGTTTTTGACGAAGAAACGGACGGCTTAGGCGCAAAGGTTGGCCAGAGCATTGGTGCCCAGCTGGTCGGCACTATCAAAAAAGTGCTTGCCGCCGCTGGCATCGGCAAAATCATCAAGGATTCCATCGACATGGGCGGTGCCCTGCAGCAGAGCATCGGCGGCATTGAAACACTGTTCGGTGCAGGCGGCAAGAGCATGGAAGAATATGCCCAGTCCGTGGGCAAATCGGTGGATGCCGTTAAAGACGAATATGCATCCCTGATGCAGTCCCAGCAGACCGTTTTTGACAATGCGGCCCAGGCTTACAAGACCGTTGGACTTTCGGCCAACGACTACATGGAGCAGACCACCAGCTTTGCGGCCAGCCTTCTTTCCAGCGTGAGCAAGGATACCAATGCCGCCGCCCAGCTTGCCAACATGGCCATGGTGGACATGGCCGATAACGCCAACAAGATGGGTACGGATATGCAGGATATCCAGAACGCCTATCAGGGCTTTGCCAAGCAGAACTATACCATGCTGGACAACCTCAAGCTGGGCTATGGTGGTACGCAGGCTGAAATGCAGCGTCTGCTGAATGATGCCGAAAAATTTTCCGGCGTGCACTACGATCTGGGCAATCTGGCCGACATGTACAGCGCCATCCATGTGATCCAGCAGGAGATGGACATTACCGGCACAACGGCGAGAGAAGCTGCAACGACCCTGACGGGCAGCTTTGCGGCCATGAAGGCAGCGGCGCAGAACGTGTTGGGCAATTGGAGCACCGGCGCAGACCTGACGGCACCCCTGCAGGCACTGACGGACACGGCCCGGACCTACCTTGTGGGCAACCTGCTGCCCATGATCGGCAACGTGCTGCAGGGCATCCCGCAGGTCATTTACGGCCTTGTGCCCGAAGTGGTGCAGACCGGCACCGAGCTTCTCGGCTCTTTGGCGCAGGGCTTCACGCAAGGCATCCCGGATTTTCTGGCGAATGCTCTGCCGCAGCTGCTTTCCTTTACGGAAAACCTGCGGGAAAATGCCGGGGAGTTCGTGAACGCCGGTCTGGACATGATCACCCAGCTGGCCAACGGCCTGATTGCGGGCCTGCCGGACCTCATCGCCTATGTGCCGGATATCATCATCAATATCTGCGGCATCATCAACGACAATATGCCGAAGCTCCTTGCAGAGGGCGTCTCACTGGTGGTGCAGCTGGGCGTGGGCATTGTAAAGGCCGTGCCTGACCTGCTGGCCAACTGGAAGAAGATCCTTCAGACCGTGTTATCGGTCATTTCTGCAGTGAATTGGCTGAACATCGGCAAGAACATCCTCACCGGCGTGGCAAACGGCGTCAAGAGCATGGGTTCTTCCATGCTGGCTGCATTCAAGGGCGGTTTTTCCAGCGCCCTGGCATGGATCAAGAGCCTGCCCTCGCAGGCGGTGCAGTGGGGCAAGAATCTGATCCAGAGCTTCATCAACGGCCTGACCGGCAAGGGTAAAGTGGCGGGTATCGCTACCGCAGCCACTGCCGGTTTTACCATCGCCGATGTTGCCAGCCGTGACGAACTGGCCGACTGGACCTCTGCCAACACTAGCCTTGCCGACAGCGCCCAGACCGTGGCGGATATCGCTATCCCGGCCTATACCAAGTCCGGCAATGCGGCAGCCGCCGCAGGGAAAGCAGCGGGCACAGCCGCAAAGGCCGCCGCATCGGTGGTCAACTCTTACTCTGACACGGTGACCGAGGTGCTGGGCAAAGTGACCCGCACCACCCAGACCGTAAACGAGGAGCTTTCCAACGGAAAGAAGCAGCAGACCCAGACCATCACCGAGACCAGCCGTCAGCTGGTGAACGGTGTGCTGAAGGATATCAAAACCGTTACCAGCATTGCTGCCGATGGCAAAAAGACCGTGCAGCAGACCATGGATACGGTGCGGGAGATGGCCAATTCGGTCACATCGACCTTTGACACAGTGGTAAATGGCATTGCTACCAGCACCAAAACCATCAAGGAAACACTGACCGACGGCACCGAGACCACCAAAAAGGTGATCACCGAGACCTTCAATAAGGTGGTGGACGGTGCCCTCGTGACCATCGAGCGGGTCAAGAACGTTGCCGCCGACGGCACCGAACAGACGGCCGAGACCATCAAGAAGGCCAGTGCCGACAGTTTTTCCGGCCTTGTAAAGGGCTGGCAGGACGAGGCCGACAAGGGCGTGCTAGGCACCTTCGGCACGTTGTACAAAGCCGTGAAGAGTCAGGACTGGCTCAGCGTCGGGCAGTGGGTCATTTCCACCCTGTACAACGGTCTTGCACCGGAGACCAAGCTGCTGATCGACGACTTCGGCAAGAATCTGATCCAGCAGGTCAACGGTTTTCTGGGCGAGGGCATCAGCCAGCTGGCCAATGGCGCGTGGGACCTCGGCACCCAGATTTTCGACGGCCTGACCGGCGGCTTTGGAGATGTGGTCAGCCAGTTCTCCGGCCTGGGCAGCACACTGCTGGACATTTTCGGCGGTCTGCAGGGGCCGCTGAGCGCGGCGGCTCTCGCCATCAGCAAGGGCCTGCAGGGAGGTCTGATCTCTGCATTCCCGGAGATCCTTGCTTCGCTGGGCGGCCTGATCGGTGCCATTGGCGGCGCGTTCGTGGCAATGCTGCAATCCATCGGCATGGCGCTGCTGCCGACCGGATTCGGGACCCCGAAGGGCCTGCTAATGATTGCAGCGGGCGTTGCTCTGGTGGCTGCGATCGCGGCCATCGTTGCATCGCTCGGCGGTGCCTTCAAGAAAAAGAGCACACCCGGCACGGGCAGCTCTTCCAGCAGCGCCGCAGGCAGCACCATCACCGAGGCTTCCAGCAGCCTGTGGGACTACGAGAAGAAAGCTCCGCTGCCCCAGCGCACCCAGCGGCCCAATATCGAAGTGAACCAGTACATATACAGCAAGGCGCAGACGGCGGCGGACCTGATGCGCGAAGCACAGTATGAGCAGGAAAGGGCGGTGCTGCAGGGTGTTTGACGCTGTTTTTACCTCCAGCACCGGACAGAGCTTTGCCTTTGGCTACAAGGCCAGCGTGCTGTGGAGCTGTGACCCGCTGGGCGACCTGCCCGTGGATCTGGAAACCAGTCAGGGTTATCAGCAGGTGGGTGCTCCTGTGGAGAGCCGCAGCATTTCCGGCGTCACCCGCACCATCACCGGGCGTATCCTGCGCAATGCCGATTACTGCAAGCGTCAGCTGCGGGACGTGTTTGCGCCGGGCGTGACCGGGCGTTTCACCGTGGCCGGGAAATACTGGTGTGACGCCGAGGTGCAGCGCTGTCCGGCCATCAGTGCGGCGCTGCTCTGGCCCACCTTCAGCTTTCAGCTGTACTGCCCCAACCCCTATTGGAACAGTGTAGAGGGAACGCTGGCCGCGACCATCAAGGTGACACCTGTGTTCCGCCTGCCGGTGTGCTACGACGCGCATCAGTTCGGCATCCTGGAGCAGGGCGATTATATCCGCATCGTCAACAGCGGTCTGGATACCCAGAACTTTCGGCTTTCACTGTCGGCCAGAGGGCCCGTGGTCAATCCCGGCGTCCTTAACCCGGAAACGGGCGAATACCTGCGCTTTGTTACGACCCTGCAGGACGGCGACGAGCTGCAGGTCTACCGCGAAAACGACCTGCTGCGGGTCCAGCAGCTCATTGACGGCAAAGCCTACGACGTGCTCTCCATCCTTGACGGAAGCAGTACCCTTTGGACGGTGTATCACGGTGTGCAGGCATGGCAGCGCACCGCAGAATCCGGTGACGGCTGGCTTTTCCTGACGCTGACCATGCACGCAGCGTATTCCACCATCATCACGGAGGGTTCAAATGGTTGAGATCATTTCTGCACTGACAGCATCCGGGCACAAGAGCATCTGCGTCTATGATATCCGGCTCAATCTGCTGGGCCGCATTGAAAGCTGGGTCTCGCTGGTCTGGCCGGAACGCTACAACGTCTATAGCGACACCCAGGGTGCACAGCTGGAGCTGCACGACACGACCGCTTTGCAGGCGCTGTGCCGCCCGGACCGGTATCTTTGGCTGGTGGGCAGCGACCGGCTCATGCGCATCGTGTCGGCCCAGAAATCCGACCACAAGCTGGTGATCGCCGCAAAAGACGCCGCCTGCATTCTGGATGAACGCGGTCACACGGACACCCTGAGCAATTTTGCCGCAGAGGAAACGTTGCGAAGTCTGGTATCCAGGGCTGCCGCGTGGCCCTGCCTTGAACTGGGCGATGCTGCAGGACTGACGGACACCTACAGCGGCGAGGTCAAGCCCGGCAGCCTGCTGAAGCTGGCCGAACAGGTGTGTCAGGAGCTGGACATCGGCTTCCGGGTGCGGTTCGATCAGCCGAAAGCGAAACTGCTGTTTGAGCTGTTCCGGCCAAAACTCGACCCGAACGCCCGGTATGCGCCGCAGTACGGCAACCTGACCGACCTGACCTATACCGAGAGCATCACGGGCTATAAAAATGTGTGCGTGGTCGTTGGCGCGGAAGGCACCGCCACCGTGGGTGCAGCGGAGAACACCGGCTCTGCCCGGCGGGAGCTGATCGTGGATGCTACCAGCAAAAAGAAGGAAGGCGGCCAGTCTCAGGCGGACTATCTTGCCGCCCTGCGCGCACAGGGCGAGCAGGAGCTTGCCAAACATACCCGGCTGGAAAACTTCCGCTTCACCCCCACCGGCAGCATCACGGTGGGCATGGTGGTGGAGGCCAGCCTGCCCGGAACGGACATTCAGGCCGCTGCCCGCATTACCTCTGTGACCCTGAGCTCCCAAAAAGGTGAAAACTCTGTCAGCACAGAGATCGGCACCCCGATCATCAGGAGGAAACAATGAGCATTATCACATATCCGCTGAACGGCGTGGTTTACAGCGCCGAGGACGTGGCCACCTACCTGTGCACCCGCACATCCGGCGTCTACTCCAAAGAGACCAACTTTGCTGTCAGTAACACCGGTACCCGGCAGATCACCGTTGCGCCCGGTCTTGCATGGATCAATTACGACGACTTTAAAGGCATATCCGTGTGCAGTCGGGAAGAGAACGTCTTGACCGTCCCCGAAGCAGACAACACCCTCAACCGCGTGGATCGCGTCGTGTTGCAGTTTGACACCTCGGAGAATATCGCGGCGATCAAGCTCAAGACCGGCACGCCTGCCGTGGCCGCACAGCCGCCCGATATCCTGCAGAACCATAATCAGTACGAGCTGGGCCTGTGCACCATTTCGGTGCCCGCAGGCTCCACCGCTGTCACCGCCGCCGACATCACCGACACCCGCGCGGACGAGGACGTGTGCGGCGTCATGCGGGACGGCGTGACCGGCATCCCCACGGCGCAGCTGCAGGCGCAGGCGCTGGCCATAATGACCCAGCTGTCCACCGAGCTGCACACCAAACTCGACGCCCTGGACGCCGCCATCGCGGCGGTGGAGAGCGGCAATTTTTACACCAAGAGCGAGGCCGACGCCAAATTCGGCACGCCTTACAGCCTGCCGCCCGCTACGGCGGACCAGCTGGGCGGCGTCAAGGTGGGCGAAGCGCTGGACATCGCCCCGGACGGCACCCTCAGCGCCAAAACGCTCAATGACAAGATTGCTGCCGCCGTGGCGGTAAAGTCGGAGCCCCGGCTGGTGTGGAACCACTACGAGGAAACCGGAAAAAAGTGGAAGACCTACGATATCAAAATGCCAGACGGCCTGGACTACGTGCACGTCAAGACGAAATATAACAGCAGTACCGGCAGGTACGGCGAGGAAGTAGACATTGCAAAAGGCGGCACCGCCAATCATAACTACGGAAATGGCACTGGAATTTTCGCATCCAACACGACTTTCCAGACAAACGGGACCCTGCACTTTGCAACAGAAACGTCGACCGGCGGCTACACCGTAGAGATCTGGCTCACCGGCTACCACTACCCCACCTTAGGGGAGCTGGTGGCAGAGGCCCAGGCCGCGCAGGCGGACACGGACGCCCTGGCGGTAGATCAGGAGTACCGCGTCGCCATGCTGGAACTGGGGCTGACCGACGACACCACCACATAAGGAGGTAAACCTATGTTGTATCGTACCTGTAAACGCCTGATCGAGCGCGGCCAGACCGCTGGCCTTGCGGAAAAAATTGATGTTTTTTACGCCCTCGGCCGCATCACCGAGGCCGAGTACAAAGAGCTGGCCGAGCTGCTGGAGACCAAGACCGGCAGCAAGAGCGAGGAGTGAACCTATGGCAATCAAACAGTATAGCCTTGCCAAGGACGGGGCCAGGCAGCTGTCCCCGGCCTTTAAGGTGCGGGAGTTCCGGTGCCGCGACGGCAGCGACGCCATCATGATCGACCAGACCCTCGTGGTGCTGCTGCAGGCCATCCGGGAGCATTTTAACAAGCCCATCACGATCACCAGCGGCTACCGCACGGCGGCCGAACCTGAACCGGCTTCATTAGAGAAAAGTCCTCGTTTGATTCCGTTCATGAGAACGGCGCCAAAGCCGCCACCGGCTACCTGACGGAGTCCAAAAGCTTCAGAAAAAATACGTGAAAATACTCCGGGAAGCTGTGTGATATTTGTGATAATGATAAACAATGTAATCAATAAATAAAATCCTGCCATAATCGGAACGATGATATCTAAAACCTTTACCGTTGCATTTTTTCGAAGAACAATAATCGCGGCAAGTGCTACGAGAACAATAGTGGTGCAAAGCGGTGGAATATGAAATGCATTTTCAAAAGAAGATGTAACTGAATTACTGATTACCTGGCTGATTCCACACCAGCAGATCAGACCGGAAATTGCAAACAGAACAGCAATCAAGGTATGATTTTTCTTTTTTCCTGTCTTTTCTTCCATATAATGATGAATATAGTAAGCCGGACCTCCACGGTATCCTCCGTAAAGTGGATCTTTTTCTTTGTGAATCTGTGCCAGCGTTGCCTCTACAAATGCTGTTGAAGAGCCAATCAGGGCTGTTACCCACATCCAAAAGACTGCTCCTGCACCTCCTGCGGAAATTGCAGCTACAACCCCGACAAGATTTCCCATGCCGACTCTCGTCGCTGTTGATACGATCAACGTCTGAAACGTGGACAGACTGTCTTTATTCTCCTTCTTTGACATCAGTGCCCGAATCATATCCGGGAACAAACGCAAAGGTAATACTTTTGTCCGCACTGTAAAATAAATCCCTGTCGGAATCAATAATATAATCAGCAATGAGATTCCCACACTATCTCCACCCGGCAATGGAACATGTATCAAATCTCCCCACAATAATGCATAAATTCTTTCAATTAACGATACAACCATTTCAGAAATATCCTTTCTGAGCTCTTTGTCACTTTAACGCTCTGCACTATCATACTATATCTCAATATATTGTGCAAATACTTTTCATAAAAAAACAATTTCCTGCAATACTCTTCCGACCGCCTGTGAAAAATCACTGATATTTCGAATCTTTATCAGATTTTGCCCAAAAATCTTTCCTGCTACTTCTCCAGAACGCGCACTTCCCATAAAAATTCCGATCACCTGAATTCCTTTTTGTTTCAGATTCTGCACTTCTTTTGCAGTATCTTGAATCGCAAGCAGATCTGTGTATTCTTTATTTTTATAAAAAGCACCTTCTCCACTATCCTGATCATCCTGTGGGCTTGCATCTGTCAGTACGAGTAAAATCCTTTTTCTTTTTTCGCCGTTCTCCATCAAGTGTCCTGCTGCCCGAAGTGCAAGTCCATCGCGATTATTTCCCGCCGCAACATACCGGAACAGTTCATCCTCTCTCTCTTCTTTGCAATTAGGGAAAATGTGCAATATCGTATAGCCGCGGATACTGCAATAAGAATAAATCTGTACCGGAATCTTACATTGTTTCAGACTTTTGGATAAAATATACGCCTGAGCCGCAATCTGCTCCTGCATCTGCTTTCTCGAAGAAGAGGCATCTATGAGAATATCAACAGAAAATCCAGGAATTTCTACCTCTTCTTTTCTCTCAAATACTCTTGAATCGTCCAGATAGACTGCTTTCCACACTTCCCGTGGATTTAGTTTTCCGTGAGCTGCTTTCTCTGGAAATCTCTCTTCTTGTTCCTCAAGACAAATCTTTAGCTTTTCTGTAAGTCTTCGAATGGCATTCTGATAAATCGAATAATTCTGTTCATAATGTTTTTTATTCTTCTCATATTGTCTGGCAGACTCTGCCAGAAATTCTCTAATTTCCTTTTTTTCTCTTTTTCCTTTTATCTTGGATAATTCATTTTCACCGGTATATATCTTATTTCTGTTTTTTTCTGTTTCCGACTCTTTCAGGCCATCCTCCCCTGCTCTTGAATTCCCTTTTGTAAATAAAAGATGACAATTTTTATGATTTCCCACACACAATTTTTGTTCTATTTTTTCCTGGTATTCTTGCGAATAGATACTCTTTCCAAAACATGCCTCTACATATCTTTTTGTTTCTTCCGGATTTCTCTGTAGCGACAACTGGAATATATAGTGTCTGCCTCGCTCCATTATTCCCGATTTCCCCTCAAAAAATGTATTTCGGTCATCATAATTTCTGGCACGTACATAAGTAGCACTTACTTTTCCAAAAGACTGAAATGCTCCGGATACCTTCTGCAGAAAATAATTTCCTTTCTTCTTTTCAGTCGGACGATACGCAAAATATTTCCACAGATTTTCTCTTGTCTGTTCCAGAATTTGATCCGTTGACATATCTGCTGAAAAAGAAAACGCATGTAAAATCTGCTCATCTTCCTCTTTTAACCCTGATGACTGTCCCAAAATTTCTCTGCAATGTCCGTTTCGTATCTGATCAATTCTGGAATACTCTTTATATTTCCGATAACGCCTCAGGCTTTCCCTTGCATACTCCTTCCTTATATCCCTAAGTGCCGATCTTATCTTCTTTTTGATACAATGCATTTTCCAGCCCAATCCAGAGAAGCCCTTCATATAACTCCTGGTTCTTTCCTCCTAACTGATTAAAAAATGCGTCTATTTTTTCCTGATCGTACCATTTATATGCCAGTCCGATAATCAGGTTCAAATACATATCTGCTGTTCCATCCGGGGAAAATGCAAGAAACATTGGTTCAAATTCATACTTTTCTGCTGCAGTCCATATAAAATTACGTGCTCTTTTCGCTTCTATTAATTCCTGCTCTTCCATTTCTGTCACCTTGTAAATATTTGCATATTTTATGATTTTTTGCGAAAAACATCCTTTCTTTGGATTTTTCTTGAAATCCTTGCCTGAATCGTATCCCGGATCAATGTCTGCTCATATGAATCAAACGATTTGTTCGCAATTCCCATATCTAGCGCTGTATGAATATCAAGTCCTTTTTCCATCAGATCGATTGCTCCCAAAAGGCCTCGAAGATCCAGTGCCTTAGAAGAAATCTCAGCATTTTCACATTTTTTCTGTAAATCTAAAAATAATGTTGCTAACTCTTCTGCCGCATCTTCCCGGATTGCCGGAGAGTTCTTTCTTATCAGTTTTATCAGGCTTTCTTTGGCAATCATTGGCATCTGAATGACGGCAAAACGTGACACCAATGCTTCATTCAGTTCTTTTGTGCCGG
>OLPN01002239.1_pt1 | contig 15461 bp, 9 predicted proteins | sample 1672601 | NCBI WGS metagenome assembly OLPN01 (sample SAMEA3136704, study PRJEB25190) | human gut metagenome | reverse complement strand
TTAGGGATAGAGAATTTGCTCTATTTTTATAAAAAAGACTTTTTCTACAAGCTGAAATAATGTTATTATTTGCCTTTTACCGAGTCAAAAAACACCGTGTTTTCAAAAACTACATTATTCATCACCCTGACGCATCATTGATGCCTTACTTTTCGTGATAGGTAAGCCATTCTGCGTTTTCTGAATCATCAGGTGTGATTGTAAATCAATGGCAGGGAGAAAAATACTCACCCGCCATTTTCTGAAAGGAAGCTTTTATGGCAAAACAGTATGTTGTAACTCCGTCACAGATGAAAAAAGCGGAAGCGATGTGTGAGCAGAAAGGCACGTCGTGTGCCGTTCTTATGCGGAATGTAGGCTCTGCCATCGCCCTTCACATCTCCCGTATCGTAAAGCCCTGCCGTGCGGCTGTCCTTGTCGGAAGCGGAAACAACGGCGGCGACGGCTTCGCAGTTGCCCATAATCTGCGTAAACGGGGCTTCTCCCCCCTCATAGTCCTCGTCGGCTCCGCCCCGAAAACCGACCTCGCCATAGACTGCTTCAACGAGTACAAACCCGATTACGAAGCCGTTTTAAGCTACCCCGACCAACCGGAAACGGTGCTGAGTGAGCTTGGCTCCTGCGGCATCATCATTGACTGCGTCTATGGCACAGGCTTCCACGGCGAGCTTGCTCCCCCGGTCAGAAGGCTCTTTTCCTACTGCAACGGAAGCGCCGCTCTGCGCTTCTGTGCCGACATTGCTTCCGGATGTAACGCAACCGACGGGAACGCTGATGAATACTCGTTTCGTGCGGATATGACCTTTGCGCTCGGAGCCGTAAAAACGGGTCAGCTCTACGTTCCGTGCAGTGAGTTTTCGGGCGATATTGTACTGCTCGACATAGGCATATCCGAGATCTGCTACAGCGAATATGACGCCGAACTGAACGGCGATTCCCTCGCCTCTCACTTTGTCAACCGCAGCCGTATCACCCACAAGGGAACGTTCGGAAGGCTGCTGAATGTTTCGGGCAGCGAGAGCTGTATCGGGGCGGCGTGGATGTCCACTAATGCAGCTCTGCGAACGGGTTCAGGGCTTGTTACGCTTGCCTCGGTGAGCGAGGTCACAACGAGCGTTGCGGCATCCTTGCACGAATGTATCTACCTTCCGCTCGGCAGTAAAACGCTTACCTCGGACTGTGCGGACAAGCTGTGCAAAAACGCCCGTACCGCCACTGCAATCCTGTTCGGATGCGGTGTAGGCAACAGCGACGAAGCCTACCGTCTGCTCTGTGCCCTGATTGACAATACATCCTGCCCGATAGTTATCGACGCAGATGGAATAAATTCCCTCGCTCCGCATATAAATGAGCTGAAGGACAACACAGGCAGGCTCATACTTACCCCTCACATCAAGGAATTCAGCAGGCTGAGCGGACTTGACACCGACTACATCCTCCGTCACAAGCTGAGCTGTGCCAAAGATTTCGCTGTAAAATACGGCGTTCACGTTCTGCTCAAGGACGCATACTCCGTATATGCCTCGCCGGACGGATTTACCGCCGTAAATATGAGCGGTAATGCGGCTTTAGCCAAGGGTGGAAGCGGTGATACGCTTGCAGGAACTATCGGCGGACTGCTCGCACAGGGCATCGAAACGGGCAATGCGGTAAGGCTCGGAGCGTATCTTTTCGGCTTATCCGCACAGTATGCCGCACGGGAGCGCAGTATGAGCGGAATTCTGCCGTCAGAGCTGCCGCAGCTTTACCCATATATCCTGCGTGAATTCTACGGAATAGCTTAACTCCTCACGTTGTCCTATATTACTTTACAAAGGACGACGTATTATGAGTAAAAGAATGATTATCACGACAGCCGTTTTATCCTGCCTTTTATGCACATCCTGCGCTGCCGCCGAAAAGGCGGAAATCCCCGATCTGAAGGGAGATATGAGCGTCAGCGGCAGGGTCGCCTGCGACGGCGTTACGGCACAGGCGGAGTTTACTCGCAGTGCAGGCGTATGGACCGTATGCTTTACTTCTCCGGACAGCGTGAAGGGGCTTACCGTGACCGATGACGGCAACACCGTAAGGTACAGCCTCGACGGAATAGAATATGAATACGGCAGTTCCTCGCCGCAGTTTGCCTCAGCCGCAGAGCTTCTCACGCAGTGCATTGACAGTGCAGGAACAGCCGAAAATGTCACCGTCCGTAAAGGCACCGACAGGCTGACCTTAAGCGGCACGGCAGGCGATAACAGCTATACGCTGACGCTTGACGGCAACGGCGAAATAACGGGAATTTCGGTCGGCGGATATACGCTTGACTGCTCGGGTAATCCCGCACCTGAAACCTCTGCGCCTGCTGTCGATGTTGGTAAATACTTAAAGTAAAACCGATATACAAGACCGAATCCCCATTGCCAAAACAGGCAGTGGGGATTCTTTTTAATGCTTTCCGATTCGGGTTAATTGTCGTCTTGGGCAAGGGCGGTATTCGGTGCAACGGCACTAATGGCTGACGAGGCAAGGATGCGAAACAAACAGAGCGTTCATTAAGAGGCAAGGGTGTTAGCAATTTTCGAGGGATAGTGCGATTTTTGGAAGGGTTGGTGTGGGATAGCGGATTTTTGTGTATGGTGAGTTTGTAGGGGAGTGGGCTTGCCCCTCCCGCTGAATCGAAGTTTTTGATTTTCACAGCGTTTTTAATCTGTTAAGTATCAAGGATTAAATTGAGATTACGTTTTTACATCGGATTTCTTTTGAATTGTTTTTTATAATTACAATGATGTTTCGGGAGGAGCAAGCTCACTCCCCTACGAAAAGCGAGAGGGATAGTGCGGATGTGAAAGCATATAAGTGCATACAGATGATAGCATTACGAAAAGTGGGTGGGATAGTGCGGATGCTAAACAAACAGAGTGTTTATAAAGCAAGCGTGGTGGTGCAAAGCAAGGGATAGTGCGGGTTTGGAAGGGTTGGTGGAGTGACAATCCCTCCGTCTTGACGGCGAAAAGTTTGATAAATCAAAAAGGTGGATGTATCGCAAGCAAAAATGCAACAAAGCGACAGTTTGTGCCTTGCCGTCAATCCACCTCCCTTTGACAAGGGAGGCAAGTTTAGTGCGAGGCGAGGGATTATTGTCCTTTTGCAATGGTTGTGAGGGTGGCAGTATTCGGTGCAACGGGAGGAGCAAGCAAGGCAAGGGTGTTAGCGATTTTCGAGGGATAGTGCGGTTTTAGAAGGGTTGGTAAAGCACCATCACCTTTAGCTCCCTTGTGTAAAGGTGAGCTTCTGTTGCAGTGCGAAGCACTGCCAACTATTGAGGGATTGTTAACGGAGGTGTCTGAGAAACGGAAAGGGTGCGGTAGAAAAGCAATCCCTCCGGTAGTCGCCCGAATTCTTTCGGGCGACAGCACCTCACCTTTGACAAGGGAGGCAAGTTTAGTGCGGTGCGAGGGTGTGGCGTGCTTTTGCTGAGATTGCGGGAAGGGTGTGGAGGCAATACGGCGGTGCGGACGAACTTTCCGTTACCGGAAATTTTAAAGAGAGCATGGAAACTGTGATGAAGGGAACAATCTGTTTTTGAAATCGTATAGGTGAAAATAATGCGAAATTTACCGAAAACTGCGTTATTACACTTGCAAAAGTATCGGATTTCTGTTATAATGTCTATCGTGTAGGCATAGGCTTTGATTTGAATTTCCATAAAAAGCCATATTACATAACCATATTATAATTAACCGACGCAGGAAAAATGCGTGAAAGGTCGTGTTATCAGTGGAACGATTCGGTTCCATCGTCTTTGCCTGACGGCGAGATCAAATACAGGATAATAAATAACGAGGAAAGAATAAAGGTATGAAAGAACAGTTACAGAATATAAAGGAGCAGGCGCTGAAAACTATCGGCGACTGCGTTGACGTTAAGCAGCTTGACGAACTGAGAGTAAAGTACCTCGGCAAGAAGGGCGAGCTTACAGCGATACTCAAGAGCATGGGTAAGCTGTCCGCTGAGGAAAGACCTGTTATGGGTCAGCTTGCAAACGATGTAAGACAGTCGCTTGAGGGCTTTATTGCACAGAAGCAGGCACAGCTTAAATCTGCGCTTATGGAGCAGAAATTAAAGAAGGAAACGCTGGACGTTACCATGCCCGGAAAACAGCAGGCGATGGGAGTGCGTCATCCGCTGAATATAGTTCTTGACGAGCTTAAGGAAATATTCAGAGGAATGGGATACACTGTAGTAGACGGTCCTGAGGTTGAGGAAACGAAGTATGTTTTCGATATGCTTTTAACAGAGGACGGTCACCCTGCAAGAGATGAGCAGGATACATTCTATATTACTGATGAGATCCTTCTGCGTACACAGACATCTTCCGTGCAGATAAGAACAATGCTTAAAAACAAGCCTCCTATAGCTATCATAAGCCCAGGACGTGTTTATCGTCCCGACGCTGTTGACGGCACGCACTCGCCTATTTTCCACCAGTGCGAAGGTCTTGTAATAGATAAGAATATCACATTCGGCGATCTTAAGGGTACGCTTGAAACGTTTGCTAAGCGTCTTTACGGCGACGATGTAAAGCTCCGCTTCCGTCCTCACCACTTCCCGTATACAGAGCCGTCAGCCGAGGTTGACTTACAGTGCTTCAAGTGCGGAGGCAAGGGCTGTCCGCTCTGCAAGGGCGAAGGCTGGATAGAGATGCTCGGTTCAGGCATCGTTCATCCGCAGGTACTTATCAACTGCGGAATAGATCCCGAAGAATACAGCGGTTTCGCTTTCGGTATAGGACTTGAGCGTATTGCTATGATGAGATATAACATAGACGATATGCGTCTGCTGTACGAGAACGATCAGCGTTTCCTCGCACAGTTCAGATAAGAGAATTCAGAAATACCGATAGGAATCGTAAAAGGAGATATTAACGTGGATTTATCAATGAGATGGCTTAACGACTATGTTAAAGCCGATATGCCAATAAAGGAATTCGTAGCGGATATGACGATGAGCGGTTCAAAGGTTGAAACCTATCATAAGATGTCCGATCCTATAAATAATGTGGTAGTTGCAAAGGTGCTGAAGCTGGAGCGTCATCCCGACAGCGAAAAGCTGTGGATATGCCAGCTTGACGCAGGCAGAGAAGAGCCTGTGCAGATAGTTACTGCGGCGCAGAATCTGTTCGAGGGGGCTATAGTTCCCGCTTGTATGCACAACAGTACGATTGCAGACGGAACAAAGATCACAAAGGGCAAGCTGAGAGGCGTTGCAAGCAACGGTATGATGTGCTCTTATGCGGAGCTTGGTCTTACAAAGGATGATTTTGACTATCCCGTAGCAGACGACGGAATACTTATACTGAATAACGATCCCGATGTTGATTCTTTCAGAATGGGTATGGATATATGCAAGGCTTTACAGACAGACGATACTATAGTAGAGTTTGAGATAACGAACAACCGCCCCGACTGTCTTTCCGTACTCGGACTTGCACAGGAGGCAAGCGCAACGTTTGATATTCCTATGAACTACACTGAGCCTTCGTTCAAGGGCGTTGACGGGGATATTACAAAGGAAATCAGCGTAAGCGTTGAAAATACAAAGCTCTGCTCACGCTATATGGCGGCGCTTGTAAAGAACGTAAAGATAGGACCTTCGCCCAAGTGGATGGCAAGAAGGCTGAGAGCGAGCGGAGTAAGACCTATCAACAACCTTGTTGATATAACGAACTTCGTAATGCTTGAATACGGTCACCCGATGCACGCATTCGATTTAAGATATGTCGAGGACAACAGGATAGTTGTAAGAAACGCAAAAGAGGGAGAAACATTAAAGCTGCTCGACGAAATGGCAGAGCCTGTAAAGCTGACTCCCGAAATGCTGATAATCGCAGACGGAAAGAAGCCTATCGCCATAGCCGGCGTTATGGGCGGCGAGCATAGCGGTATTATGGAGGATACGACTACTGTCGTATTTGAGGCTGCCTGCTTTGACGGCGTATCGGTAAGACGTACAGCAAGAAAGATAGGCGAGCGTACCGAGGCAAGCTCACGTTTTGAAAAGGGTCTTAACCCGGTAAACGCAGAAAAGGCGCTCAAGAGAGCATTACAGCTTATCGAGATGCTGGGCTGCGGCGAGGTAGTGAATACTATCATTGACGAGAACCACAGCGAGTATGTTCCCGAAAGATTAAAGCACGACTATAAGTGGGTGAACGAGCATTTAGGTTCGGATATAAGCGAGAACGAGCAGATAGAAATATTAAAGAAGCTCGGCTTCGGCTATGAAAACGGTGAGATAATCGTTCCGCCTACCCGTATAGATATGCACCGCGCGTGCGATGTTGCGGAGGAGGTTGCCCGTATATACGGCTACAACAGAATCCCCTCGACTATACCGAAGCTGTCATCACAGGGCAAGAGAACGCCCGAACAGATATTCGAGGACAAGGTAATTTCACTTGCGCTGGCACTCGGATTCTACGAGGTAATGACTTACAGCTTTATTTCGCCTAAGGACTATGAGCTTCTGCGTATGGACGAGAAGTCAAGAAAGAGCGTTGTGTTAAGACGTCCGCTCGGCGAGGATACAAGCGTAATGCGTACTTCTGCGCTTACATCAATGATGGAAGTTGTAAGAAGAAACTGGAGCAACAGAAACCTTGAGGGCAGATTCTTCGAGATAGCAAGAGAGTATTTCCCGACAGGTGAGAATCAGCTCCCTGTTGAAAGAGATGTTCTGTGCTATGCGCTTTACGGAAGCGGCGAGGATTTCTTCACTGCAAAGGGCGTTGCCGAGGAGGTTATGGCAAAGCTCGGACTGAAGAATGTCGTATACACGGCTGAAAAGAACAATCCGACATTCCACCCCGGAAGATGTGCAAAGGTCACTGTAGACGGCGAGCTTATCGGCTATGTCGGTCAGCTTCATCCGGAGGCTGCGGCTAATTTCGGTGTAAATACAGAGGTTTACTGTGCTACGCTCAGCATGGAGGTAATGTTCAATAATGCCAACGGCGATGTAAAGTACACCGCACTGCCCAAGTTCCCCTCAACATACAGAGATCTGAGCCTTGTGTGCAACGAGGACGTTCCGAGCGGAGATATAGTTGCGGTAATCGAAAAGACCGCAAAGCATCTTGAGGCTGTACGTCTGTTCGATATGTACAAGGGCGAGCAGGTACCTGCAGGTATGAAGAGCCTTTCATACAAGCTGATACTCAGAAAGAAAGACGCTACTCTGACAGACGATGAGGCGGACGCAGTTGTTGCAAAGGTGCTTAAGGCACTTGAGGATATAGGCGTTACATTAAGATAACGGCGGAATTTGCAGAAATAATCGGGGCACAGCCCCTTATAAACAGTAAGGAGAAAAGCAATGAAATATTTTAAAAAGCTGGCAGCGGCAATATGCGCCGTGGCAATCACATTAAGCGTTGCAGGCTGTGCGGATGTATCGACTGTAGGCTCGGTTGACAATCAGACCATAAATGCGGGCATATATCTTCTTTATGAGCAGACGGCTATAGGCGAGGCTCAGCAGGAGGTTGACGATCAGCTTAAGGCTATGGGAACAAGCTCGTCGAAGATAGAGAATTTCAGCTACTACAACTACAAGGTACAGGACAAGACGTTCTCACAGTATGTTCAGGACCGTACATTAGAGCAGGTAAAGCAGTATGTCGCTATCCAGAACAAGTTCAAGGAGCTGAACCTTTCACTCACAGACGAGGAAGAGGAGAACGTAAAGACCTCTGTAAAGAAGATGTGGAATACAGAAATCTCATATTATGGCTACAGCACAGGAAAAACCTACGGTCAGAACTATGAGGCAGGCGGAATAAGCAAGAAGTCATACGAGGCTGTTCAGCTTGTAAACAAGATGAGCGAGAAGGTATTTGACGCTTACTATGAGAAAAACGGCATATCCGCAACAGACGAAAAGGATATAGCTACTTATTTCTATGACAATTACGGCAGATTCCAGATAATACAGGTTTCTCTTAAAGAGGGCAACGGCGACAAGATAACGACCGACGAGGGCAAGAAGGCAAAGAAGGAACAGGCTCAGGGCTATGTTGACAGACTGCTTGCCGGCGAGGACTACGATAAGGTATATCACGAGTATCAGGATCTTGTGGCAAAGGAAAAGGCTGAGGCTGAAGCCGAGAGCAACTCGGGCAATTCATCTGCGGCTTCTTCTGCGGCATCATCTGTAACTTCTTCGACAAGCGAAACCGCATCGGACGATACAACGAGCAGCGGAACATCGGGAAGTAAAGAAGAGGAGCATGACCACGAATTCCTGCTCGGCAAGACGGATACTTCACCGAGCGAGGAGTTTGTAAAGTGGGCATTCGAGCTTGACACAGACAAGGGCGGAGTTTACGAGGACGACAGCGTTTATTATGCGGTAGTACGCCGTGATATAAAGGAACGTGAGGACTGGCTCACGAAGAATCACAGCAACGTGCTTCACGTTATGAAGGATGACGACTACAAGGCTATGCTCAACGAAACGGCTAAGGACTATGCGCTTGATCTCAACAACGACGCACTCAACAAGTACAAGCCCGAAAATTTAAAGAAGTAAACAAAGCATAAAGAAAAGTACAAAGATATGCGGTCAGAGCAGGAAATACTCTGACCGTTATTTTTCGGAAAGGACAATGCGGTATGATAGTATTATCCGGTAATGATATTTCGGTGTCCTTCGGCGGTGAAACGCTGTTTCACGATGTGAATTTCCGGCTTGAAGAAAACGGCAGAGCCGGACTTGTAGGTGTAAACGGGTGCGGAAAAACCACGCTGATGCACGTTATAAACGGCAGGCAGGAGGCTGAAACAGGCGGTATAAGCAAGGCGGCGGGGATAAAGCTCGGCTGTATGGAGCAGTATGTTATCCGTGACGATAATATCACTCTATATGACGAGGTACTGGAGATATTCCGTCCGCTTATCGACGCTGAAAACGAGCTTGCGGATATAGCGGTTGCGATAGATACGGGCGACCACAGCGAGCAGACGCTGTCAAGGCAGATGCAGCTGCAGGAAAGATTTGAGCGTGAGGGCGGACTTACCTATAAATCAATGACTTGCTCGGCGCTTGTCGGTCTGGGATTTTCCGAAGATGATTTCAACAAACCGATAAGCGTTATGAGCGGTGGTCAGAAAAGCAAGGCACAGCTTGCGAAGCTGCTTCTTTCGGGGAGTAATATACTGCTTCTTGACGAGCCTACGAACCACCTTGATATAACCGCTTGCGAATGGCTTGAAAAGTTCCTTACGGAATATAAGGGCGCATATATCGTAATATCGCACGATCGTTATTTCCTCGATAAAGTCACCGACACGACTTTTGAAATGGAAAACAGGACGCTTCGTGAATATAAGGGCAACTATACACGCTATCTTGAGCTGAAGGCTGAGGCGAGAGAGGCTCAGCAGAGAGTGTACGACAGGACGGTAAAGGAAATAAACCGCATCGAAGGCATTGTAGAGCAACAGAAGCGGTGGGGGCAGGAGCATAACTTCATCACGGCGGCATCAAAGCAGAAGCAGGCGGACAGGCTGAAGGAAACGCTCGAAAAGCCTGAGGATCTGCCGGAGGCTATAAAGTTCACGTTCAGGGCGAAGGAAGGCGGCGCAAACGATGTGCTTATCGCAAAGGGCCTGTCGAAATCGTTTGACGGGACGGCGGTTTTCACAAATGCGGAGCTTGATATAAAGAAGAACACGACAACATTTATATTAGGCGAGAACGGCTGCGGAAAGACTACGCTTCTGAAAATCCTTACGGGAGAATATCAGGCGGATAGCGGAGAGTATAAATTCGGCAACAATATACAATTTGGATATTATGATCAGGCACAGACGGATCTTGACCCGTCAAAGACGGTGATTGACGAGGTGTGGGACAGGTATCCCGGAATGACGCAGACGCAGGTGCGTTCTGCACTGGCGCAGTTTTTGTTCAAGGGCGACGATGTGTTCAAGAATGTGGGCAAGCTCAGCGGAGGAGAAAAGGCAAGGGTGTCGCTCCTTAAGCTGATGCTTAGCAAGGCAAATATGCTGCTGCTCGACGAGCCGACAAACCACCTGGACATACATTCGAGAGAGGCTCTGGAAAACGCACTGGCAAGCTACGGCGGAACGCTTCTTATCGTGTCGCACGACAGATACCTGATCAACAAGCTGGCCGACAGAATAGTGTGGCTCGGAAAGACGGGTACTGTAAACATAGACGGAAACTATGACAGGTATATCGAACTCAAGGAAGCGAAGGCACAGTCCGAGCAGGCAGTACAGGTAAAGGCGGCTGAAGGCAAGAAGAACGACTACAAGGAGCGCAAGGAGCGTGAAAGCACGCTCAGAAAGCTCAGCGGTGCGCTGAAGCGTTGCGAGCAGGCGATAGATGAGATCGGGCTGAAAACGGCGGAGCTTGCACAGCAGATGTCACAGCCGGAGATAGCGACCGACTATGAAAAAACGAGTGCGCTTGCACAGGAAATAGAGGCGCTGAAGGAAAAAGAGGAGGCACTTACTGCCGAGTGGATGGAGCTAAGTGAACAAATCGAAGCGTTTACATGAGTTACACGCAAAAATTAAGTAATATCCGGAATGATTAGCTAAAAAAATCGCCGAAAATATTTGTGCATATTCAACAAAGTTTGATTAAGCAAATTAAGGAATTAGCTAAATTAAGTTATAAGAATTTTCAATGTGGAAATCGTTTACACCAAAAATAGCACATAAGACGCCCGAAAAATCAAGATATTGTGCAGGTGAAATTCAAATTCGGCGATATGCACAAAATTTGCGTGTGAAGTTTGTAACTGTTAGACAAGCGCAAAAGTGATTTGTACAGAAAATCAAAATCATTTGAGAAATGTGAAAGTTCTTTTATGAACCTTGACAGTAAGGTGATAATTTGGTATAATTACTACGTTATAGACCCTTGTGCTGTTTTGTACATTATTTCTAAATACGGCGTGTTTACAGCCGAAAACGAATAATACAATTGTGCATATGGTACAAAAAGCAGATGAAACAATTTGCAGGGCAAACGTAGCTTACGGACTTTTTTGAGGATCGAAACTGCCTATGGAAACGATTTTAAGAGCGGAGAATATCTCCAGAAGCTTTAAAATAAACGATAATACCACTGTTGACGCTTTGAAGGATATAAATCTTGATGTTGAAAAGAACAAGCTGGTCGTGCTGAGAGGCAGATCCGGCTCGGGCAAGACCACGCTGATAAATATACTCGGAGCGCTTGACCGTCCTACAGGCGGCGATGTCTACTTTGACGGGAAGAAGATAACGGGTCTTTCCGACAAGGAGATGGATAAGCTGAGAAGAAACGATATGTCGTTTGTTTTCCAGTCTGTAGCGCTTATACCGACAATGACGGCGTATGAGAACGTTGAGTTTGCAATGCGGCTTGTGGGTGTGCCTTATGCGGAGCGTGTAAAGCGGGCGAAGGAATGCCTTGTAAGAGTGGGACTTGAAAAGCGTATGCACCACAGACCCGGAGAGCTTTCGGGCGGTGAGCAGCAGAGAGTGGCGATAGCGAGGGCGATCTCGCACAAGCCGAAGCTGATATTTGCGGATGAGCCTACTGCGGCGCTTGATATGCCTACGGGACTTGCGGTTATGAATCTGTTTAAAGAGCTTGTACATACGGACGGGCTTACAATAGTGATGACAACGCACGACACTGCGATGATGGAGCAGTGCGACGTGGTTTATACACTTGACGACGGACGCATTACAGACGTCAGAAAGCAGGTGGAGTGATGCCTCATAGAATGATGCTTGCACCGCCCGAAAATGTGATGGTGCAATGTGAGAACCTTGTCAAGATATATAAGACGACCGATGTTGAGGTAATGGCTTTACAGGGACTTGACCTCACGGTTGAGCGTGGAGAGCTGATGGGCATCGTCGGTGCGAGCGGAAGCGGTAAATCAACGCTTCTGAATATGCTCGGTGCGCTCGATAAGCCTTCGGCGGGAAGTCTTTACGTTGACGGTAAGGATCTTCTTAAATTTGATGAAAAGGATCTTATAAAATATAAGAGAGAAACGGTCGGTTTCGTGTGGCAGAACAACGCCAGAAACCTTATACCGTATCTTACGGCGATACAGAACGTTGAAATGCCGCTTTTACTTTCGGGACACAAGAACCGAAGGGAGAGAGCGGAGGAGCTGCTCGACATGGTAGGACTTTCAGCGAGAAAGAACTCGGTACTCGGTCAGCTTTCGGGCGGTGAGCAGCAACGAGTGGCTATCGCCATAGCGCTTTCAAACAATCCCAGCCTGCTCCTTGCGGACGAACCTACGGGTGCGGTCGATACCAAGACGGCGGCGATGGTGCTTGATGTTTTCAAGCAGCTAAACCGTCAGACAGGCGTTACCATTATAATAGTAACACACGATACAAATCTGTCGAAGTCGATCGACCGTGTTGTTGCTATCCGTGACGGCCGTACATCGAGCGAGATGCTGAGAAAGAAAACCGAGATCCTCTCATTCGGGGAACTCGAAAAGATGAGCGAGCAGCAAAGGGCGGAGCATGAAAAGCTCATGCAGCAAAGCGGCTCGGATCAAGAGGAGCTTGTTGTTCTTGACAGGGCAGGCAGACTCCAGATACCAAAAGAATATCTCGAGGCTCTGGGTATAAGGGGCGGAGATAAAGTGCGTGTTGAGCTTGAGGACGGAAAAATTTCCGTTTACAACTCGGACTACAATATGCACGGATAAATTCCTTAACTCGTCGAAATTAGCATATTTTCGATTGGACATAAACGACAACTATCAGAAAGGTGGATTATTACTGTGGCAACAAAAGTCAGCAGGATGAAAAGAACATTAGCGGGTATATTGTCATGTGCGACACTCGTATCCTCATTGTCACTTACATCAACCGCAGTCAGCGCAGAAGCGACAACAGATACTTCTGCCGGACAATCCGAGGAAAGCAAAACCGATAGCTCAGTGAGCGAAATCACAATCACCGGTATGGAGGGCAAGTATAGCACTTATTACAACAGTCATAAGGACGCCGCTAAGCCCAAGAAGGAAATCACTATCTATGCTACCGACTACAAGGAAGGTACGATAGACGGCACATCCTTCGTCAACAACGTATCGGAGATGACAGCCGAGCAGGCTGCAGCCATAATGCCTGCACTTGAGGAGATTACTCAGAAATCAGGCGACGGCTACAACGGAATCAAGGCATTCCTCGCAGAAGATACCGATCTCAAGACAGATCACTACTCAACGATAAAGTGGAAGAGCGACAAGCTCACGCTTACATATGAGTTCAATGTCGAGGAAACGGGTCTTTACAATCTTGAGACTATCTATTATCCTATCGAGGGCAATGAATCAAAGAATACCGTTCTTGACATAGGTCTTAAGATAGACGGCGAATATCCTTTCGCAGCGGCACAGGACATCACGCTCGACCGTTACTGGAAGGACGAGAGAGAGATAACCCGTGACAGCAAGGACAACGATCTTCGTCCCGGACAGGTAACCTATGATTGCTGGATAAAGTATCCTATCAAGGACAAGGAAGGTCTTTACAACGAGCCTTACTACTTCTATCTTGAAAAAGGCAAGCACACAATGACACTTGAGGGTATCAGAACCTACGGTGTTTTCCATTCGTTTACGTTCAAAAACTACGATGAGCTTGTAAGCTACGATTCAATCAAGCCCACAGATGATCAGCTTCAGAACACTCCCGCACTTTCTTCAAAGAACGAGGAGCTGGGAACGAACACCATCTTCCTTCAGGCTGAGGAGTCTGAATACAAGACAGCATCGACATTATATGCTACTTACGACAGAACGACCTACATGACAAATCCCAACCACCCGACCAAGCAGCGTTACAATACTATCGGTCAGGCAACGTGGAGTAAGGCAACACAGGCAATCACCTACAAGTTCAAAGTTGAAAACGACGGTTATTACCGCTTCAACTTCAAGGCAAGACAGAATCAGATGAGAGGCTTCTTCTCAAACAGAAGAATCTACATTGACGGAAAGGTTCCGTGCAAGGAGCTTGACGATGTTAGGTTCATCTATTCTCCGGACTGGTACAACCTCACTCCCCAGGATGAGAACGGCAACGATATTTACGTTTATCTGACAGCGGGCGAGGAGCACGAGCTGACGCTTGAGGCTATACCCGGTTCAATCGGCGAGGTTATGCAGAGACTTGACGACCTTATACTCGAGCTCAACCAGTACTACAGAAGAATACTTATGATAACGGGTCCCAACCCCGATGAATACAAGGATTACTTTGTAGAAAGGAAGATACCCGGTATTCAGGACGCATTCAGGAGAATAGTTGATTCTCTGCGTGCGGAGAAGGCAAGCATCGAGAACCTTACAAAGAAGGGCTCTGAGGCATCGGCACTTGAAACAATGTGTATCTACCTTGAAAGATGTATAAAGAGTCCTGAGGATATTCCGATAATGGCAAGCAGTATCAAGGACAGCATCTCGTCTATATCGGCGTGGATGCGTGACTACCGTGGTCAGCCCCTTGAGCTTGACTACATAGAGGTGGCAACCTGCCACGAGGATTTCGCATCACCGTACGGCAACTTCTTCGGTGAACTTGCATTCGGCTTCAACGCATTTATCGGTTCGTTCTTCGAGGATTATACGAACCTTTCGGATTCAAGTGCAACATCGCTCGACGTATGGGTATCACTTGCCCGTGACCAGGCAACCGTTGTAAAGAACCTTGTTGACAACAAGTTCAACTCGAATCCCGACTATAACGGAACACAGGCTTCAATCAACCTTGTACAAGGCTCTGTACTTGAAGCAACGCTCGCAGGCAAGGGTCCTGAAATCGCACTGTTCATCGGCGGCGACTTCCCGATACAGCTCGCTGCGAGAGGACTGCTCCTTGATATGACGCAGTTCAAGGATTATGAGGCGGTAACAAAGAGATTTGCGAAGGACGCAATGACGCTGTACGAATATAACGACGGTGTATCGACAGGCGTTTACGGTCTCCCCGTTTCACAGACATTCCCGATGCTGTTCTACAGAACAGACGTACTTAAGGAGCTTGGATATGAGAACCCTCCCGAAACATGGGATCAGCTCACAGACATGCTCCCGACATTACAGAGAAAGTACCTTGACGTAGGTCTTATACTTCCTCAGAACGTTTCATCGAACACGTTCGACTCAGGTAACACATTCATTATGCTGATGCTCCAGACAGGTCAGGATTTCTACAACTTTGACGAAGCAAGCGGCCAGTACGTTTCCACAACATTCGACACAGAGGCTGCCGTTGAGGCGTTCACCAAGTGGACTAAGTTCTACACGGTTTACGACTTCGACCAGACCTACGACGCATTCACACGATTCAGAACCGGTGAGATGCCGATGCTGCTCCAGAACTACGCGTTCTATAACCAGCTCAGCGTTGCGGCTCCTG
>OLPN01002221.1_pt1 | contig 15560 bp, 17 predicted proteins | sample 1672601 | NCBI WGS metagenome assembly OLPN01 (sample SAMEA3136704, study PRJEB25190) | human gut metagenome | reverse complement strand
AGCGTATCGGTCTGGCCCGTGCCATGGTTATGGAGCCGGAGCTGGTTGTAGCCGACGAGCCGATTTCCGCTCTGGACGTTTCCATCCGTGCACAGGTTCTGAACCTTCTGAAAAAGTTCCAGAAGGAAAAACAGCTGACCTACCTTTTCATCGCTCACGACCTTTCCATCGTGCGTTTCATCTCTGACCGCATCGGTGTTATCTACAAAGGTACCATCGTGGAGGTGGCAGAGGCAGAAGAGCTGTTCAACTTCCCGCTGCATCCCTACACCCATTCTCTGATTTCTGCGATCCCGATTCCGGACCCGCAGCTGGAGAAAAACAAGGTGCTTTACACCTATGATCCGTCCATTCACGACTATTCCGTGGACAAGCCGGAATTTGTCAACATCGGACATGACCATTATGTATACGGAAACAAGAAAGAGATCGAGGAGTACAAGAAACTCCGGGAGAAAAATGAGCCGCTTCAGCCCATCACGATCCGCAAACCCGGAGAAAAGGTGGAGGAGACCGCCCATGAGGTTCATCTTTCCAAGGCTGAGGATGAATTCCTGAAGACTCCGGTTCACGATACCGGAAGCATCTGGTATACGGTACTTTCCTTCTTCCTGCCGATCATTGGTATCATTGCGGCAGAGGTTTACAAGCACAAACAGTATTATCACAACTACAAGGCCTGCAAAAAAGGCGCAATTATCGGCTTTATCGTTATCGCTGTGATCCTGGCGATTTTCCTGCTGGCATTGCTTCTGGTTGTCATAAGGTAGCGATATGGGGCGGACGATCAAAAATCAGAATACCCGGAGACCGAAGCCGGTCGAAAAAATCCAACTTTCGGAAAAGCATATTCATCTGCGGGTATTTCTGGTGATCCTGCTCCTGGCTGTTGCGGCGGTGAGCTTTACTTATGCCCTGACTTCCTATCTCAAAGAAGAGACAGGCTGGAAGGTTATTAAGGTGAGTTCCGCGGCAAAGGCCAATGTGGGAGATGAATTTACCTTTCAGTATGAGCTGGGCGGAGGGGAAACTTCCGCCACAGCAGAGTACAAGGCGCTCACGATTCTCTACAGTGATGCGGCGGTGAAAGCCTACGAGATTTTCAGTGCGGATGAAAGCTTCGAAGACGTTGTGAATCTCTATGAGCTCAATCAGCATCCGGGAGAAGTTCTGACTGTAGAGGAGCCTCTGTATCAGGCTCTGGAGCTGCTGGAAACATATGGGAACCGGAATCTCTATCTCGGGCCCGTTTACGAGGAAATGTATAACCTTTTCCAGTGTAAGGAAGATTACAAGACGGCATCCTTTGATCCGGAGCAGAACGAGGTTCTGAGAGAAGAGTTTGCTGTTATCGCGGACTTTGCGGCGGATCCGGAAGCTGTAGATCTGAAGCTTCTGGGAGAAAATCAGGTGCGGCTGGAGGTCTCTGAGGAATATCAGAACTGGATGGCGGAGAATGGCTACGAAACTTATCTGGATTTCTACTGGATGAAAAATGCGTTTATCGTGGATTATCTGGCCGATCTCATGATCGAGAACGGGTATATCCGGGGCGCGATCTCCAGTTATGACGGTTTCAACCGGAATCTGGATGAGAGGGAGCAGTCCTATTCATTCAATATTCTGGACCGGGTAGGACAGGATATTTATCCGGCGGCGGTCATGGAGTACAACGGGCCAGAGAGTATCGTTTATCTTCGAAATTATCCCGTCAGTGACCAGGATCAGGCACATTACTACGAAATGAAGTCCGGCGAGATCCGGACCGCATATATAGACGGAAAGGATGGTCTTTCCAGAACAGTCAGAAATGATCTGGTGGCCTATTCTTCGGAAAAAGGCTGCGCGGAAGTACTTCTTACGATGATTCCGGTTTATATTTCCGATTCCTTCGATGCGTCGGCATTGGAAAAATGGACGGCGGATGGCATCTATTCCATCTACTGTGAGAAGCGGGTGATTCATTACAACGACGAAAAACTGACGCTGAAGCAGCTGTATCAGAAAGATGATCTGGTATATACGGCGGTTTTGGCAAAATAAAAGATAACAGACTGTATGGGAGATAGCCCGTAAGGGCGGTCGATCGGGAGAAAACGTTTGGTTAACAGCGGAGGAGGAAAAGTTATGGAATTGGCAGAAAAGTTGGTGGAACTTCGTAAATCCACCGGAATGAACAGAAGAAAGTTTTCCGATTATTTTGGAATTCCCTACCGCACCGTACAGGACTGGGAGCTTGGCAACCGGCACATGCCGGAATATCTCTTTCGCCTGATGGTTTATCGGATTGAGATGGAAAAAAGTCAGGGAAAACTGGCGTAAAAAGAACACCGCGGCTACAGAGTCTGGGACCTGTCGCTGCGGTGTTTTTTCATCTGAGAAATATATGAATGAGTTTGTCGTTGAGCTTCCGATAGGGCTGGTAGCGCATGGGAAGATCCAGCCAGGTCTTTTTGTCCACAATGCTTTTCGTGTGGGAAAAGGTGAGGAAACCGGCTTTTCCGTGGTAAGAGCCCATGCCGCTCTCGCCGAAACCGCCGAAGCCCATTTCGCTGGTGGCCAGATGGATGATTGTGTCGTTGATGCAGCCGCCGCCGAAACCGCAATGGGAGGTCACAAAGCGGGCGGTCTTTTTGTCACTGGTGAAAAGGTAGAGGGCCAGGGGATGAGCCATGGAATTGATTTTGGCGACAGCGCCCTCCAGGGAATCCCAGGTCAGCACCGGCAGGACGGGGCCGAAGATTTCCTCCTGCATGACCGGATCGGAGAAGGTTACGTTGTCCATGACCGTAGGTGCAATTTTCAGCTTTTCCGGCAGGGTGGAGCCGCCACAGACGGTCTTGGCGGGATCCATGAGTTTCAGGATTCGCTGAAAATGCTTTTCGTTGATGATTTTTCCATAAGTGGATACGGAGAGGGGATCCCCGGTAAACTGCCGGCGGATCTCTTTTTTGATCTCCTCAACGAGCTGGTCCTTGATGGCCGGATCACAGTAGATGTAGTCCGGAGCCACGCAGGTCTGACCGCAGTTTAAAAATTTGCCGAAGACGATCCGGCGGGCAGCCAGTTTGAGGTTGGCGGTACGGTCCACGAGACAGGGGCTTTTTCCACCCAGCTCCAGCGTGACCGGCGTCAGATGCTCCGCAGCCTGGTGCATGACTTCCTTTCCGACCGCCTGACTTCCGGTGAAAAAGATATAGTCGAAGTGTTCCTTTAAAAGGCAGGTGTTTTCTGACCGGCCGCCGGTGATGACGGTGACAAATTCCGGCGGGAAGCAGTCTTCGATGAGCTCTTTGATGACGGCGCTGGTATTGGGAGAGTAGGCGCTGGGTTTTAAAACGGCGGTGTTCCCGGCTGCGATGGCGTCCACCAGAGGCTCGATCGTGAGAAGAAACGGATAGTTCCAGGGGCTCATGATCAGGACAGAGCCGTAGGGAGAAGGCTTCGTAAAGCTTCTGGAGTGGAACTGGGCCAGGGGCGTGGGAACCCTTTTCTCCCGGGCGAAGGAGCGGGTGTGCTTGAGCATATAGGAGATCTCACTTAAGGTCAGACCGGTCTCGCACATATAGCTCTCAAAGGCGCTTTTTCCGAGATCTGCCTGGATTGCGGCATGGATCTCGTCCTGGCGCTTCTGAATGGCAGTTTTCAGTTTTTTCAGGGCGGCCAGCCGGAAATCGACGTTTAAAGTGGCTCCGGTGTAAAAATAGGCGCGCTGTTTTTTTACGATTGCATGAATTTCTTGTTCATTCATAGGTCAGGCCTCCTTTTCCATCAGAAGATAATAGAATTGTTCCAGCTCCTTGCTGTCCATGAGGACAGGAACGGGATAAAGGGGATTTCCTTCCTTGTCGGCGTAGCGTGCCAGCTTCGGAATATCCTCTTCGCAGATTTCGGGGATGTGATCGCCGATGCCGTAGCGCTTTTTCATGGCCTGGATGGCAGCGATGAAAGTTTTTGCGGCCTCCTCGTCAGGGGTATTTTTGTCAGCGAGACCGGCGGCGATGGCCAGGGCATGGAGTTTCGGGTAAACGACGGGGCCGTAGGCTTCCAGCACGAAGGGCAGAAGAACGGCATTGGCAAGGCCGTGGGGAACGTTATAAGCTCCGCCGAGAGAATGAGCGACGGCGTGGACGTAGCCCACATAGGATTTGGTGAAGGCACAGCCTGCATAGTAGGAGGCCCGGAGCATGTTTCGGCGGGCGTTGATATCGAAGCCTTTTTCGACGGCGGTGTCGAGATTTTCAAAGATAAGTTTCACGGCCTGGAGGGCATTTTCCCGGGTGCCGTGGGTGGTGGAGTTGCCGATATAGGCCTCTACGGCGTGGGTCAGGGCATCCATTCCGGTGGTGGCGGTGATGAAAGGCGGCAGGCTAAGTGTCACCTTCGGGTCCAGCACTGCGTAGTCCGGAATCAGGAAAAAGTCGTTGATGGGATATTTGTGTCGGCTTTTATCGTCGGTGATGACGGCAGCCAGAGTGGTCTCGCTGCCGGTGCCTGCGGTAGTGGGGACAGCGATGAGAAGGGGCAGCTTATGGTGGACTTTGAGGATTCCTTCCATTTTGGCGAGACTCTTTTTCGGGCAGGCGGCCCGGGCACCGACGGCCTTGGCGCAGTCCATGCTGGAACCTCCGCCGAAACCGATGATGGCCTGGCAGTTGTTGGAAAGATAGAGATTCAGGGCCTCCTCGACGTTGGCAGCAGTGGGATTGGCAACAGTTCTGTCGTAGACGATGCAGGGGATTCCGGCATCGGCCAGAGCCTTTTCGAGGCGCTCTGTGAGGCCGAGCTTTCGGATGCCGCCGTCGGTGATGAGAAGGACGGTATTGCAGTTTTTCTTTTCCAGAAGAGCCGGGATCTCCTTCACGCTTCCCAGAATTTTCGGATTGCGGTAGGGAAGGAGAGGAAGAGCCAGCTTAAATGCCGTCTGGAAGATGCGGCAGTAAATTTTCTTTAATGGGTTCATGGATGGATCCTTTCCTGGATAGCGTTTCAAAGAGAAGCAGATAAGTCAATGGTCTGGCTGGTTTGAAAACGCTGTACTAAGGTAATGTGTGGCAGCAAAGAGTCGTGAATATGGCTGCCCATGTTTTGAAGTATTGCCAGTGACAATGAGGTTTTTACACGCATCAGGCGTCACTTGGACAGGTTTGTGAGGAGGGCGGAGAGATTGTCTGCAATCTGGAAGAGTGCTCGGTAAAAAATTTCCCGCTCCTCGTCAGTGAGCCCCTGGCCTCCGGCTTCCGTGGCCTGAAGAATCAGCTGCTGAATTTTCACCGCTGTTTCCCGGCCTTTTTCTGTGAGAAGGGCGGGAGCCCGATATTTCCGGCCAGGCTCCGTTTCATAAGTGATGTAGCCTTCCTCCTCCAGCTCTGCGAGAATCCGGGAAATGCTGGCCTTGTCCTCCACAGTGATACGGGAAAGGTCAGCGGCAGTCATTCCCTCCGGGTGGATGGAGAGATAATAAATACACATGACCTGAGTGCCCTTAAGGCCCAGGCTGTTCATCCGTTGTTTTTTGATCCGCTGAATGTTCTTGTAAACCTGGGTGACACCGGCGGTGAGATCTTCGAATCGTTCGAGCATAATGTGGGAATCCTTTGTAATTTTTCATATTTGGTATCTGTCAAAGGAATGTGCGTTTTCTTTGATAGATTGATTTTGTTGAAATTTCAACGTTAATCATAGTGGAAAAAAGTTGAATTGTCAACGCTTAACCGGGAAAAATAATAGGGAAAGAAGATGTTCTGCATGAATGAAGCAGAGCGGAAATAAGCATAAATCGGAAGAAGAGGAGACAAAGATGGGAAGAATTTTCTGTATATTAACGGGCTATCTCTGCGGCAGCTTCCTGACAGCGGAACTGGTGGCGCAGGAACGAATCGGAAAAAGCGCCTTTGAGATCGGCACAGGCAATCCGGGCATGGCAAATCTGGCAGAGCAGGGCGGCGTGGGCTGCGCCTTCCGGGTGCTGGCAGGCGATGTGGGCAAAACGCTCCTGGCCTGCCTGCTCTGCCGCTATGTCTGTGGAGCAGAGCTCGGGACTCTCGCCGCAGCCTACGCCGGCCTTGGCTGCATCCTGGGCCACGACTATCCCTTCTGGCACTGGTTTCACGGCGGAAAAGGCGTGGCCTGCAACGTAGCTGCCCTGATCCTCATCTGGCCCATGGGCGGCCTCTTTTCCTGCCTGATCGGTCTCACGGCTGTGCTACTCACTGGCTATCTCCCCTTAGGCGCGGTCCTGATCCCCGCCGCCTTCATCCTCCCGGCCTTCCTGGAATACGGCCCGGAGTCCGGCTTCCTGACAGTCCTTATGACCTTCATCATGCTCCGCCAGCACGCCCCCGGCCTCCGGAATATGATTTTGGGTACGGAGAAGAAGGTGGATTTGCCGGGGATGCTGAGGTGAGAAAATTGTGAGATAAAAATATAATCGAAAAAGTTGCGAAAAAGTGCAAAAAACATGATAACAATTGATTTTTCGAATATAATTAAGATATAAAGGAAGGTAGGAATCAAACTTTCGCATGGGAAGCTGAGTGGGATCCCAGGGCTTATGAAGGACATACAAAGTGAAAAAGCGAAGCTGGGAAATACAGTGATTGATTGTTCTGTCAGAAAGGCTTTTCTCTCTTTGAAGCCACCGGACAAACTCACGCAGATCAGACCAGGAAACCTCCTCCGGAGTCTTGTGAAGAATCTCGGAGAGATAAAAAAGATAGGTTTTGATATAGGTTGAGTAAGATTTGGCTGTGTGTTCAGTAAGACTGCGAAGGGAGATCATCTCCCGGAAAAGATTTAAATAATCGTCCATAATGGAACCTCCTGTGAATAAATGTGAAAGAAAAAGAAACAGTCCTTCACAGGAGGCGGACGACAAAGTTTTTTGAAAACGTAGTTGTTGGTTTTAAAAATCCGTGTTAAAGTAATCATAGCAGTTTTTGTATATGTGTATGGTTGCGTTAGGGTACATCCATCATGTTCAGAACCTCCAAGAATAATTTTTTTACTTTCTTCACGCCCGATGGCGATCAGGGTGTCTCTTGCAAAAAGCAGCACAGGCTGTTTCTTATAATTCTGACAGATATCGATCTGACTTCCGCACAGCAGTCCCATGGATGATAAACGGTTGATCAGACGTTCTTCTTCCCAATCCAAACAGTATTTTGTTAGCAACGCCTAATATGTGAAAAATATTACCAGAAACAGGGATTTCTGTAAAATCCGTTTCTGTATTTTGAATCCTTTTAGCAGAGAATCCTTGCGAGGCTTAAAGAGAGATGCTAAAATGGCCCTATGAATCAGACACACTTCCAGACCTATGCTTTCTCATATGGATGTGCTGAAGCCTTACGGGCAATATTGGTTTGTGACGATCACACCTTACGGGAAAGAGATAGAACCGCATGTGCCGGATAAGAAAATCATAATGGAAGATTTTAAAAAGTTGTCAGGTCTGGTAGGAATCGACAGCGTGGGCTGGATATATGATCCGATTTTGCTGGACAGGGACCATACGGTGGAATGGCATATCTCTGAATTTGAAAAATGGCGGCCTGTCTTTCCGGTTATACAAAAACCTGTGTGATCAGTTTTATTGATATTTACCAGAAGGTTGCACGGAATTTTCCAGAGGCCAGAACAGTTTTAAAAAAGGACAGACTGATAAATAGAAAAAACAGGTGAGGGAGAAGATACGATGAATGATTTTGGAATTAACGAAATGCTTGAGATGCAGAAAGCCTTACAGGAAAAATATAAGGATAAGTGGGAAGGCATTTCACCGGAGATTGGAAAGAATAAATTGCTCTGGATGGTTGGAGAAATCGGAGAAGTGATCGATGTTATAAAAAAGAATGGTGATCATAAGGCCTGTGAAGAAGGAGCAGAGAGAAGTCATCTGGTGGAGGAACTGGCAGATGTGCTCATGTATTATAACGATGTTTTGCTGTGTTATGGAATTACGGCGGAGGAATTGAAGGCAGCTTATACGGAGAAATTTCATAAGAATATGAGGCGGTGGTGAGCATATGATTTTTGTTAAACTGGATGAGAGTAATATAGAAAAATACATAGAATATTTGGAACATGCACTGGCTGTTGAGCCGGAGCAGATGCATGTAGATAAGATTGATAAAGAAGGCCTGAGAGAAAGAATTAAGGATTCCTTTTTTAGAAAAACAACCTCTGTTTTGGCAATGGAAAACGCTAAAGTTCTTGGGCGCATAGAATATCATTTTTATGGCTGTATGCAGGATGGCTATCATATGGCTTATATTGACTGGGTTTATGTTCTGCCGGAGTACAGGCACAGAGGTATCGCTCAAAGTTTATTTAAAGAAATGGAAAAGGACTGCAGAGAAAATGGCATCGACCAATATTACCTCATCAGAGCCACAAATGCCAATGCAGATAAGTTTTATCACAGCTTTACAGAGGTGGAACTGAGCGAGGCGCCGATTTTGAGAAAAGACTTAAAATGAGTGCATCAAACAACATTTAATACTTGGAGGCAAAAATGGAAATCAAAAACTATTCCGCATACAACGAAAAGGAGATCCTGAAGCTTTATTCGAGTGTCGGCTGGACGGCGTATACGGATGATCCGCAGGCATTGAAGCAGGGCTTTCAAAATTCGTTATTGGTGCTGGCGGCGTATGAAAGAGAAGAACTGCTTGGAATTATTCGAGCCGTTGGCGATGGGGTTACGATCGTTTTTATTCAGGATCTTCTGGTATTTCCTGAAAAACAGCGAAAAGGTGTCGGGACGGCTCTGGTTAAGGCAGTTCTTAAGCGTTATCCGACCGTTCGTCAAATCGAGCTGACGACAGACCAGAGCCCGGAAACAGCGGCGTTTTATGAGTCGCTGGGCTTTTCGGAGTTTGCGAAAATTGGCTGTCGCGGATTTATGAAGTGTTAAAAAGGAGGAAACGAAAATGGCGTAAACTATGTGTTCCATACAAGCGGTAATGCGGGAGGAATGACACCCCTCTTAGACAGAGAAGGAAAACCTGTCATTTCTCCCATTGTAAACCGCGAGTTGTAAAAATCAGAGGAATTTATCGAGTTCCGCCTCGACCTGTTTCCTCTTTTTGATCTTAGGATGTTCGATGAAGCGGCCGCCGGAGATGACCATCTCCAGGTTTCGGAGGGCTTTCAGATCCTTCAGCGGATTCTGAGTGGTGACGATCAGGTCTGCGGCTTTGCCTTTTTCTATGGAACCGGTGAGGGAGCCGATGCCGGCCAGCTCAGCGCTCCGTTTGGTAGCAGTGTAGAGGGCGAATGAATTGGAGACACCTACATATTTGTGGAAATAGTAAAGTTCGCGCCAGAAATCGTACTGAGTAATCCAGGGGCAGCCCACATCATTGCCGAGAACGACGGGAATATCGTTGGCGAGAGCTGCTTTGGCGCAGGCGATGATTCCTTCGAAGACAACATTTCCATTATATTGTTCCACTTCGGTGGCGTTGGTGATGGAGCGGTCGAATAGGGCATAGGGCAGGGCCGGTGAGATCGTAGTACAGAGGAAAGCACCCCGCTCTTTGAAGAGCTTTACCATCTCGTCGGTAAGTTTGGCCCCGTGTTCGATGGAGTCCACGCCATTTTCCAGGGCGACGCGGACACCTTCCGGAGATTCCACATGGGCGGCCACGAGATAGCCGTCGGCGTGGGCTTTTTCGCAGACAGCCCGGACCATTTCCGGCGGCATTTTGAGTTCTCCGGGCACGCCTTTTTCTTTGGCGTCCAGGACCCCTCCGGTGATCATAAGCTTGATAAGATCCACTTTTTGCTGCTCAGATTTTTTCAAGTGGCTGAGGGCATCTGGAATGGATGATGCGGCCACTGCCACGGAACCGGCCATATGGCCGCCGGGCACAGAGATTCCCTGATTGGAGGCGAGGATGCGGGGCCCAATTTTGGATCCGGCTTTGATTTCATCGCGAAGGCGGGTATCAAAATCTCCCAGACCGCCCACGGTACGGATCGTGGTGACGCCGCTTAAGAGTTCGTCCTTGGCAAAGCCAGCAACCATTCGGTAAGCAATGGCTCTGGTGAGTGAGGTGCTCATGATGGTATTTACCAGTTTTTCATTGTCACGCTGCTTTTTCTGCGGCTTTCCGCTTCCGGCGAGGTGGACGTGCATATTGATGAGACCGGGAAGGATGTAGTGGCCTTTCAGATCAATTTTTGTGTAGCCGGAAAGATCGGTCGTGTCAGACACGATATCGTGGATTTTTCCATTTTTCACCAGGATGCAGCGGCCGGTCTGCACCTGCATATCCCTGGAACCGTCCAGGATTTTTCCATTTGTAAACGCATACTTCATAGTCATTCCCCGATTCTTAAAATAGTATTTTAACTATACACCAATAGAGAGAGACCTGGCAACATTCAGACGGTTAAAAATAGAAGCAGCAAGGAAATTCTTGGAATAAAGACTGCGGGCAAAGAGGAGGAGGCTCTGAGAGCACTCTGGTAAGAGTTTTTGTTTCCCGGTTGCATTTTTCAGATCAGAGGCGTATAATACAGAACGACAAGGGGAGCTTGCGGAAAGCAGGCTGAGAGTAGACTGTATCGTCTTGACCTATAACCTGATTTGGATAATGCCAACGTAGGGATAAACGCAGAGTTCTTTTTGTGATGGCAACGAGGAAAATGCACGCACTTGTGCAAGTGCATTTGACGACTGCTAATCAGAGCGAGATTCGCGTAGCGTATCTCGCTCTGTGATGGAAAAATCATGAAGCGGATATGTCTATGTCAGGCATATCCGCTTTTTCTTTTTGTTCAGGCTGTCAGAAAATGCCGGCAACTGCGGAAGAAGGGCCGGAATACTTTCTTTAAGGAGGAGCAAAAACATGCTGAAAACCTGTTGTGAAAATGTAAGAAAAAACGTACCTCTGGTACATAACATCACCAACTATGTCACCGTCAACGATGTGGCCAATGTACTCCTGGCTTGCGGCGGCAGCCCAATCATGTCCGACGAGCCGGAGGATGTGGTGGATATCACTGCCATCTGCAGCGCCCTGAATATCAACATCGGAACCCTGCATAAGACCAGTATCGAAGCCATGTTGAAGGCAGGAAAGAAATCCAATGAACTGGGTCATCCCGTTCTTCTGGATCCGGTGGGAGCGGGTGCTTCCGCTCTTCGTACCAATACAGCAGTGAAGCTGATGAAGGAACTGAAGCTGACCGTGATCCGCGGAAATATTTCCGAGATTAAGACCCTGGCTCTGGGAAGCGGCACCACCAAGGGCGTGGATGCTGACGTGGCAGATAAAGTCACCGACGAGACGCTGGATGATTCCATCCGTTTCGTGAAGAATTTTGCAAAAGAGAGCGGTTCCATCGTGGCCGTCACCGGAGCCATTGACCTGGTAAGCGACGGGGAAAAATGCTATGTGATCCGCAACGGCCGCCCGGAGATGGGACAGATCACCGGAACCGGCTGCCAGCTTTCCGGCATGATGACGGCTTTCGTGGCTGCCAACCCGGATAACCAGCTGGAAGCTGCCGCAGCCGCCGTCTGCATGATGGGCCTGGCCGGAGAGATCGGCTGGAGCCGCATGGTTGAGGGCGACGGAAACTCCACCTACCGCAACCGGATCATCGACGCCATCTACAACATGACCGGCGAGATCCTGGAGAAGGGAGCCAAATATGAAGTGCGATAAGGAAAATCTTCTACTCTATGCGGTGACAGACCGGCATTGGCTGGAGGGCCGCACCCTGCATGAGGTGGTAAAAGAGAGCCTGGAAGGCGGCGTGACCTTTGTTCAGCTCCGGGAGAAAAAACTGGACGAGGAGCATTTTCTGGAGGAAGCCAAAGATCTGAAGGAACTCTGCAGAGAGTATCACGTTCCTTTTGTCATCAACGATAATGTGGAGATTGCCATAGAGATGGATGCGGATGGCGTTCATGTGGGCCAGAGCGATATGGAAGCCGGGGATGTGCGGGCAAAATTAGGACCGGACAAGATCATCGGCGTTTCCGCCCAGACTGTGGAGCAGGCTGTTCTCGCAGAGAGACATGGGGCCGATTACCTCGGTGTGGGAGCCGTTTTCCCGACGAGCTCCAAGGATGACGCCGTGGAAGTGCCCTTTGAGACGCTGAAAGCCATCTGCGAGGCCGTTTCCATTCCGGTCATTGCCATCGGCGGCATCACGAAAGACAATGTGAAGGAGCTTTCCAGCAGCGGGATCTGCGGCATCGCCGTGATCAGCGCGATTTACGGCCAGAAAGACATTAAGAAAGCTTCAGAAGAACTGAAAACTGCAACAAAAGAGATGGTCAGGGAGTAAATCCCGTTCATCCAGCGGCCCGTCGGGGGCACCACTTCGGACCGCTCAATAAAACGTTTACTGAAAAGGAGAAATCAAAATGAGAACAGCAGTAACGATCGCCGGAAGCGATTCCAGCGGAGGCGCCGGCATCCAGGCAGATATCAAGACGATGATGGCAAACGGCGTATATGCCATGAGCGCCATCACGGCTCTGACTGCACAGAACACAACCGGCGTAACTTCTATTTTAAACGCAACCCCGGAATTTTTAGGCCAGGAACTGGACGCGATTTTCACCGATATCTATCCTGACGCGGTGAAGATCGGCATGGTTTCTGAGAGCAGTCTTATCCGCACGATCGCGGCAAAGCTCCGCCAGTACGAGGCGAAAAACATCGTGGTGGATCCCGTTATGGTGGCCACCAGCGGCGCGAGACTCATCAGCGAGGAGGCAGTGGAGACCCTGAAAAAGGAGCTTTTTCCTCTGGCCTGCGTCCTGACACCGAACATTCCAGAAACCGAAGTCCTCACAGGGATGGAAGTGAAGACCACAGAGGATATGATTGAGGCGGCAAAACGCATCTCCGAGGAATATCACTGTGCAGTTCTCTGCAAGGGCGGCCATCAGCTTAACGATGCCAATGACCTTCTCTATGCGGATGGAACCTACCGCTGGTTTAACGGAAAACGAATCAACAATCCCAATACCCACGGCACCGGCTGCACCCTTTCCTCCGCCATTGCCTCCAACCTGGCAAAAGGTTTTTCACTGGAGGAATCCGTGGAGCGGGCCAAGGACTATATCTCCGGAGCCCTGGCAGCAATGCTCGATCTTGGAAAAGGCAGCGGCCCCATGGATCACGGCTTCGCCATCGACAACGCCTACACGAAAGAAGCGGAGGTTTAAGCCATGGAAAAGAAAACCTCTCTCTTTGAAAACGGCCTGATCTGGTTCGGAGCCGGTGTCTCCATCGCTGAGATCCTGACGGGTACTTATTTTTCATCCTTAGGCTTTGGAAAAGGCCTGGCAGCGATTCTGATCGGCCATGTCATCGGCTGCATCATGCTCTTTCTCTCAGGTGTCATCGGTGGAAAACTGGGAAAAAGCGCCATGGAGACCGTGAAAGACAGCTTCGGTATCCACGGCGGTCAGCTGTTTGCTACCTTAAATGTGCTTCAGCTGGTGGGCTGGACGGCCATCATGATCTATGACGGCGCTCTGGCAGCCAACGGCATCTTTTCCACAGGCCACTGGGTATGGTGCCTGGTCATCGGCGCGCTGATCATTGTCTGGATTCTCATCGGCATCACGAATCTTGGCAAGGTCAACACTATCGCCATGGCGGCCCTTTTCATCCTGACGCTGATTTTGAGCAAGATCATTTTCTTCAGTGGTAATCCCATGGCAGACACCGCTGACGATTCTCTGACCTTCGGTGCGGCTGTGGAGTTGGCTGTGGCCATGCCCCTTTCCTGGCTGCCTCTCATCAGCGATTACACGAGGGAAGCGAAGGAGCCGGTGAAAGCGACAGCCGTCAGCGCTGTGGTTTACGGCATTGTGAGCTGCTTCATGTACGTCATCGGTATGGGAGCTTCCATTTTCACCGGGGAAAATGACATCGCCCAGATCCTCATGAAAGCCGGACTTGGCATCGCAGGCCTTCTAATCGTGGTCTTTTCCACCGTTACAACCACCTTCCTGGACGCTTATTCCGCCGGAATTTCTGGAGAGTCCATCGTGGCGAAGCTCAAGGGAAAATATGCGGCCGTCGCTGTGACGGTCATCGGTACGGTGGGAGCCATCGTTTATCCGATGGATGACATCACAGATTTCCTCTACCTCATCGGTTCCGTCTTCGCACCGATGATCGCCGTGCAGATCGCCGACTTCTTCCTTCTGAAAAAGAAGAAAGAGGAGCGGGCTTTCGACTGGTGCAATCTGGTGATCTGGCTTGTCGGTTTCGTGCTGTACCGAATTCTGATGCATGTAGATTTTGCACTGGGAAACACCCTGCCGGATATGGTTCTGACCGTTCTCATCTGTCTGGCAGTCAACGCCGTGAAAGGCAAAAAGAACGCATAAAAAAGAGCGCTGCAGCTTCCTACCCGAAAGGCTTGCAGCGCTTTTCTTATGTTTATTTACCGGTCGGTCATGCTGATGGACTCGATGCCAACGCTTCCGCCCCGGACCACTTCAATGTGGTGGAATTCTTTTTTCATCAGGCGGACCACGGAATCATTTTTTCCTGAAGTCTGGAAAAACTCCAGAAGGAGACTGTCCTTACCGTAGTCGATGACTTGGGCTTTGAAGGTCTCGGCAATCTGGAAGAGCTCCGTCTTATCTTCGGGGGAGCAGTCCAGCACCTTGACGTAGAGGATTTCCTTCATATGAACGGAGACATTCGTGAAATCGAGGACACGAATGACCTCCACCATGCGGTTCAGCTGTTTTTTGATCTGCTCGAAGGTCTCGTCATCGCTGAAAGTACCGATGGTCATACGGGAGACCGTTGGGTCCTCGGTGGTACCCACGGTGAGGCTGTCCAGGTTATAGGATTTTCCGGAGAAAAGGCCGGAGATCTTCGAGAGGACGCCCACCTGGTTTTCCACATAGAGGGAGATCCATCGTTTCTGTAATTCTTTTTCCATAATTCAACCTCCTTAGCAGTCCATGATCATATCGGCCAGGGTTCCGCCGGGCTTGATCATGGGATAGACCATTTCTTCCGGATCGATGATAAATTCGATAATGGTCGGTCTTTTGGTGTTCTTTTTCGCTTCCTCAAAGGCAGCGGCGATCTCTTCTGTCTCTGTCACTCGGATACCCTTGGCTCCGTAGCTTTCTGCCAGCTTGATGAAATCCGGCGTGTATTCCGGATATTCCTGGCCGTCGGTGCGGCGGGAGAGGGCGCCGGAGCGGAGGTTGGTCATAGAGTAGCGTTTTCCGTAGAAAAGCTTCTGCCACTGGCGCACCATGCCGAGATAAGTGTTGTTGAAAATGCAGCAGACGATGGGAAGCTCCTCCAGAACGGCGGTGGCCAGCTCCTGGATGTTCATCTGCATACCGCCGTCGCCGGAGACCATGATAACCGGAGTGTCCGGATTGCCGATTTTGGCTCCGATGGCTCCGGGCAGGCCGTAGCCCATGGTTCCAAGGCCGCCGGACATGATGAGCTTTTTCTTCTCGGTGATGGCCGCATACTGGGAGACGAGCATCTGATGCTGTCCCACGTCCGTCACGAGAATGGCCTCGTCGTACTGGCGGTTGA